>Ga0181592_10003727_pt1 | contig 12621 bp, 13 predicted proteins | sample 071ome_20_FD_133755 | JGI IMG/M metagenome (GOLD analysis project Ga0181592, IMG submission 133755) | Coastal salt marsh microbial communities from the Groves Creek Marsh, Skidaway Island, Georgia - 071412BT metaG (megahit assembly) | ecosystem: Environmental > Aquatic > Marine > Intertidal...
CGTTCGGCAAAATTCAGATAGGTCGCATGATAGACAATGCCGCCGGCATCAATATCTTCATATTGCACCGTCACGCCATATATATGGCGATGCTGATCCGGAACAGAACGATCAATCACCCCGTCCAGCCCGGCAATTGCCTGGTCGATAAACCGGTCTTTTTCTTGTGTCACAATATTGTTAAACCCCGGCTTTTTAACAGATTTTCATGTGCCATGATATCGGCTTTAGCTGTTAATCTAGGTCAGTCCGGCTGGCCGATGCAAGCAAATCAAGCTGGCGGGCAGCTTCAGCCGGGGCATCCAGCCCCAGATAGGACCAGCCCGCAGGCGATAAACAGCGCCCGCGCGGCGTGCGGATCAGCAAGCCTGTTTGCAGTAAATAGGGCTCTATCACCTCTTCCAGCATATCGCGCTGTTCCGACAAAACCGCTGCCAGGGTTTCCACCCCGACCGGCCCGCCGCCATAAGAGCTCGCCAAACAGGATAAATAGCGCCTGTCCATACTATCCAGACCTTGTGCATCCACCTCCAGCCGGCCAAGGGCTTCATCTGCAATAGCCGCGCTGACCTCGCTTGCCCCGGCGACCAGCGCAATATCGCGTACCCGCCGCAACAGCCGGCCTGCCACACGTGGCGTGCCCCGTGAACGCCGCGCAATTTCCAGCGCCCCATCGGCACTAAGCGCCATATCCAGCTTTTCTGCCTGCCGGTTCAGGATTGAAACCAGCTCATCCGCATTATAAAATTGCATCCGCATTTGAATGCCGAAACGGTCGCGCAAGGGCGTGGTCAGCAAGCCTGAACGGGTGGTTGCCCCGACCAGCGTAAAACGTGGCAAATCAATACGCACCGAACGGGCAGAAGGCCCCTCCCCAATGATCAAATCCAGCTGAAAATCTTCCATTGCCGGATATAAAACTTCCTCTACGGCCGGGTTCAGCCGGTGAATTTCGTCAATAAACAGCACATCGCGCGGCGCAAGATTGGTCAGCAAGGCAGCCAGATCCCCTGCCCGGGCAATCACCGGGCCAGAAGTCGCGCGAAAACCGGCTCCCAATTCATTGGCAATAATCTGTGCCATCGTGGTTTTACCCAGACCGGGCGGGCCATGAAGCAGGGTATGATCCATCGCCTCTTGCCTCTGGCTGGCCGCATCGATAAAGGTTTCCAGATTGGCACGCCCCTGCCCCTGGCCGATAAATTCTGCCAGCTTTAGCGGGCGCAAGGCTGGGTCTGGCATCCCTTGTGCCTCGGCGTCAATCAGGCGTTCGGTTTGTTCTGATACAGATGGAGGGGTTTGTGTCACGCGCTTGTCTCTATGCCAAAGGGGATGCGTTGCTGTTCTGCCAAATAACTGGCCGGAGAGGCATTTTTATTTATACACATAAACTATCGTCCCAAACTATCGTCCCAGATGTTTTAATGCAGCCGCGATCAGCCCGGATATATCGCTACCATCAGTACCTTCCTGGCTCTTTTGCAGGGCGGTAAAGGCCTCGGTGCGAGAATAGCCCAGATTAACTAGCGCGGAAAGCGCATCCTGCATAACCGCATTTGGCCCGCTATTCTGCGCAGCCTCAGCAATGCCCTGCCCCATCTGGCCGGACGCAAGGCCTGTGCTGTCCAGCGCGCCTGTTTTCTGTGCCAGCTCATTAACAACACGCTGGGCAAGTTTGGGCCCTATGCCATCTGCGCGGGCCACCATTGCCTTATCGCCTGCCAAAATAGCCTGCACCAGCTGATCGGGCTCTAATACGGTAAGGATAGATAAAGCCGCCTTTGCCCCGACCCCTTGCACCGTTTGCAATAATCGAAAGGCGGCCCGTTCTGCTTCATGGGCAAAACCATACAAAGTCATTGCATCCTCGCGCACGACAAGCTCGGTCAGGATGCTCACCTCTGCCCCAACACCACCCAGCCGGGACAGGCTGAGCCCGCTGGCAAAGACCTGATAGCCTACCCCGCCGACATCCAGAACCAGATAGCTCAGATCCTGTGCGACAATCTGGCCTTTTAGCTGTGCTATCATACTTCTGCGCTCCTTACCTTTCTGACCAGTCTAGCCAAGCCTGTCTTGTCTGGCCAGTGCGGCCGCGATAGCCTGTTCCAGACCGGTTGAGGGGCTGGGGATATGTTCAGCTGATGCCAATTTGCTGCTATCGCCCTGCAAGCCGGCAATAGCCATCGCCAGCGCATCGCCGGCATCAGAAGGCGGGGCTTTGATATTCAGCAATCGGGCGACCATCTGGCAGACCTGTTTTTTATCGGCCTTGCCAGTGCCGGTTACCGCCTGTTTTACACGCCGAGCAGAAATTTCATAAAGTGGTAGTTTTGCCCGCCCGCAGACCATGACCGCCACCCCGCGTGCCATACCCAGCCGAAGGGCAGAACGCGGATTATTCACCACAAATATTTCCTCGATAATCGCGGCTTCCGGTTTTTCTTCTGAAATGATTTTTTCCAGCTGATCGGCTATGGCCGCCAGCCTGTTTGTATCGGCATCGCGGGCGGTGGAACGGATAATGCCATGACCGTTATGGCACAGGCGCAAGCCATCCATTGATACCAATCCCCATCCGGTCGCACCAAGCCCAGGATCGATACCAAGCATCCGCATCTATTATGCCTCTATCTTTGCCATAATCTCGTCCGAAATCTCGAAATTAAAGGACAGGCTCTGCACATCATCATTATCTTCCAGCGCATCGATAAATTTTAACAGGGTAGTTGCCTGATCTTCATCTACCGATAATGTATTTTGGGCAATCCAGGTAAGCTCGGCTTCTTCCGGGTCGCCAAAGGTTTCCTGCAAGGCTTCGCGCACAGCATTAAAATCTTCAGGTGCACAGGTGATCACATGACTTTCTTCATCTGATTCCACATTATCTGCTCCGGCTTCCAGCGCGGCATCAAACATGGCTTCGGCATCGGCCACAGTGCCGGCAAAAATAATCTGGCCAACCTTGTCAAACATAAAGCTGACCGACCCTGTCTCGCCAAGGCTGCCGCCGAATTTGCTAAAGGCGGCGCGCACTTCGGAGGCGGTGCGGTTGCGGTTATCGGTCATCGCCTCAACAATAAAGGCAGTTCCGCCAACCCCATAACCTTCATAGCGGATTTCTTCATATTGCTCGCCCTCGCCGCCTTCGGCTTTTTTCAGGACACGTTCGATATTGTCCTTGGGCATATTGGCCGCTCTGGCGGCCAGCAAGGCCCCACGCAAACGCGGATTACTGTTCGGGTCTGTACCACTGCGTGCGGCTACCGCTAATTCCTTGATAAGGCGGGTAAAAATTTTGGCGCGCTTTTTATCCTGCGCCCCTTTGCGATGTTGAATATTTTTAAATTTGGAATGGCCTGCCATCTGCCTTTGGCTCCGCTTGTCAATATCTAACTGAAATCAGAATTAAATTATATTGCAATTGGGTATAGCAGAAGGGCAAATAAGAAAAAAGATGAGGCAGGCAAATTCTTTTACCTGCGCGTAAATATTTCTCTCTCAGCCAGAGGCCAGCACACCGCCCTTTCGGATTTGGCGCACCGAACGGGCAAGCCCTGTATCAGGGTCAATCTCGACAAAGACGCCGCACAGGCTGGGCGTGCCGGTTGCCACGGCCAGCTTGCCAGCCGGCTTGCCATTAAACCGGCCGGTAGCCGCTTCTTTTTGCATCCCGATCACCGAATTATAGTCCCCGCACATACCGGCATCGCTCTGATAGGCGGTGCCATTTGGCAGGATACGGGTATCTGCGGTGGGAATATGGGTATGCGTGCCCACCACCATAGAGGCACGGCCATCCAGATGAAAGCCCATCGCACATTTTTCCGATGTCGCCTCGCCATGAAAATCCAGAACAAGGGCATCCACCGCCTTGCCAAGCGGCATTTCTGCCAGCAATTTATCCGCACAGGCAAAGGCATTTTCATTTTCAGCCATAAACAGATTGGCCATGATATTCATCACGCCCAGACGCTGGCCTTTTTCATTTTGCACAATCACATGACCGGAACCCGGAAAAGCGGCATTCATATTTTCCGGCCGCAACAGGCGCGGCTGGGTGGCCATATAGGGGCTGATTTCCGACTTGTCAAAGGCATGATTGCCTGTGGTAAGCACATCAATACCAGCTGCCAGCAACCCGTCACAAATTGGCGGGGTTACCCCAAAACCGCCTGCAGCATTTTCACAATTGGCGATGACAAAATCACACTGCAATTCTGCACGAAGCTCTGGTACGCTCTCTATCACCGCCTGGCGAGCCGCACGCCCGACAATATCCCCTAAAAACAGAACCCGTATCATCTTAAAAACCCTATGTTAAATTCACTATCTAGACCGGCTATCTTTTCAGGCCAATTTTCATCCTGCCAATTTTCATCCTGCCAGCCTTAATCCGGAAGGGGTCAAAACCCCGTCCAGAGGGCGATCAAATGGCCCCAGAGGCAGATTTTCCATTTCCTGCACATCGAACCCGACCCCGATGGCCACTACCTTATCGCCTGTCCGTGCAAAGCTGGCAAGGGTGCGGTCATAAAAACCGCCCCCATAGCCCAGCCTGTTGAAATTTTTATCAAAGGCCAATAGCGGAACAAGCATCAGATCAGGTATTACCGGCTGTGTGCTGGCAAAGGGCTGGCGCGTTTGATAAGGGCCAATATCCAGCGGCTCTCCTGGATGCCAGTGATGAAAGACAAGCGGGGTTTCAGGCGGCCCTGTGACAGGCAGACATAAACGAATATCGCTGACCTCGCCAAGCGCGGCAAGCAGGGGTATAACATCCAGCTCTGTCTTTATCGCCCAGTACCCTGCCACAATGCGGGGGTGAAAATGCTGCATAAGATGCCTTGCATAACCCGCAACCCTTGCCGATGCATGAGGGACTGCTGTCTGGGCGGTCTGGCGTAATTGGGCAGCGTTTATACGGGTTTGGGCTTTTAGCGCATCCGGGTTTGGAGATGTCATCCAGAATAGCCCTTATCCAGATTAAGCGCGCCAGCAGGCAGGTTGAACCCATCTGGCCTTGCCAGTGTAACCAGAGTGACAGCCAGGACAGCCGTTAGTTTTTTTCATCCTCTGTGACCTGTAAAACAGGTGGGCGCCGCAATAGCAAGATCGCAACCCTGCCAGAGGTAGCTCCCTACAGAAGATTATGGTCCCAGGGATTGAAATACCGAGCGCGAAGCCCAGCTATCACCGCTTTAGAAACTACGCCTATTGCGCCTGATTTTCAAGATGCAGTTTCCAGCTGTTGTTTAAGTGCACGCAACTTGTCTGTCATCGCCTGCAGCTGGGCAGCCAGCATCGCCTCTCTCTCGCTATCAAGGCTGGTTTGCGATGCCCCGTTTGACGCGGAAACCGGCTGGCCGGAAGATGCCCCATTTTGAGCAATATGTTTCTGATCGGCCAGAATAAGGGCGGCCATCGCCAATAGCCGTGTATCGCCAAGCTGGCCTGCCTCTGCTTTCAAAGAAGTAATGATCGCGTCCACCTCTTTGGCGAGGGCTTCGATATGGGCTTCCTCGCCTGGCCCACACCCCATCTGATAGGGCTGACCATTTAGCCGCACCGTTACAACAGATTGCGCCATTAGTGCAAAACCTCATCTGTATCTGTGTCTTTGGAAGTAGCAGAGGCACCGCCAATCAGCGCGTTGGCCTGGCTTATCATTTGCCGCAAGGCCTGTAATTCTGCCCGCAGCATTTCCTTTGGCAATTCCGAATCAGGCGACATTGTTTGGCTGGCTGTGTCGCGAAATTTCGAAGCGGTGGTCACAATTGTACTATCCAGCTCGTTAATCGCGTCTTGCAGGCCTTGAAGTGCCATTTCTAATTTTGGGCCTGCCATGATGATGTAGCTCTATCTTTTCTATTTTGTTTTATCTGTATGGCCTTTGCCCAGCCCGATAAAAAACAGGAGGAGCAAGCCCTATCAGCCCCGCTTTGTTTCACGCCGGAACAGTTTTCGCCCGACCAAACCAGCCAAAGGGATAACACTACAGCAAATCTCTGGGATTAATCGTGCGCTGATTAACTTAAAAAAACAAGCCTGACAGGGTGTTATTCTTTATCCTTCGCGCAATGCCTTACGCGTATAAGCAAGGCTGTCCATTGATTCCAGACTAAAAATTTAGTCCTGTCCAGCCAACCCAAATTCCGGAATTAACGGCTCGAAAAGGGTGTTAAAAGAGCGAAAACTTACCTGAAACCATGCACGAATCGGCCTGGCTTATCCTGATGCCAGACAAGAAGATGGCTTGTTTCAACAGCCTTGGGACAGAGGATGTCCTGTTGTGATAGCTGGCAGAACCCCTGAAAAGCTGGAAAAACTTGTGTAAAATCTGCATCAAAAATGCGCTAGAGCCTTGATTGTCATGGCCTGTCTATATATAGCCCTATGAGTAATATTTACCGGCACAATACTGGAAAGACAGATATGGCAAACCTTCCTTCTCAGATGATGGCAAATGCCATCCGCGCGCTTGCAATGGACGCTGTTGAGGCAGCCAAGTCTGGACATCCCGGTATGCCGATGGGCATGGCAGATGCCGCAACCGTGCTATTTGCAAACCATCTGAAATTTGATGCCAGCCAGCCAAACTGGCCAGACAGAGACAGGTTTGTGCTGTCTGCCGGACATGGCTCTATGCTGTTATATGCGCTGCTATATCTTACCGGCTATAAGGATACGACGCTGGATGCACTTCGCAATTTTCGCCAGCTGGGCAGTGCGACGGCTGGCCACCCTGAATATGGCCATGCTGCCGGCATTGAAACCACGACAGGCCCGCTGGGGCAAGGCATTGCCAATGCGGTAGGGATGGCAATGGCCGAAACCCATCTGCGCGGCAAATTCACCGATAAGCTGGTAGACCACCACACCTATGTTATCGCAGGCGATGGCTGTTTGATGGAGGGGGTCAGCCATGAGGCCGCCTCTATGGCCGGACATTTCCAGCTGGGCAATCTGATCGTCCTGTTTGATGATAATGGTATCTCTATTGACGGCAAAACAGAGCTGGCTGTATCTGATGATATCACGGCCCGGTTTGAAGCCTATGGCTGGCAGGTGCTGGCCTGTGACGGGCATGATATGGCCGCGGTGGATAAGGCAATTACCGCTGCAAAGGCCGAGCAGGGCAAGCCAAGCCTGATCCGCTGCAAGACAGAAATCGGCAAGGGTGCGCCCACGATGGCTGGCACATCAAAGGTACATGGTGCGCCATTGGGTGCAGATGAAATTGCCGGCACAAGAGCCGCTTTGAACTGGCCCTATGCCCCATTTGAAATTCCAGAAGATATTTTGAAAGAATGGCGCAAAATCGGCCAAAACGGCCAGCAAGCTCGGCAAAAATGGGAAGAACGGTTAAAAGGCGCGCCGCAAAAAGACAGGTTTGAAGCAGCCCTGTCCGGCGATATATCGGCTGCCAGCGATACAGCTATTGGCAAAATGAAAACAGATTTGGCGGCCAATCCGCAAAAACTGGCAAGCCGGGTTGCCAGCCAGAAAACTATTGAAGCGCTGGTCGCAGAAACAGATTGCCTGTTTGGCGGATCGGCTGACCTGACAGGCTCGAACAACACCAAAGCTGCAGATCAGGATATTTATTCTGCACAAAATCCGGCTGGCCATTACATTCATTACGGGGTGCGCGAACATGGTATGGCCGCCGCTATGAACGGCATTGCCCTGCATGGCGGGGCTATTCCCTATGGCGGAACATTCCTGGTCTTTACCGATTATTGCCGCCCGTCTATCCGGCTGTCCGCGCTGATGGAGCAGCGGGCGATTTACGTAATGACCCATGATTCTATCGGTCTGGGCGAAGATGGGCCAACCCACCAGCCGGTAGAACATTTTGCCGCTTTACGGGCTATTCCCAACCTGTATTTCTTCCGGCCGGCCGATATTGTGGAAACAGCTGAAGCCTGGCAAATAGGGTTAAATGCCACAAAGACCCCTTCTGTTCTGGCCTTGAGCCGGCAAGGGTTGCCCCAGCTGCGCCTGGGCGATGCGGTGATGGAAAATAAATCCATGCGCGGCGGCTATATCCTGAACGAGGCAAGCGACAGGCCACAGATTGTGCTGATGGCGACCGGCTCGGAAGTAATGATAGCCGAAGAGGCCCGCCAAGAACTGGAAGCACAGGGCTATCCTACCCGCCTGATATCCGTGCCATGTATGGAATTATTGCTGGCACAGGATAAGGCCTATCGCCAGAGCTTGCTGGGCGATGCCAAATCTGTAGTGGTGGTCGAAGCCGGCATTGAAATGGGCTGGGCCAGTGTCGCGGGGTCTGATTTCAGCTTTATCGGAATGAACAGCTTTGGGGCATCTGCCCCAGCCGCAGAGTTATTCCGCCATTTCGGCATTACCAAAGAGGCGGTTATCGACGCCGCGCTGGCAAAGCTGAAATAATTTCTGGCTATGCACCGCCCTATCCGGAATGACAGCAAAATATAAGGAAGGTCTATAGATGAAAACACGTGTTGCCATTAACGGCTTTGGCCGCATTGGAAGACTGGTTTTACGCGCGCTGGTCGAACAAAAGCGCGATGATATTGAAGTGGTTTTGCTGAACTCTCCGGGTGCAACCGAAATTATGGCGCATTTGCTGGAGTTCGATTCAACTCATGGCAAATTTGCCTCGCCTATCACCTTTGATGAAGACTGGATGGATGTTGGCACTGGCCGGATCAATGTGACCCATGAGCGTGACCCTGCCCTGTTGCCGCATGGCGCACTGGATGTGGATGTGGTGCTGGAATGTTCCGGCCATTTCAACAGCCGCGAGAAATCTTCTGCCCATCTATCTGCGGGTGCGAAAAAAGTACTGGTTTCTGCGCCCGCATCAGGGGCAGATTTTACCGTTGTTTACGGGGTCAATCACGAACTTATGCGTAAAGATCATATGATTGTTTCCAATGCATCCTGTACCACAAATTGTCTGGCACCCATGGCAAAGGTGATGAATGACAGCTTTGGGCTGATCTCTGGGAATATGACCACTATTCACGCCTATACAGGTGATCAGAATATTCTGGATAATTCACATAAAGATTTACGCCGTGCCCGTTCTGGTGCACGTTCTATTGTGCCGACCACTACCGGGGCGGCCAAAGCGGTCGGGCTGGTATTGCCGGAACTGGATGGCAAGCTGGATGGCTCTGCTGTGCGCGTGCCAACCGAAAATGTATCTGTGGTGGATTTGCATTTTTATTCGAAAAAGGAATGTGATGTTGCCAGCGTGAACGCAGCTCTGACAGCCGCCGCAAATGGGCCAATGAAAGGGGTGATGCGGGTCAATACATTGCCTCTGGTATCGATTGATTTTAACCATGACAGCCATTCCTGTGTGGCCGACTTAACCCAAACACAAGTTCAGGCAGATCGCTTTGTTCGCATTATGGGCTGGTATGACAATGAATGGGGTTTTGCTAATCGAATGCTGGACACCACTGCCTATATGGCCAGCCTCAGCTAGGCAAAAGGAAAAAATGAAATGAAATTAAATGGAAATGCTATTCGCCCAGGCAATGTGATTGAACATAAATCACGTTTATGGGTCGCGGTAAAAACCAGCCATGTGAAGCCTGGCAAGGGCGGGGCATTCGCCCAGATTGAGCTGCGCGATATTCGCGATGGGACAAAATTAAATGAACGGTTTCGGGCAACTGAATCTGTTGAGCGCGTTATTCTGGATGAAGCAAGCTGCACCTATCTCTATGCCGAGGGGGATAACCATATTTTCATGCATGGCGAGACCTTTGAGCAGTTCAGCATTGCCGAGGACATGATCGGCGAGACAGCGGTATTCCTGCAAGATGGCATGAGCGTTATTCTGCAAAGCCACGAAGGCGCGCCGATTTCTATCACCTTGCCAGAACAGGTCGTTCTAACCGTTGTGGAAGCAGATGCTGTTATCAAAGGCCAGACAGCCTCTTCTTCTTACAAGCCTGCTGTCGTCGATAATGGCGAGCGGATTATGGTGCCCCCGCATATCGAGGTTGGCACGCGTATTGTGGTACGTACCGAAGATAAAACCTATCTTGAACGGGCAAAGGATTAATCAGATATGGCTGGCCGTTCTGCACTTATCAATGTGATGCATAAAGCAAGTGTTGCAGCCTCGCGGCGCATGATGCGTGATTTTGGCGAGGTGGAAAATTTACAGGTTACCCGCAAAGGGGCAGCAGATTTTGTCTCTCAGGCAGATATCGCAGCAGAACGCACTATTCAGGAAGAGCTGCAAAAGGCGCGTCCTGATTGGGGCTTTATCATGGAAGAGGCAGGCGAGGTAAAACCAGCCGATAAAGATGCCCCGTGCTGGATCATCGACCCGATTGATGGCACAACAAATTTTTTGCATGGCATCCCGCATTTTGCCATCTCTATTGCGGTGCGGGATAAGGGCAAAATCATTGCCGGCACAATTTATGACCCCTGCCGGCATGAATTTTATTTTGCCGAAGCCGGCAAGGGCGCATTTTTAAATGACCGGCGTATCCGGGTATCTGGCCGGCGGGCGATGTCAGATTGCCTGTTTGCCACAGGTATCCCGTTTTTGGGACACGGCACAGCAGAAACAGACGCCAAATTTTTAAAAGAGATGAATGCGGTGATGCAATCCTCTTCCGGGGTGCGCCGCTTTGGCTCTGCTGCGCTTGATCTCGCCTTTGTGGCGGCTGGCCGTTATGACGGTTTTTGGGAACGCGGCCTCAGCCTGTGGGATATCGCAGCCGGTATCTGGCTGGTCAGGGAAGCAGGCGGGCTGGTATCTGATTTTGCCTCGCGCGACAAGGCACTGGAAACAGGCGATGTCGTGGCCTGTAACGGGGCGATGCACGCCAGCTTGCTGAAAACATTGCGCGGTGCCACAGCCTAGACACTTTGCCGATCTCTGCCTTGTTTAAAAAAATTGACAGCGTCCACAGTCTTGCCATGATTGACTGGCATACACTAGCATCAGATGCAACAAGTGTCAGAAAAAAGGCAGGATGGCCATGAAATCGCGTATGACAGATCCCCGTACCTATCTTATTCGGATGGCCATAATTCTGGCGATAACGGCTGTTATTATCGGCTTGTTATGGCCACAGCTGGCTCGTGCCTTTGCTGGCAATATCGCGCTTAACAGTGTCATTGTGGCCACAGCCTTAATCGGCGTGGCCTTTATTTTCCGCCAGACCTTGCGGCTTGTCCCTGAGGCTAAATGGCTTGGCCAGATACAAAAAACCAACACGATCAATCCATCTGCACCGCGCCCTGTTCTGCTGGCAACTGTTTATGCCATGCTGGCAGATGCCAGCGCGGACAGGCATTTATCGGCGCTTTCCTTGCGCTCGGTTCTGGACGGGGTGGCGGCGCGCCTGGATGAAGGGCGCGAGATTTCCCGCTATTTCATTGGCCTGCTTGTCTTTTTAGGGCTGCTCGGCACCTTCTGGGGATTGCTGCAAACCATTGGTTCGGTCAGCAATGTGGTCAGTGGTCTGGATATCAGCAATCTTGACTTTGAACAGATGATGCAGCAATTGCGTACCGGCCTGGAAGCGCCTCTGGACGGGATGGCAACGGCTTTTTCCTCCTCTCTGTTTGGGCTTGGCGCCAGCCTTGTTCTGGGCTTTCTTGACCTGCAATTAGGGCAGGCTATGGGACGGTTTTTTAATGAGGTGGAAGACTGGCTTTCTGCCTTTGCCCGTTACAGCGATGCCGGTTCTGCTGCCTCTCCTGCTGGCCAGCAAGCCCTTGCCCACGGCCTCAGCGAGGAGGGCGCGCGCGCTATGATAACACTGGCAGAGGCGATAAAAGATGCCGAGATAGATAGACAAAGCCAGTTACAGCAAATCATCCAGATGAATGCCCAGCTTTCGATGCTGAATGAACAAATGGCAGATGACAAGCGCACCAGAGATATGCTGGGGCTGTTAAATGCCCGAATTGAACAGCTAACCCAGGCTCTTGCCCAGCAATCCGAGCGCCAGCAGGAAACCATCTCGAGCGAAATGCGCGCGCTGTCCAAAGCCATCACAAAGCTGGCATCCGCCAAACATACAGATTGATAAGGGCAGACTGAATGGCACTTTCCCGTCTAGGCATCCGCAACAGACCCGGTGATTTTACCTGGCCCGGCTTTGTCGATGCACTGGCCAGCTTGCTGATGGTGTTTGTGTTTGTGCTGATGGTATTTGTACTGATACAGGCCAATTTGGCCTATCGGCTGTCTGGCCAGGATGCCAGCCTGTCTGCCTTGCGCCAGGAGCTTGCCCAGCTGGGTGAGCTGTTATCGCTGGAACGCGAGGCAGGCTCGGTACTTTCAGCTGATCTGGCCAGAACCTCTGCCCAGCTGGCCATTGCAGAAGAGCAAAATAACAGCCTGACCGCCCAATTGGAACAGTTAACCCGCCAGCTGGCCAGTGAGAGCGCTGATAAACGCCGGCTGCAAGCTGATCTGGATGCGGAAAAAGCTGCGCTGGCAGACCTTCAGGCGCGCAGCCTTGCCCGCACCAAAGCCCTTGAAGAACAGCTTAGCCAAATCAGCCAGCGTCTGGCTGCGCAAACACAAAGCCTTGGCCAGCAGACCCGGCGCGCCGATACAGCCAGTGCAGAGTCGGCTCGTCTCAC
>Ga0181592_10003730_pt1 | contig 12615 bp, 6 predicted proteins | sample 071ome_20_FD_133755 | JGI IMG/M metagenome (GOLD analysis project Ga0181592, IMG submission 133755) | Coastal salt marsh microbial communities from the Groves Creek Marsh, Skidaway Island, Georgia - 071412BT metaG (megahit assembly) | ecosystem: Environmental > Aquatic > Marine > Intertidal zone...
CCGTCGGTACGCAGGCGCCTCCAAAGCAATCATACTCGAAAGCGCCGCAGTATGTGTGACCCGACCGCGAAAAGTAACACAGAAAGGGATCCCCGCCGCCGTCGTCGCACCACCCGAGCGAAGACTCCGACACGCACTGCGGAACACTCACCGACGTCCACTGCGACGATCCGGAAGACCAGCACTGCGTCAACGAAGATCCCATGTTTACCTCAACGGAAACTAAATTGTTCTCAGAGTCGCACGAACACGTCGGCGGTGCAAACCACGGCACGGAGGTGGCGTCGGCGTACGCGCTCGGGCCGACGCACTGCACCGACGCTGAAAAACTCGCCATAACGCGCGATCGTCGTCGACGACGACGACAACAGCGACGTCGACGACGACGACGACGACGACGACGACGAGTGGCGCGTCGCACGACGTTGCGAACGAAGCACCCGTGTGTTCCGTCATTTGGTTATTTGTATTGGTACCGGTAAACAGTGTTGATTACATTTAGTACCCGGTTCTGCACTTCAAAGCAGCCGGCGGTGTGGGACGCGTCTCTTCGTCTTCGTCGTCGAATTATAACTCGTCCAATCTCGACACCCGGGTGTGTGACACACGCACACGTCTCGTCTCGAACCCAACCTCCGATCCGAGCTCGAGAGTTTACGACGCGCGTGGACACGGAACGACGACGGGCGTTTGCGACCGCGTTCGACGCCACCGGACTCGCGTCGTCGTCGTCGTCGTCGTCTTCTTCTTCGTCGTCTTCTTCTTCGTCGTCGTCGTCGGTTCGACCCGATCGGTTCGATTCGCACCGGTCGGCGGTGGGTGTTGAGAAGATGTCGTCGAACGACGCGGCGACGGATGACGAACGACGAGGTTTACTCGGCGGTGGCGACGGGGCGACGGTGGCGACGGGGCGAAATAAATCTGGACGGTCGGTGCGGGCGAAACGATGGCGGATCGCGATGGTGGCGGTGACGGGGGCGGCGTTGATCGGCGCGGGCGCGGCGAGCGGGCGGGCGAAGCGACAACGCTCGACGCGAGCGGCGGAACCGGCGCTCGGGACGGAGGATGGGTCGGTGTCGAGAGAGGTGGTGGATTCGAGGATGCGATCGATGTTTGGGGTGTCGCTGCGGGATTTCGCGAAGATGGTTCGCGGGGAGGGTGGCGGTGACGACGAGGATGAAAACGACGACGACGACGACGACGAGAGCGCGTTGGGTCGAAGCAGACGCGGGTGGAGACGCGGCGGAGGACGATCTCGTTTGAAACCGTCGAGCGATGTCGCCGAGACGGTGCGTGAGGATGCGTTGAATGAATACGATGCCGACGACGCCACGGATGCGCTCGGTGAGCCCTTAGCGACCGGTCCGCTCGTGTTGCCGGTGTATTTTCACACGGAGAAGAGCGGAGGGACGTCTCTGGTGTTACACGCGCTCGAGCTTTTGAATCAGGACAACAGCCAGGTTCGGACGTTGATTGATCGCGTGCGATCGGAAGATGTCATGTTGGACGATGCGTTTAGAAGCGCGCGCGCGTTGTGCCCGGGGAGCGCCATGTTCTTGACGACGGTTTGGAAGACGGGATCCAAGTGGGAACCGCACCATCCGCGACCGCTGCAAGACGACACGCTGGATAATTGGAGGGAGTGTGGGTTGCTCTCGAGTCACACTGGTCGAGAGCTTCTCAAGCGCACCGAAGAGCTGGAAAGTGAATACGGCGTTCGTCGTCCGAAGATGCTCATGGGGATGTTTAGAGACCCGGCAGAGTACGAGCAAGCGGCGTGGAGGAGCGAAGTCTTCATGTACCACGACCTTCGCGCCGAGTTGGGTTGGGGTAAACTCGTGCAGACGCCGCTCGGTACGGCACTGACCAAGGAGGAGCTGACAGACTTTAGCCCGAATAGTAAGTTTGCGAAAATCATGCTCGAGGACCACTGCAAAGCGGGGTTGGATACGAATTTCCAAACGAAAAAGCTACTCGAGGACCAGTGGCCGCAAATAAAAAACGACCACTCGGCGATGATGGAACTGGCTGAGAAACGACTGAGAGAGCTCGACTGGATCGGTCTCACGCACCGATTCGACGAGAGCGCGTGCATACTAGCCTTCAAGTTGAGAAAACATCCGCTGCCGACGAGTTCGAGCAACTACGACAGAGGAAAGTTGCTTCCAGAGACGCTTCGCGCAAACCATCCGCACAGCGGCGATCACAGCGAAGGTTCCATGGATGCCGAACTCAAGGAGAAGCTCTACGAGTGCAACGACGTCGACACGATGCTCTTCCACATAGCTGAGAGCTTGTTCACGCAAAGAAAGGCTGAGATTGAAAAGATGCTCAAATCTCACATAGATTCCGGTGAGAAGTTGTCACCGATTCGCATCGGTGGGGCGCAAGAGCTCGATCCAACGCCGTACTACGAATGCTTGAAGAACACAGCCACGGATTGATGCCCGACGCGAGGCGCACTACTATATTAGCTGAGCAATACGAATTGTAACTATTATACCAATGTCTAATGAGGACTAATCTCGTTTCGTACTAAGTAATCGGTTTGAGAGGCGTCCGCACAGAGCGGACTGTTGCCGGTCCTGTCGCCTTATTGAAATTTAATAGCCTTTGAAGTCGCGACTTTGACTCGTCTGAAAGCTGACCAACGATTTCTCTGAATGGCTGCGCGTGCGCAGCTGCTAGCGTTACGAGTAACTGCGACGCTAACACGCCCGCCTCGGTATCTGTCGCGACTAAAGTCGCCTGTGCAGGCGACGTCACGTCGACAGCAATTGCTAAGAAGACAGCGAGACTCGTCAGACAAAAGTCTTCCGAACCTCGATCCCTCGCAAATACGAAGACTGACGCCCAGAGTTGCAAGTTTTGTGATACAAAATCCATCGTCACGCTCGATCCTTCGTTCGCATAATATCGCTTGATTGCATCGCGCGCACACTGAGCGATAAAGTCTGCGCCGGAACGCGCGGCGCGCAGCGTCGCATCGGCGTCCAAAGAACGCAGCGCCTCGATCGCGAGAACGCATCGATGCTCTTCGCTCTCGTGTTGAGCAAATATGCGCTTCATAGTCGCTCGAAGCGCCGCTCGACTCATCGGGTCGTGATTCGATAGATGAATTGCCGTCTTGAATGCGCTCGTAAAGTTCTCGTCGTCAATTTCGCCATTCCATAAAATACCACAGACGAGCCGTAATAATGACGACACAGTCTCTGAATGCACCCGTTCATGTACCCTCAAGCTTTCAACGACTTGAATGATTTCACCGCGCATCGCGGACGAGTCGTATCGGGCGAGCACGCCTCGCAATATTTCACACTCGCCGCATAGAATGCCGTTATTATCATTCGCCACGATTACTTTGAATGCGCCAAGTAGCGCGACGGCGTCGTTCACATCGACAGATTTCAACCTGAATCCACAAGCTAACGTCCGCATGCAGAGCTCTCGTACATAACTGGTGCGTGTTTTGTCGCGTTTCAGTGTTGAGCACGCCGATATCACGGTGACGAACTCGTCGACGCTGTCGAGGGAGTCGCTCTCGAGGTACCGAAGCCACTCGCGATTGATAGGTTTCAAGAGATCTTCCGAGATGATGCCGGGAGCTTTAGAAGCAATACGCGCCATGGAGATAACGAGCGTCATCCTCGCTTGTTCTGCGACCCGTTCGTTGCATGCTTTCCCGCACAATATGTTGGACGTCCCTTGAAACCATTCGTCGGCAATCTTCGTCACGGCGTTTGCCAATCGCATTGTCATGGCTTCATCATCACCGGTGATTCCGCTCGTCAGCGCGCTGGACACGAGGCGCAGAAACGATAGGAACGCCTCGAGAGAGGCTTCTTCTACATTCGTCGCTCGCATCGCGGATAACAACTGCGCTTGAAACTGCTCCAGCACACACATGGTTCTGTATTCATCGTCCGCCGTAGAATCTGGATCGACATCCTTCGCCCAAAAGTACATCAAGTTGGTAAACATGTCCAGACCGGGTGAGTGCAACGCGCTGATTGGCGAAACCGCCAGTCTATACGCCACGTCAAACGCCGCTTGCGAGTGCAGAGCCATCCATCGCTTCTCGCTCCCATTCCTGAGCGCGGTTCTCGCCTTTTCCAGATTGCGATGTTCCGGTTCGGTGCCCACAAAACTGGGCAAGCGGGCGAGCAACTTTGCCGCGAAAAGGCGCGTGGCAAGCTTCGGCGCGCCTTGTTCGATAACGTGCGCGTCTTCCTCCGCGGAAGATGTCAACCCGTCAACCTCTATGTCGTCATCGTCGAAGGTAACTGACGAGTTCGCTTGGCTATTCTTCGGAATTGGCGCATAAAGCGCTACGGCTGCCAAGCTGTCCATGGCGTTCCTCGGTTCGGTGCGACACTTATCGCGAACAAAGAGCGTGACGCAATGTTCAGTGATGCGTCGGATTTCCGGATCGCTTTCGCGGTCCAAAACGTTTAGCAAATCTTCGTCGAGACCTTGCTGAGATGCCAAGTTTGAGCTGTCGCGCTCCAACAACTGGTGGAGAACGACAATCGCCATGCGAGTGGTGGCCAAATTCGCAGTGTTTTGGAGCATGTTCCGTAACTTTGATATGAGATCACGTCCTCGAGGCGTCCTAGGCGTAAAAAGCGCGACGAGTTGCATGAACTGAGTCGATTCAAACTTTGTCCCAGGCTCTTCTACCTCTGTGAGGACTTTAATGAGCGACTCTGCGTGCTTGAACACCCGTGACTCGTGCTTCATTTCAGGTCCGATAGCCGACATGGCCATGTTAATCAAGTGCGCGTTGATAATTCGCGACATGTAGCCTGATTCGTGCATCAAAAGATGCGGGGTGTCTGTCAAAGCGAGCGCCAAGTCGACACAATCTTCTGCATCGCGCACGAAATTTTGCCCGGCGCAACTCGCGATGACGCTCATCGCGTGCGTCGACCAAAGATGTGAGGATGAGGATTGGTCAACCTGCATGCTCGAACGAAGCAAATTGCTCACAACTGGCGTGCAGGCACGTCGTAAAGCGATGACCCCCATATTTCTGAAAGATGAGGCGATGGATAACACGGCAATTTTTCGCGTTGGCGAAGCCGCGTCGATATCGAGGAGCCGACTCGACGCTTCAATCAGAGCTCCAACACCGGCATCTTCGTCTCCCATCAAAGCCGCTTGCCCTTCGATTTCAGCCATCGCTCGCCAATGACTCACGTTTGCGAACTTTGCGTATCGAATCACGTTCAATATCTTGACTAGACCAGATTTGACAGATGCTTCAGTCTTCTTTTCAATTTGCGCGAGTGACTTCATTGCGCAAAGTATGTCCGCGCTCAGAGATGTCAGCAGTGTAGCTCTCTCAAGCAACTCTTCTTCATCGATCGACTTCGTACGACGAGACTTAAACGGACTCCCAAACTTGTTCTGAAGCGAACTGATCGCATTTGACTTCTTAACGGTGAACTCTCCCGATTCGTAAGCTGCACGCGCTTCAAGTGGTGTGTTCACGATTTGATGCGCAACATTCAAGAAGTAGGCCAGAATACCCATACGCAGCTCAGGTGAAGCTGCGAAAACTTTCGCGAGCTGCAATCCTTGCGCTCGTCTCGTAGCTGATCGCATAGACCGCGTTCGAGGATACGTCTGCTCTTCCGAAAGCCCGATCCAAACTCTGGGGTGGGGCGAGTCGGTGGCTCCTTCAAACACGCTCAGCGAGTTCAGGTGCGTGTCTTCGTGCGCCGACCACGGTCCGAGAATTGTATCTTCGTCGTTGAGTTGTTCTCTGAGAAACGTCTCGGAGTGTTGTGTGTCGAATCTCACTCTATGACTCGAAGCACGCTGGCAAAGCGCTACTATGCGACCATGCAACTCCTCATAGAAGCACGTCTCATCGATAGCGTTGAGAAGCTCAAATACCCTGTATCTGAAGAGCGACTTCGAATGTTCCTCAACAGATGCATCTAAACGGGTGTTAAATATACGTTCTGCGGCTTCAACGCTGCTTTGTAGCTGCGAAAATAGATCGAATGCATCATCTGGTTTGCCGATGAGCCAGGCGGAAAGCGCTTCGGCAACCGCTGCCGCCGCATAAATTTCTCCTTGCTCACCTTCAACACCTGCTTCGACGACGGCGTCGAAAGTCGCACTCATCGCAAACTTAATGGCGGAACCACACATGCGCGACGCTACATCAGCACCCGACCCCGCCAAACATGCTGAAATAACGACCCATCCTCCTTCACGCACTCTCGCACTACCTGGTCCCATGGCGCACGCTATGCCGAGTGTCGTCGCTTCCTGTAAAACATTTGCCGGCAAACCGCACGTGAATTCCCCTCCAATGGAAACCAATGCAGATACGTGACACGCGGTCCCTGCCGCGACGAGTGAATCGTGCTCTTGAACTGCTTTGATGTACTTTTGAAGATGCTTCATCGCTTCCTGCAACTGAAACAAAAACTTTGTTGGGCACGCAAGCGCCAACGCACGCAAAGCGAGCGCAGCTTCCACTTGAACGTGTCGGTTTGAATGGCAGAGTGACTGCTTCAATATCTCGACATTCAAGGACCACACTTCGTCGTCGATACTACCTATGACGTCTAGAGCATCTCGAGCGGTGCGCAGCGCAATCAAAAGACGACTCACATCGGCGGATTCGAGGGCTCTCATCGCGGCGGATAGCGTGCCATGCAGGCACGCTTCATCCGCACGAGCTAGACATCCGACTCGAACAATGTAAATGACGCACGCACAGACGCTCGGATCGTCGTCGTACGGTTGAGAGAGCAGCGCAGTCATCGTGTGTGAAACAATTTCGTGATGCTCCGCCAAGCCGTCTTTGACTACTTCATGAATGAACCGCCCCCACGCAGAGGCGAGCCCAACTCTCACACGCTGATCAAAAATTCCATGTGATTTGCACGCGGCGAAGAATGGAACGGACAAGTACGCTTGCATTCCTTGCGCGTAAGAATCTTGTCCTTGACTCTCATTTCCTTCAGATAACGCCGCTTGTGCACGACAACACGACAAAATCGCAATGACGAGCGCACTCGACGCTGCGTTTCGAACGCGATCGTCCTCGTCACCTAAGGATACGATGATGCGCTCGACTACCACGGTGATATCTACCTCGATCGTAGATCTAACCACGTGACCAAGCTTGATATGTGCCGCGCTCCATCCGCAAACGAAACCGCCCAAAGCCCTCACAGCCGCGGCACGCACGATCGACTCCTTGTCACGCTCTAGTCGCTGGAGCGCTTTGTTAGCTTCATTGACACATTTTGCGTCCATGCCATCGCAGCAGTGCACGCACGTCATCGCGATAAACTCGAGCGCCGCTTGTCGACTTATCGCACTCTCAGCCGGTCGAATGTTACCGCACGCAACACGCATGAAAACGTTCGCGTTCCCGCAAAGCTTGGACCCGAAAGCCTCCACGAAACGACCGAGCGCTTTAAATACGCACGCTTTTTGGAACGGACCCGCCCTATAGGACGCCGCGACGTCTAGGAATTCATTCACTCGAGAAAACATGGACACGGCGCCGGTGCGCCTGTACGCGCCGAGTAACGTCATCGCCGCCAGCGTTGCCGACGCCTCGCCGTCAGGGTCCACGATGCACTTCACCAAACCGTCCTCGGTAGACTTTAACAGCTCCATCGCGCGCTCATCCGTCGTCGATTTCGATTCAAAGAGCTCGAGTAATCCACCACTCAAAGCGTCAAAGCGCGCTCGAGATCTCTCGGCTGCATTCGTCGACGTAGACGCGCAACTCTGTTCGAGCGCGCGAACGACGACGTCAGCGTCCGCCATCGCTCCTTCGTTCTCGACGCCGATGATCGTCGCCGTCGAAGCGGCGACTCGACCGAGTTCTGGCGCGTGTGGCAGCGCCAACTGTTCAACTGTTTGTCACATGGACGAGGCACCACTCACGTCATAAATCGACACGCTTCTTCGTCGTCACCGCGGGAGAAAACGCACGAGGGTGAATCAACAATTTTCACGTGATCAAACGCATCGATGACTTCGCAGACGTTTGGGATCTTGATTAACGACGATGTGGAGACGAGCGCTTTCAGCCGCGCTGTGCGACTTCTGGGATGCTTCAACATCGTCGCCGAGGACGCGAAGGACATGTCACCGTTCCACGAGGCGACTCTGATGGAGTTCAAGAAGAAAGTGTCAGGTTCGCACACGTGGTGGCATCGTGACGGGCGCACGGAGTGGAAAGCGAGTAAACGTTCAACGATTGCGGTTGTATCGTGCGCGAGCAACACGAGTCTCGCGACGTCGTTCCTTCACCACGCCGGTTTCCATTGGATAGCAATACCGCAAGATTTGCTCGACACGACAGTTTTGGCGACGAAATGTAAAGTTGACATTGCAAAATCTATCAGTGACACGGACGCGGACCCAGACGCGGAACAACTGGAAGAATGTCGCTCCATCGTAGAGAGCGCTCGCTCCTGTTCTCGGTTAACCAAATGTGGGCACTTTTCTTCCGCTCCAACCGTCGCCAAGGAGCTGTTTCGCTCGAACAACGAAGACGTGCAGATAAAACGTGAAGCGTGTGCCGGTGTTCGTCCTATGGGCGAGCACACGAGACCGTCTACTTCGTACTGTGGTCGATGATGTTGTTTAGAATTTTCTTTGCTGTGGTACACCTTTTTACACCAAGGGCTACTGATTTTTTCTAGCATACATTCGCTTGGATCCGCGCAAGAGAAGAGTCAACATCAGCTTAAAGATGTAATCAAGCAGCCCCGAGTACATTTTCCTCGTGAGCGCGCAACAGACGAACGACTTCCATCTCTTCATTCGTTCTGAACATGTAATCAAGTTCGTCGTCGTCGATGGCTTCAATGGCGAGTGCATCTTCCCTCTCGATGCGCTCAACATCCGTTTCATGAAGAAGCGGATCAACGCTCCGTTCAGCCATAGCTTTCGAAAAGATCTCGCCAGCTTCGAAGACGCTCTCCTTGTTCGACGGGTCGAGCGGCTTCATCTCGGTAGAGAGTAACCTTTCGGGTACTCCAGCGAGAAGCAAACCGTGCAGCATAACCTCTTGCCAACCCAGCTCCTTGTCCTCGGGAAGTCCAAACGGCAAGATATCTGGTTCTTCGTTTTTATCAACGACTGGCTTGAACGGGTCTACCCTCCGCACCTTTTTCCTTCCGGCTTGGGTCATCTTGGTTCTGCCTCCGCCGCGAGTCGCGCGAGTGCGCTTCATCTTCAAATCGAGCGGTTTGGTCAGAACTATCGCCTTCGACGTTGTCGTCGAGTCACTGCTATTCGTTTGCACGCCCGTTTCATTGGGTTCCTCCTTGACGGGTCGACTCTCCTCGTCGAATCCGCCATCAATTTTCTGAAGAGGTCTCCGCGACGGATCCGTCGCCGCGACGGAATGGTCGCGCACCTTCTTGATGCTTTCCAGCACTTTGGAGCGTTCGGCGTGTGCCGCGCGATATGCTGGGGGAAGTCCATCCACCAAACTAGCGGGCGGTGCGACGTCCAACGGCAACTTTTCTTTGCTCAACTCAGCAGTGGCGATAAACTTGAACGCAATCGGCAAGTAGTCGTCCAACCTCTTCATGCTCATATCCTCACCCCACGGGAACTGTTTGCAGAAGGTTATGATCTCTCCGAGCAACTCTTTGAGGCGTTTTCGCACGGACACAGCCTGAACTCTGGACGCCTGCGCGGCGCGTTCGACGGTGACTCTAACTCCGTGAAGTCGCGCGACTACGATGACAACGGCGGCGACAATCACTATGGGATCACGCCCAATCAAAAGCCCCCGAGAGAAGGCAAACTTAAGAAGAACCTTTGCGTCTCTGACTGTCGGCGCAATCATTACGCTGCGAGTAGTGCTACCTCGCTGCGGCTGCACGCCCGATCCCTTGTTTGAGATGGATGCGAGTTCAGGAAGCGCAGCCACCGCGCGCGCCACGTAGTTCTCCGGATCTAACGGCGGCATCTTCAATCCGTGCAACTCTTGAAGCTTGTGAAACACTCGACCGAGCGTGAACACGTTCACGGAGCACGCCTCGGCGACCTCACGCATAGACACTGGAAGGTTATTTTGTCGACACACCGAGTACACGCACGCCCCGGTGAGTTGGCTCGTCCAAAGACCCTGACCCCACTTACCATCAGACGCCCGCGTCACCAAATCTTTCACCTCTGCGATGATGTCTTTATTCAACTTGAGCAACTGACCGGTGTGCTCGACGCTCTTGGCGATGTTATACAGGTTCGTCGAGTCTCGGTCCCGAAACATGTTTCTCGTCACGTGCGACGCCCCCGGCATGGTGACCAGGTGTGACCTCGCCGCCGCGAGGTGTGCGCCCACCGATGTTCCGCCCCCATCGCTCAAAAACGTCCCTTCCACCCCGCCCTCGGCATCCCAGTTAACCTGCGACGCCAACACGCTCGTCGTGTACACCGCACCGCACGCCTGACAAATCTCAGACCCGAGCTTTTCTTCGAGTTTGATTTCATTCTTCCCACAGTTCGGACACGCCGGCAGTCGCCGGTCGTGTTCGTGCGCATCCATGCTCTCCATCCTCGCCGTTCGCCCCTTCGCGCGCCTCCCTCTCCCTCTCGCGTCGTCGTCTTCCCTCGGGCGTCGTCGTCGTTCGTCCGAGACTGACGAGACGCGACGTCGTCCGAGACTCACCGGCGAGGTGGAACGTCTATTTTTTTGAACGCCACCAGAAGGACAACACGACGCACAGAAATACATACCGCATGAGCTTTTCTTTTCCTTCGCATCGGTAAAAATCAGCACGCACGCACGCACGCACCGAACGACGACGGAAACGCGACGGTGCGTCGAGCGTCACGCGTCGCGCGTCGACGCCATAACGCGCGGACGAACGTTAACGGCGCTGCGATCGAAACGCAGCGTCGCGTCGCGACGGTGGGGACGCGACGCGACGCAACGCGTGACGGTGACAGTTAGAAAGGACGGAATGCCGACGGATGACGACGGCGATGCGGGGAGGACGGAGGACGCGTCTGGGACGTGGGAGAAAATCACAAAGCTCGCGGCGACTCCGGGGATGTGCGATCTCGGGCAAGGATGGCCGGATTTCGGGGCGAACGCGACGGCGAGACGAGCGGCGGCCGAGGCGCTGACGTCGGACGACGCGCGAGCGAATCAGTATTCAGCCGTCATCGGCTCGCCGAGGTTGATAGAGGCGTTGTTAAAATACTACAGGGCGACTGGGTTCGATTTAGATGCGGCGTACGGGGAAGGAGAGGAGTCGGTGGTGGTGACGGCGAGCGCAACAGAGGGGTTGTATGGAGCGTTCCAGGCTGCGCTCCGCGAGCGGTCAGGAGAACGAGACGAAGTCGTCTTCATCGAGCCCGGGTTTCCGTGGTATCACGCCTTTGTGAAGGATTTGGGTGGCAAATCCGTCACGGTTCGAGCGCAACCGCCAGAGTTTGCGATTGACATCGAAGGCGTGCGCAGGGTGGTGTCGTCTCAAACGTGCGCCATCGTTCACTGCTCGCCGCACAATCCCAGCGGCCACATCGCCACGATGGAGGAGCTCAAGGCGTTAGCGGCGATTGCCGAGGAACGAGGGATACCGATAATTAGCGATGAAGTGTATGAGAGGTGCATTTTCGACGGGTCCGATCCACACGTGCGCATGGCCACAGTGTCCGAGTACGCCCGGAGAAACACCGTAACCGTCGGCTCAGCGGCAAAACTGCTCAATCTCACCGGTTGGCGCGTTGGATGGGTCGTGGGCCCGCCTGAGTGGATGGGCAAAATCAAAGGATTTCACTCTTTGGCATCTTACTGCGCGCCGACGCCTCTACAGCTCGGTGTCGCCGCAGCTTTGGATGAAATCGTCGCCGAATCCGTCTCTGGCCGCGTCGAACCAGACGAAAACGCCGCCGTCATGCAACGCAATGCCGCCGTCCTCGGCCGCGCCCTCGAGACAGTCGGTATCGACGTCTTCTACCCATCCGGTGGCTACTTTCTCGTCTGTTCCGTCCAGCGCACCGGTCTCACAGACGCGGATTGGGTCGTGTGTCTCGCCGAGCGCGCGCGCGTCGCCTCGGTGCCCATGTCCGTCTTCTTCCTCCCCGACGGCCCATCGCCCCCGCGACACCTCGTTCGTTTCGCCGTGTGCAAGGTGCCGGCCACAATCGACGAAGCCGCGCGTCGCATCGTCGCTCACGCGTCCGAGATCGGTCCGTCCAATGTCTAGTTTCGCAGTGTGTACTACCGGTACCGGTAAAGAAAACTCTAAGTCTTCTACAGTGGGCGCGACACCTCGTTCATTTTCATCGTACCGTACTGTATGATCATATAGACCAGTGGTAGAATTTGCAATACCCTAAACCCTCAGCGTCGACGTCATCGCGCGCGCGAACCGTCGGCGTGACACACGACGACGCGCGCGCGAACGAACGAAGGAGGACGACGACGCGCGCGACGATGATGTTGATGACGTGTTCGACGACGACGTCCGCCTCGACGAGCGCGACGACGGCGCGAGGGCAGCGAAACGCGACGACGGCGCGAAGACTTAGCTGCGCAGCCGCGCGCGTGTCCAAGACGACGAAGGAAGACGCGCTCGTGGCGACGACGAGGACGAAGACGACGAC
>Ga0181592_10003732_pt1 | contig 12612 bp, 14 predicted proteins | sample 071ome_20_FD_133755 | JGI IMG/M metagenome (GOLD analysis project Ga0181592, IMG submission 133755) | Coastal salt marsh microbial communities from the Groves Creek Marsh, Skidaway Island, Georgia - 071412BT metaG (megahit assembly) | ecosystem: Environmental > Aquatic > Marine > Intertidal...
GAAGCTTGAACGCTGCGGATGCAGCTGGAACACCTGCTGCAATTAATAACGAAGAAGATTTCGAAAATGGCTCTTGGACAGGCACAGCGTTTGCTAAGTATCCTGGAACATTGGGTAACTCAATCCAAGTTCTAGTTGCAGGCTCTGCTACATGGACTGGCTGGGATGCTGCATATAAAGCACAGTTTGATGCTGCTCCTACAGGAACAGAACGTCACGTTCTAGTTTTGGATGAAGATGGCGTAATCACAGGAACAGCTGGTTCTGTTCTAGAAAGATTCCCATTTGTTTCATCTAGCTCAACAGCTCAGAATGCTGATGGCTCATCTAACTACGAGAAAGATGTAATCAACAACCAATCAAACTATGTTTGGGTAAATGGCGCTCTTGATTCGGATGCAGATCTTTCACTAACAGGTGGTACAGATGATACATCACCTACAACTGGTGAGATCCAAACTGCTTACGACGTATTTGAAGATAAAGACACTATCGAAGTCGACTTCTTGATTGCACGTGGTATGACATCATCATCAGATCAAGATACAATCGTAGATGACTTGGTTGTTACAGCTGGTACAACACGTAAAGATTGTATCGTTGTTACATCACCTGCTTATGACTCAGTAGTAGGTACAGCAGATCCAGTTGGTGATACAACAACTGATGTTGCAAACTACACATATAGCTCATATCTAGTTGTAGATAACAACTGGTTGAAAGTATATGACAAGTACAACGATAAGTACATCTGGATTCCAGCATCGTCTTCAACCGCAGGTATCATGGCTGCTTCGGATGCAAACACTGCTCCTTGGTATTCACCTGCAGGTGCAAGACGTGGTCAATATCTAGGTATCACAAAACTAGCGTATACTCCAACTAAATCACAAAGAGATACACTATATAAAGCTGGTATTAACCCAGTTGCAAATCTTCCTGGACAGGGTATCCTGTTGTTCGGTGATAAAACTCACATGAACAGACCATCGGCATTTGATCGTATTAACGTCCGCCGTTTGTTCCTTACAATGGAAAGAGCAATTGCGTTGGCAGCAAGAAACACATTGTTCGAATTTAACGACGAATTCACAAGAGCTGAATTTGTTGGTATTGTCGAACCATTCCTAAGAGAAATCAAAGGACGTCGTGGTATCACTGACTTCCGTGTTGTATGTGATGACACTAACAACACTCCTGCGATTATCGACCGGAATGAATTTGTCGCAAACATCTTCGTCAAACCAGCGCGTTCTATCAACTACATCACTCTTAACTTTGTTGCTGTTAGAACTGGCGTTGACTTTGAAGAAGTCGCTGGTCTACAGGTATAAGGAGATATAGAACATGGCTGTTTTAGGCGTTGATGATTTTAAAGCCAAGCTACGTGGTGGTGGTGCTCGTCCTAACCTATTTAAGGCGACTATCAACTTCCCGGCTTATGCTGGTGGCGATGTAGAACTTACATCGTTCTTGTGCGAAGCAGCACAACTTCCTGCTTCCACTATTGGTACAATTATTGTCCCATTCCGCGGTCGTCAATTGAAGATGGCAGGTGATCGTACGTTTGATACGTGGACACCAACCATTATCAATGATACTGACTTCAATGTACGTAACGCAATGGAGCGTTGGATGAACGGTATGAATGCACACTCTGCAAACACCGGTCTAACCAATCCTATTGATTACGAAGCCGACCTAATTGTTGAGCAATTGGGTAAAGACGGTGATGTATTGAAGACATACAACTTCCGTGGCTGTTTCCCAACAGGTGTTAGCCCAATCGATCTGAACTATGCTACAGAAAACGAGATTGAGCGATTCACAGTTGAGTTCCAAGTACAATACTGGGAAGCGGCAACTACATCTTAATGTAGTATAAATAATTAGAGGGGCTGAAAAATGCCCCTCTTAATTCTATTTAAGATTCAGGAACGAACATGGCTGATGAAGGTTTAAGAATATTTGGATTTGAGATTAAACGGGCGAAAGATAAGTCCGAGGAAAAGCTTCGTTCTATTGTTCCACCAGTAGATGAGGATGGCGCAGGTTATGTAACTGCTGCTGGTGCCCACTATGGAACATACGTCGATATTAATGGCGATAATAACGCTAAAGATAATTTACAAAACATTAGACAGTATCGTGCAGTTGCTACTCACCCTGAGGTTGATGCGGCAATCGATGATATTGTAAATGAATCAATTGCTTCCAGTGAAAACGAAAGTCCAGTAAGTATAAAGCTTGACCACGTAGAAGGTTTAAGCGATGCTTTGAAAAAGCAAATTACAGAAGAATTTGAAACAATTACCTCTATGCTCAACTTCAAGGAGATGGGCCATGAGATGTTTAGACGCTGGTACATTGATGGAAGACTATACCACCACTTAGTTGTGGATGAAAAGAATCTAAAGTCTGGTATCCAAGAGATCCGTCCTATTGATGCTTCTAAAATCCGTAAGGTTAAAGAAGTTAAAAAGTCAAAAGATCCTGTAACTGGCGCATCTGTTGTTGAAAAGGTAAATGAATTTTATATTTACCAAGAAAAGCCTGGTGGAACAAACCAAGGTGTAAAGATTTCAAACGACGCTATTTCTTATGTTACATCAGGTTTGCTTGATGTTGACCGTCGTAGAGTTGTTTCTCATTTACATAAGGCACTAAAACCAATTAACCAACTACGTATGATGGAAGACTCACTTGTCATTTATCGTTTGGCTCGTGCTCCAGAACGTAGAATCTTTTATATTGATGTAGGTAACTTGCCAAGGGGTAAGGCCGAAGGATATATGAAAGACATCATGGCTAAGTATCGTAACAAACTTGTATATGATGCAAACACTGGTCAGATCAGAGATGATCGTAAACATATGTCAATGCTAGAAGATTTTTGGTTGCCTCGCCGTGAAGGTGGAAGAGGTACAGAAATCACTACGCTTCCCGGTGGTGAAAACCTAGGTCAGATTGACGATATTATCTACTTCCAAAAACGCCTATATAGATCTTTGAATGTCCCTATTAATCGTTTGGAACAAGAAGCACAGTTCTCACTTGGCAGATCTACAGAGATTACACGTGATGAATTAAAATTCCAAAAGTTTATTGACCGTTTAAGAAACCGTTTTTCTATCTTATTCTATGGTATCCTAAAGAAACAATTAATCATTAAGGGTATTATTACTGAAGAAGATTGGGACAACTGGAAAAATGATATTGTTGTCGATTATATCCGTGATAACCACTTTACGGAATTAAAAGACACAGAACTATTAACTAATAGAATCCAAACTCTTGACCAAATGCAACAATATGTTGGTGAATATTTCTCTAGAGAATGGGTAATGAAAAACGTCTTACAGATGGATGATGATGCTATCAAACAAATGAAAGACCAGATTGACGATGAAATGAAGTCTGGTGAAATTGAAGAACCAGAAGAAAATGGAGATGAAGATGACAGAGATCAATGATTTTCTTGATGCAGTGATTGACCAAGACTTTAGTAAAGCTGGTCCAATGTTTAATGAACTGTTGGGTGCTAAAGTAAATGATGCTTTAGACCAAGAAAAGATTGCAGTTGCAGATCAAGTGTTTAATGGTGCTGAAGTTGCTGATGAAGTCGAAGACGATATTAGCGATGAAGAACTCGATGCAATGCTAGCTGATGCCGAGATTGAAGATGAAGACTTTGAAGAAATTCAAGACATGAATCAAGACGGTAAAATCGAAGCTGGTATGGCAGCATCTGAGGAACCAGAAGAAGAATAAAACTTTTTATTAGTACAAATTTTAATTTGTATAAATAAAGTATAATTACTGAATTTAAAGGTATACATAGATGAAGCTAATTACTGAATTTAAAGATACCGATGTCCAGTGCATCGTGGAAAGAAAAGAAGATGGTTCAAAGAACCATATCATCGAAGGTATCTTTGCGATGGCTGAGTCTAAAAATCGCAACGGCCGCATTTATCCTCAAGCAGTGATGGAAAAAGCGGTTAAAAAATACGTTGACGATCAGGTTTCCAAGAACAGAGCGGTGGGTGAATTGAATCACCCTGATGGACCGACTGTTAACTCGGATAAAGTATCCCATCTTATTACTGACCTCAAGTTTGAGGGAAATAATGTGATGGGTAAGGCACGAATTTTGGATACTCCAATGGGTAATATCGTTAAAGGATTACTTGAAGGTGGTGTTCAATTAGGTGTCTCAACTCGTGGTATGGGTAGCCTTGAGAAACGTGGCGGGGCCATGTATGTCAAAGATGACTTTATGCTTAATACGGTTGATATCGTACAAGATCCATCTGCACCAGAAGCATTTGTTAATGGAATTATGGAAGGTGTTGAGTGGGTTTGGAATAATGGCATCATTGAAGCTCAAGAAATTGAAAAAATAGAGACTGAAATTAAACGTGCTCCGCGTTCGGACCTTTATGAGGTTCAGACTCGTGAGTTCAAGAATTTCCTCTCGTTATTGAAAACTAAACTATAATAAGGAGTCAAACATGACTGATCAAGTACAAGACCAGGATGTTGAGCTCGACGAGACAGAAATCGAAGAAGCTCACGATCCAAAAAACGCAGAACAACAGTCGATTGATGCGACTGATGCTGCTGGCGATGCTGGCCCTAAAGCTAAAAAGCGTAAAGGCGACAAAGCTAACAGCGAACCAATGCCAAAAACAAAAGCTGGCATGATCAATGCGGCGTACCAAGCTATGTCTAAAATGAAAAAAGAAGAACTAGCAGGTCGCTTATCCAAGTTTATGGGTGAAGAAGTTGAAGCTGAAGAAGCTGACGAAGTCGCTTCAATGGTAGAATTCAACTATTCAAATGAATTAGATGCATTGGTTGAATCTGAGGCAACTCTTTCAGAAGAGTTTAAAGCCAAAACAGCTGTACTGTTCGAAGCAGCGGTAAAATCAAAACTTTCAGAAGAGATCGATCGTTTGGAAGAAGCATATGCTGAGGAACTACAAACTGAGCTTGCTTCAACAAAAGAAGATCTAGTCGAAAAAGTTGACAGCTACCTCAACTATGTGGTTGAGTCTTGGATGGAAGAAAACAAAGTTGCGATCCAATCTGGCCTACGTACAGAAATCGCAGAAGGCTTCATGAACAAATTGAAAGATGTGTTCACTGAGTCTTATGTTGAAGTTCCAGAATCCAAAGTCGACCTAATTGATGAGCTAACAGCAGAAAATGAAGAACTAGAAGAAAACTTCAATGACGCTGTAGCAAAAGCAATTGCATTGGGCGAAGAACTAGAAACATATAAGCGTGAAGCAATCATTCGTGAAGCATCACGTGATCTAGCTCAAACTCAAGTAGAAAAGCTTGCATCATTGGTAGAGGGTATTGATTTTGAAGACGAAGAAACATTTGCTGAAAAAGTAAAAATCGTCAAAGAATCACACTTCTCAAAGAAAGCAGTTGAGTCAACAATTGAAGAAGAAACAGACGAAGATGGCGAAGCTATCCAAGAAGAAGTTTCAGACGTAATGGCTCAATATCTTGCAGCAATCCGTAAATCAACTCAAAAATAAGTTAAACTAAGGAGATCCAATTATGGAAACTTATGATCGTCTCGTAGAGAAATGGTCTCCAGTATTGAACGAAGAGTCAGCTGGTAAAATCCAAGACGCACACAAGCGTGCGGTTACAGCGGCCGTTCTGGAGAACACAGAAAAAGCATTGGCAGAAGAAGGCGCACGCCAGAACTTCCTAAACGAAGATGCCGCAGCTAACAACACTGGTTCAGCAGCAAACTGGAACCCAGTACTAATTTCACTTGTACGTCGTTCTATGCCAAACCTAATGGCGTATGACGTTTGTGGTGTTCAGCCGATGACAGGCCCAACAGGCTTGATCTTCGCAATGAAATCAAACTACAAAACAACACGTGCTGGTGCAACATCAGGTAACGAAGCGCTATTCAACGAAGCAATCACAGGCTTCTCTGGCGATTCAAACGGCACACAGACACAAGAGCCTTCAGGCTTGAATGGTCTAACAGACGGAAACGCTGATTCAACAATCAACGATTCACGTTCTGGTCCTGACTTTGGTGCTGGTATGTCAACAGCAAATGCTGAACAACTAGGTACAACTGGTGAGACAGCGTTCGCAGAGATGGGCTTCACCATCGAAAAAGCGACAGTGACTGCGAAGTCACGTGCGTTGAAAGCAGAATACACTCTAGAACTAGCACAAGACTTGAAAGCGATTCACGGTCTTGACGCAGAGACAGAGTTGTCAAACATTCTGTCAACAGAAATCTTGGCTGAAATCAACCGTGAAGTTATCCGTACAGTTAACTCACAAGCTAAGACTGGTGCTTCAACAGGTAACACAGCAATCAACGGTATCTTTGACATGTCAACAGATGCTGACGGCCGCTGGTCAGTTGAAAAATTCAAAGGCTTGATCGTTCAAATCGAACGTGAAGCAAACCAAATCGCAAAAGAAACACGCCGTGGTAAAGGTAACTTCATCATCGCGTCTTCAGACGTTGCGTCAGCTCTAGCAGCTTCAGGTATGTTGGATTATGCTCCTGCATTGGCAACAAACTTGAACGTTGATGACACAGGCAACACATTTGCTGGTGTTCTTAACGGCCGCACAAAAGTTTACATTGACCCATATGCAACTACAGACTTCGTAACTGTTGGTTACAAAGGTACTAACCCATATGACGCTGGTGTATTCTACTGCCCATACGTACCACTAACAATGGTCCGTGCAGTTGGTGAAAATGACTTCCAACCACGTATCGGGTTCAAAACTCGTTACGGCATGGCTTCAAACCCATTTGTTGGTAGCTCACCTTCGGACGGTCTGGCAACTGCTAAGACTAACCAATACTACCGCATCTTCCGCGTGGACAACATCCTAGCGTAAGACTAAGAGTTAGCGGAAAGAAACTGGGGGGCTTCGGCCCCCCTTTTTTGTTTTGTTTAATTTCAATCACTTACGTTTTTTTCACAAAAAAATGCATTTTAGGGGTTTACATTTCAAAAGAAATGATTATATTAAATCTATAAGGAATGAAGGAGTAAGCTATGATTATGGAATTTAACTTTGTAGATGGTGCAAACTTTGCAACTAACTCAATCAAGCCTGTACGAATCACTCAGTTTGAGGAAAACGTTTTTGAGCTGTTTATGTCAAAAGGCAACTTGAATCATGATATGCCAAGCATTATGTGCTTTGAAACTTTTGAAGAAGCTGTGAAAACAGCTGAACATAAAGTTGGTGTTAAAGTTGAATGGGAGTAAACAAGTTGTGCCTTTTGTGGCATAACACTGGGGTTGCTTAGGCAGCCCCTTTTTTGTTATATAAATAGTCTAAAGATTTCCGGAGATAGTAATGGCTACACTTAATCCTTCAGCTACTGTTTCGGCTAGTAAGACAAACGTGTCAAGTGCACTGAATAATATTAACTTACTACAGCCAAATGGTTTTAAGTTGACAATTGATCGGAAGAACTTCCCTAACCTGGAGTTCTTTGCACAGAATATTGCTCATCCAACAGTAGATGCAACTGCTGCTGAGTTGAGCTATAAGCGTGTTTCTCGTATCCATATGCCGGCAGATAAGCTGACCTTTGGTGACTTAACAATTAACCTTATCCTTGATGAAAATATGAACTCATATATTGAGATGTATAATTGGTTGTCACGTATTGTAGAAGAAGAGATGCCTAATCCATTGGATAGGACTCAACAGCTTCCTCCACATGAAGCAGATATTACTGTACAAATTTTAAACTCAGCAAATAACGTAGTCAGAACAATTCGTTATATTGACTGTGTCCCAACATCACTTGGTTTCCTTGATTTATCCACTCAGAATGCAGAGGGATATATAGTACTACCAGTAACATTTAGATTTACTTACTTCAATATTACCTAATTGAAAGCTTTATATTATGTTAGATTTGCAATCCATTCTTGAACAATGGCAACAAGACTGTGTAATTGATAACTCACGTTTAGATGATGTATCAAGAGACACGCCAAAACTCCATGCAAAATACCTACAACTACTTTCACTGTCAAAGTTACAAGTGAAACGTGCTGAAGCATCTCAAAAAGTTTTGCTAAAAGACAAATGGTTATATTATAATGGTAAGATGGATAAGGAAACTATTGAAGAAAAAGGATGGAACTATGATCCTTTTGATGGCTTGAAGGTATTGAAAGGAGAGATGGATTACTACTATGACTCGGATCCTGAGATTCAGAAGTCAGAAGAAAAAATCCAATATTACAAAACAATTGTGGAAACTCTAACAGAAATTGTAGATTCTTTGAAATGGAGACACCAAACTGTCGGTAACATTATAAGATGGAAACAATTTGAAGCAGGTGGATAGTGGCTGATATTAACCTAGAACTTATTAACTATAGTATGCTATATGTCGACACTGATCGTGGCATTGCTCAGGAGCTTTCTGAGTACTTTAGTTTTTATGTTCCTGGTTATAAGTTTATGCCTGCTTACCGTAATAAGATGTGGGATGGTAAGATACGCTTGTTCAATAACATGACGTATGAGATTTCTGCTGGTCTATATACCCATATTCAAAAATTCGCGTCTGAACGTAACTACACCGTCTCCACGATTCCGCATAACGTGTACGGATTACCTGGCGAAACTCACACAATTCCCGAGTGGGACTTATGGCTCGACAACGAGGCTCAGTATTTACCATTCCGACCTCGCAGCTACCAAGAAGAAGCAATAAAAGTGGGCTTAAAATCCACACGCGCAATTTTATTATCTCCTACAGGTTCAGGCAAATCGTTTATTATTTATCTGATATTGAAATATTATATGTCAATGATTGAAGATAAACAGCAAATATTAATCATTGTGCCAACTACTTCTTTGGTTGAACAAATGTACAATGATTTTAAAGACTATAATATGAATGTTGAAAACGCGGTACATCGGATTTATTCTGGTAAGGATAAGAATACAAATAAACGTGTTATTATTTCAACATGGCAAAGTATTTACAAGTTTCCGAAACAATGGTTTCAAAAATTTGGTATGGTAATTGGTGATGAGTGTCATGGCTTTAAGTCAAAATCACTATCATCTATTATGAACAAAGCAACACAGGCAAAATATCGCTTTGGCACAACCGGTACTTTGGACGGTACACAGACACATCGACTCGTCCTTGAGGGATTGTTTGGTCCAGTTTACAAGGTAACAACTACGAAAAAATTACAAGACGATGATACTTTAGCACCTTTAGACATTAAAGTATTATTGTTAAATTATTCAGAGGAGGTAAGGAAGAACTTTGGAAAGCAGACATACCAACAAGAAATTGACTTCATTATTGGAAATGCTACTCGTAACAGGCTCATTCGTAATCTCGCTTTGGATGCTCAAGGAAATACTCTCATCTTATTTAATCGTGTGGACGCTCATGGAAAGCCTCTCTATGAGATGATAAATAGTAAGGTACAGGAAGGTAGGAAAGTTTTCTTCGTTTCTGGTGAAGTTGCGACTTCAGATCGTGAAGCAATCCGAAAAATTGTGGAGAAACAAAATGATGCAATTATCGTGGCTTCCCTTGGCACTTTTAGTACTGGGATTAATATTCGGAATCTTCACAATATCGTATTCGCTTCTCCCTCAAAGTCACAGATTAAAGTCTTGCAATCAATTGGAAGAGGACTTAGAAAATCGGACGATGGTAGGACTACGCAGCTCTATGATATCGCAGACGACTTGCACTGGCAAACAAGAAACAATTACACATTAATGCATTCTGCTGAACGTATCCGTATATATGATAAAGAACAATTTAACTACAAAGTGATAAAGGTGGACATAGAATGAACGATGATAGAATAAGACATATGAGAATGTCGACCGGAGATGAAATCGTCTGCGAAGTTCTTGAGTGGGACGATGACGATGAATCAGTAGAACTTATTGTCCGTAACATATATAAAATCATTTCAATGGAACCACCTGGTTCAAATACAAGAATCTTTACACTACGTCCTTTTATGTGCTTACAAAACAATTCAGCATTGTTCCAATCTGTAAACACTCAACACATTGTTACTACAGCAATCCCTGCTACTCAATTGGTAGAGCAATATAAAAATGTTGTTGAAACAGAAAACATGAGTGATGATGAATTAGAAAAAAAGATTACAGCAGAAGTTGAACGTATTCGCGCGCAGATGAGAGATGTTTCTGATTCAGCGGAAAGCAATATTATCCAATTTAGTGCAAAACCTAAAGATACAATCCACTAGTATCCACCCACTCCAAAAAACCTTAGATTTATTCTACCACATTTTTCAGGTTTGTAAACCCCAAAAATGCACTTTTTCGTAAATTTTTTTAGTTTACATCTCTCCACATTTTGATTATAATAGTATTATTGGAAAAGGATTTATTATGTCTAAACGAAAAAGCATACATTATGTTAACAACAAAGAGTTTTCCAACGCTGTTGTTGAATACTGTAAAGTTCTAGCAGAAGCAAAACAAAAGGAAGAACCTTTACCCAAGGTTCCGGATTATATTGCGTCTTGTTTCTTGCGTATTGCAGAAGGTCTTTCTCACAAGTCTAACTTTATTCGTTATACGTACCGTGAAGAGATGGTAATGGATGCTGTTGAAAATTGTTTACGTGCTATTGAGAATTATAATATTGAAGCTGCAACTAGAACAGGGAATCCAAATGCTTTTGCATATTTCACTCAAATCTCGTGGTATGCTTTTCTACGCCGTATTGCGAAAGAAAAGAAACAACAAGACGTCAAACTCAAATACATTTCTCAGAGTGGTCTAGAACAACATGTTTATGGCGCTGATGATCCACAAGCAGCGAGCGTTGTCAACTCTTTCCTCGATCAACTAAAGGATCGGATTGACAAGGTTAAAGAAAAAGATACAGAGTTTAAAGTGTACATGAAAGAAGAAAAACTTCGCCGGAAACGTGTACTAAAAGTCGACTCTGATTTACAAAGGTTCATCGATGACGACGACTAAAGAATCTTATTTGAAAAGTCTAAAAGCTTCTCATGCTAAATTAGATGAAATGATTTCTGAACTTGGTAGGTATCCTGGTTTGGAGGCAAAAGCTTTAAAAAAGAAAAAGCTTGCTTTGAAAGAGAAAATTTTAGAGGTAGAACAAGAAATTGAAAGTAGCAATTTTAAATGACACTCATGCTGGCATTCGCAATAGCTCTGACGTATTTATCGATAACGCGGAAAAGTTCTATAGCGATGTATTTTTTCCTTATCTTTTGGAACATAATATTCGGACTATCGTTCACCTTGGTGATGTTTTCGATAACAGGAAGTTTGTTAACTTCCGTGCTCTTAACAGGTATCGTAAGTCATTTCTTACAAAACTAAGAGAGTACGGAATGCACATGCATATCATTCCTGGTAACCATGACACCTATTACAAAAATACAAATGAGCTAAACTCCTTAAAAGAATTACTCGGCCATTACATGGGTGAAATTACTATCCACATGGATCCAACTGTAATTGATCTTGATGGATTACAGTTTGCAATGCTCCCTTGGATTTGTAATGAGAACTATGATAAGTCCATGCACTTTGTTCAAAACTGTAAAGCTGATATGCTAGGTGGCCACCTTGAATTGGCTGGTTATGAAATGATGAAAGGTATTGAAGCACCACACGGAATGGATCCATCAATCTTTAGCAGATTTGAAATGGTGTTGTCTGGACATTACCATACAAAATCTGCAAAGGGTAATATCCATTACCTCGGATCACAGATGGAATTTTATTGGAACGATGCACATGATAAAAAGTACTTCCATACGTTGGATACAGAAACTCGAGAACTTACACCTATTCGTAATCCCCATACTCTTTTCCATCGTATCTATTACGATGATTCTAAGTATGATTTTAATGATTATGACCTCTCCGACCTAGACGAAAAATTTGTTAAAGTTGTTGTAATTAATAAATCTGAGCTGTTTACATTTGACCGATTTATTGATAGAATACAGAATAGGAAAATACACGAACTCAAGATTCAAGAAAGCTTTTCAGAATTTGTTGGCGATCAGGTTGAGGATGAAAGTGTATCACTCGAAGACACAAGCACATTACTTAATTCCTATATTGATAACGTAGATACGGAATTGGATAGAGACCGCATTAAAAAAGAAATGCATGATCTCATGATTGAGGCACAAACCTTAGAAATAGCATGATTTTATTTAAAACTTTACGGTGGAAAAATTTTCTATCGACAGGAAATAGCTGGACGTCTGTAGACTTTACAAGCCATAAGACCACATTGGTCATTGGCCATAATGGTGCAGGCAAATCCACATTATTAGATGCTTTATCATTTGCACTATTTGGTAAAGCACACCGGAATATTAGTAAACCCCAACTGATTAATACCATTAACAATAAAGATTGTCAGGTAGAGGTTGAGTTTACTGTAGCCGGATCGAATTTTAAAGTTGTGCGTGGAATCAAACCAGGTAAGTTTGAAATCTGGAAAGATGGGACTATGATTAACCAGTCCTCCCACGCTAAAGAGTACCAGAAGATCCCCGAACAAAA
>Ga0181592_10003736_pt1 | contig 12603 bp, 7 predicted proteins | sample 071ome_20_FD_133755 | JGI IMG/M metagenome (GOLD analysis project Ga0181592, IMG submission 133755) | Coastal salt marsh microbial communities from the Groves Creek Marsh, Skidaway Island, Georgia - 071412BT metaG (megahit assembly) | ecosystem: Environmental > Aquatic > Marine > Intertidal zone...
GAATAAAATCCACGTCAGAGTACCGGCCAGGGAAGCGCAGGTAACTTTGCGTACCGATCAGCAGGCGCTGTTGGAAATGTTACACGCAGAGATCGACCCGGATACGCTATTTTTTCAGCGCCGGCTATTGATCACCGGGGATACTGAACTGGGGCTGGAACTGAAAAATCTGATTGACCGGCTTGAGCTGGCAGACAGAATTCCGCCAGCGTTAATGAAGCTGATCAGTTGTATTCATAGCCGACAGCAACAACTGGCTGCCGAGCAAGCAAACTAGTGCCTGTTAACGGGCGCTAGTAAAGCGCGATCAGTTCGCCGCTGCGGTTAAAGGTCAGGTATTCGGCAATCATACCGCTGGTTATTTTATTGACCATCAGCTGCAGGTACTGATCGGCTTCTTCCGCCTGAGGTGGGAAACCATCGTGCCCGGCCATTGAACTGACAAAAGTAACATCCCAGTTTTGCCCGGTTCGTTCTGACTCTTTCACCAGTTCGTGAAAATGCATCACTTCACCAGGTAACTTATCCACACACAACACCGGGCTGAGCACACCACCACTGCCGTTTTCAAAATTCTGCTGTTGTTCCTGGCTGTAGCCCTCTGGTAATTCAGACCTGGCCATCACAAATAACAGGCGTTGTGGTTCCGGCTGGCTCATGGCCGCCAGAATCAGATCTTCGTAGGAGGTTATGTTCATCTAAACACCTTGTGGCAATGCATAAAACAACTGATGACCCGATTGCCGAAACGTACCACCAACCCTCAAATCCAGATGATACAAACACCAGCAATCCTGCATCCCAAGCTCAGCTGTGGGGTCATCAGTTAACTATGATTCTAAGCTGGCTGTGGCGATCTGCAACGGAGCATTGTGGGTATATCGGAGTGGGGGCTTGAATCCGGGTCTGTGTATTGAAGGTGCTATATAATCCTTGATGTGAAAAGGCTTTCTAAAACTGTTCATACGCTGGAATTAATGCCTGTCGGTTCATAACTCACCTTTCTGATAGCGTTTGCAAAGCTTGTCGTACTCCGCATGAGTGCAAGTATGTTTGACATACATGCGTCCATGAACAAATTGGATGCATGTGATTACTCTCAGATTGTTTCCTCCCACATATAAAACACACCATCCATCTTTGTGTTTGATGTTATCCAAAGATCTAGAAATGGTACGACCAGTAATGTCGTATACAATGCGCCAAGAGTAGCGAACAATACTATCGAACGGATCAGAGATCAATACTACCTAGCAAAGTCTATTAGTGCCATAGACTTTTACTTGTTTCAGTGCGCCGCTTTTACCCAAGCCCTACAGGCTAGTAATTGGCTTGATCCATGTTCGTTTATCAGTCCCAGTTTAGGAAATGTCAAAGAACGACAGGATTACCTATGGGAAAATCAGGATCGTTTAGTTGGAAAAGTGGTTAAATGCTGCCAGTTAAAAAATACTAGTGATTTTGCTGTGTTCAGTGAAGATGTTTGTTTAGCGAAACTGTCGGAGAGTACCCTCTGTACGTTATTGGTTGATGGCACTCTGACCTTGCCTGAAATAGCGGATGGAACTGTCAGGTTTATGATTGGTTCGGTTTTTAGTCTTTCAAGTACCTTGATTCGCAAGTCTGGCTATAAATTACATGGTGATAACACATACCTTAGATCAGGTTTTTGGCTAGGTGTTTCCTTGGTGGCATTTCGTAATGGAGGATAGTATGTCAATACGTGAAGAGATAATTGAAGATTTTAAAGTATTCATGGTTGGACCGAGGGAGGAGGACGAAGTTCTTACTGGTCAACCAAGTTCGATTTACTCTACAGGTATCCTGTGGCCTATGAGTGCAGATCAAGGTTATCAAAACAAACTTGTTGATCAATTGGAAGGTGACGATCTTCTCACTGGAAGTTTAGAAGGTTGCTCCGAGACGGTCGAGGATATTGAGGCAAAAACCATTGTTACAGAAAAGGATGTTCCTGCTACATCTGCACTAAGGCCTAGCAGCATGGGCCTTTCGTTTTATGCGGGTGGGGTTGATTTTGATATTAGCATTACTGGTGGCTGTTACTTACAGGATTTAGATAGGCAGAATTGGAGGAGACAAGATGTCAGATGGACGATAAGTTTATTGGAGTTGTGCCAGAATAACGTCCAGCCTGGCAGATATGAGATAAAAGTGCCAAATGCTAGGCTTCAACTGGTTGTAGTTGTACGAACGGTTCTAAACGAGCGTAGCTTGATTACAGTTTCATTAATAAATATCTGTTCCGATGGTGACTTCATTATTGATAGAGAGTTTGAAAGAAGTGCTGAACTCGACGAAAGTCGTTTCTTTCAGGCAAAAATTCAAATCCAAGCGAAGGACAGTAGCAAGATACTGCCTTCACCTAAAACAATGAACTTGAAGCATGACGCAGAAGCTGCCAGTGTAGAGTTACTATATCGAAAAGTGAATGAGTTTGGTCGGGGGCATGGCGTTTCTTGCTTTTGGGATCAAATCTTGAGTGCAGATTATACTACTTCACTAGAAACAACTTGGACACCAAGTTGTAAGGTGCCCTTGGTGAGTGCAGAGCCACACCCTAGCTACTCTATAGAAGAGCGCCGTGGAGTTTTTAGTGCAGATAATTTAGCGACATTGGATGTTGACACGCTTTTTCAAGAGCTTACGTACTTCACTGAGAATTATGATGAATGGATTACCAGACAGTCGTCTAGAATTGATCAAGATCACCATAGAATCGACGGTTCAGTCGCCAATGAAAACTTGATGGATGCCGCCATAGAAAACATTAAGTCTTGTGTAGGTGTAAAAGATGCACTCAGTGAGGCTGTAAGCGTATTGCGAAACCAAGATAATGTACGTCAAGCATTTCAATATGCGAATGAAGCCATGGCGTTACAATTCTCCTGGCAAGAAGATCAACCGGCTTTGCTTTGGCGCCCGTTTCAGCTAGCTTTTGTTTTATTGAGTATTCCTTCAATCGTAAATCCCGAGCACCCCGATAGAAAAAAAATGGAGCTTCTTTGGTTTCCAACCGGTGGAGGGAAAACTGAAGCTTACCTATTCCTCACTGCGTTTGTATTATTCTTCCGAAGACTTAATAATGGTGCCAACTGGGGGCGGCAAGTAGATGTAATTATGCGATACACTTTGCGGCTCCTAACAACCCAACAGTTCGAACGGGCAACTGCTATGATCGTTGCATCTGACATTGTTCGAAGAGATAGAGAATTGGGAGGGGAGAACTTTTCCATAGGTTTGTACGTGGGTAGTAAAGTGACGCCAAATGATGTGTTTGCTCCGGATACAGATAGAGAAACATCTAATTTAGAAGATTGTATTCAAAGGGCATTAGAGCAAGATCAAGATTATTCAGGACCTGATCCTTTACCTCTGAAAAATTGTCCAGTTTGCAAATCTAAACTTGAAATTAATGGTGACCCTAGTCTTTCAAATATAATTCTGTTAGAAAATGAAGGGTATAAAGTTTACTGTTCTCAACCGAATTGCCAAATCGGAAATCCTTGTATCGATGGAATATTACAAAATGATAATTTAATTCCTATAGAGTTTGTGGATTCCCAAATTTATGACAGATTACCCTCCTTACTGATAGCTACAGTTGATAAGTTTGCCCAGTTGCCAAATAAAACTCAAGTTTCAAAACTGTTGGGCCGGGGCGCAGGTCAAGCCCCTGCTTTGATTATTCAAGATGAATTACATCTTATTTCAGGTGAATTAGGGTCTGTTGTGGGAGCCTACGAAGCGGCAATTGACTATATATGTAGCATGCATCCTGATAGCAATAAGATACCACCCAAAGTAATTGGTTCTACTGCTACAATAGCGAGGGCGAATTCCCAAGTACGAGGTGTTTTTGATCGCGAAACTCGGCTGTTTCCACCAAGTTGTATCGATATTGAAGATTCATACTTCGCCCATTTACCCGCTGAAATTTCGGAAAGAAGGTATAGAACATATATTGGTGCGACATGTATGGGACGCAGTGGTAAATGGTTGTTTCAAACTGCAGCGGCTTCTCTAATGCATTCAGCCAACTTGGCTGTATCTAGGCACGGGAATTCTGCAGATCCATGGTTTACTTTGCTTTGCTACTTCAATTCGATAAGGGAACTCTCTGGATCACAAAATATTTATAATGACATGCTTACTAACACTTTTGAGGTTATCAAGCGTGAAGGTGAACAAGTAAGGAACCTAGATCAGGGTAACAAGCTCATTGAAATTACAAGCCGCAGATCGGCAAAGGATATTCCTGTCATTTTAGGACAGCTAGCTACGCCAATTGTTGTAGATGCTGAAAATAGGGTTGTAGCAGATGGGCAACAATTTGTTCACTGTGCTATGGCAACTAATATGATTTCAGTTGGTATGGACGTTTCACGACTTTCATTAATGCTAGTCAATGGGCGACCAAAGACAACCTCTGAGTATATTCAAGCGAGTAGTCGAGTAGGTCGTAAATATGACGGCTTGGTTATGACTTGCTTGAATGCTTTTCGACCACGAGATTTATCTCATTTCGAGACCTTCCAGTACTCTCATAGTCAATTTTACAAAGATGTTGAGCCAACTTCTGTAAGTCCTTGGACACTAAATACCGTTTCAAAGTGTTTGCCAGCGATAATGACTGCATGCATCAGAAACACTATGCCTGATTACCAAGATGTCCCACGGCCTGAAGGCTTTCAAAGTAATGAGTTCAGAAATGAGGTTTCAAATGTTGTAGCTTTTGTCAAGTCCAGGGCGTCACTATGGCTACGAAACGAGGGGCTGCTAGATGATAGTGCAAACAGCTGCATGGAATTAGATCACCTGACTAACGAAACTAGTAAGTTTTTCAGTGCCTGGGCAGATAATGCGAATCTGAATAAATATTACTACAGAATAAATGCAGACTTGGATAAAGCCCTATTAGGCTCGAGTAGCAACGGTAAATTCTTAACACACATTGAAAATAATCTGCACAAATATTTACCCCGAAAAACACCTAACTCTATGAGAACTGTTGAGCCAAATTTTAGTATCGAGGACAAAGACCGTCCCATCTATGCTGACTATGGTATGGCTGTAGGTTCTGCTAGAGTTGGACAGTTTCTTTATGATTATGGTATCGGTGGATTTTACGAAGTCCTGGGTGGTACTTTTATGACGATGGGGACCGATAGTCAGAATAGCCTTGCTAAAGCTCCCAGTAGGGACAATCAGAGGCTCGCCCAAATGCTAGGTGTATCTTCCTTTAAGATTCCAAACTCGATAGTTAGCGAAGGCGAACATGCCCCCCTGAAAGTAGCGAGGAGCAGTTCTGTACTAGCTAAGCGCTTTCCTAAATGGTACTTGGTACCTTCTACAAATAGCTTGCGGCCTATTGAAGAACTGGTATGCAATTCATCCGGGGAAAATCCCCCACAATTAAAAGATAGGGACGGGAATGAGGTTGTACCGGCTAGATTTGTGCTCATCTATGACCCAAGCAAATTGCCACAGGCTAGAGATTGGGCATGTCAGCAGCTTTTTAATGGTGCGGTTGGAGATTTCCCTTGGGTTGATTGGTGTCACTTGACTCCTGACAATCAAGCGGTTCAAAGATGTGATAATCCTGAGTTAAAATTAATATCAAGAGGTCGCAGTAATTCACTTGATGACTTGTGGGTTCGATGTTCGAATTGCTATCAGGTAGGACAAGATGAGTTCATTGAGAAAGTTGGCAACAGAAGCATGGCTGAGTGCTTTAAGGTTGGCCAGCTAAATGCTGTTGCAATCGAAATGTATAAGCCTTGGCTTAGTGATGAAGCCATAGATGTTACTGACCAAAATCTCAATGCACATTTGAGACAGAGGTTACGTGTAACCACTCTGGGAGCAAGTAGCAATTATGTCCCCTTATCGCAAACTGTAGTAGATATACCACTTTTGGAACTGAGTCCAAACCAGCTTGAACGTGCTAAGTCACTAATTCAAATGTTTATGAAACAGGGCGCTGCTCAGTTTGAATTAAATAAGCAGACTATATGTCAATTGATCGGAGGAGTGGATATTGACGATCTTGAGGCAATCAAATCTATTTACTTTACTGATGGAAACGTGGATAACTTGCACCTTGAGTACAGGCAATTGCAAAGTGATTCGGTGAATAACCAAAGATTGAGTAATAGAGTGTACGAGATTCAAGGTAATCAAGAGGGCTATTTTTCCAAATTTTGCTCTGTAACTAGATTAGTTGAAGCTAGTGCTATGTATGGATTTTTAAGGGGAAGTGAGCAAGTCTCACAGAATACAAATTTAAATGTACTAATTCAAGGAAATGGAAGAGGTCATTTCGCACCACTAGCATCAGAATTTCCTAGCTTTCTACCTTACAAAGACAGTTATGGAGAAGGTGTATTTATTGAGTTTTGTTTAACTGCGGTAGAAGACTGGGAACAAAAAGTAGAGGTGATTAATAGGGTTGCATCTTTATCTGCTCATATTCCAGGTTTTGACCCACCTCTAAGTCATGAAAGGTATGTTTTGTTGCATACATTTTCACATGCTTTGTTACGCGTTATTAGTGCATTTTGTGGCTACCCTTGTGCAGCGCTAAAGGAGAGAGTATATGCCTCACCAACTATGGCTGGAATCTTGATTTATACCACCACCTCAGACATGGATGGTACGTTAGGCGGGCTAATGAGATTGGCGGAACCTTCCTCGATGAATGAAATTATTGAAACAGCACTTTCATCGGTTGATTGGTGTTCAAACGACCCTCTGTGCGGAGAAATCTCACCTCAACAGCAAGGTGAAAGGGCTTCTGGGGCGGCCTGTCACTCGTGTTTGCTAGTCCCTGAGACTTCTTGCGAGAGATTTAATACTCTTCTTGATCGAAAGTTGTTAGTCGGAGATGAAGGTTTAAGTTTTTTTTCCAAATCTTACAAATGTAACTGAAGTGATTGAAAGTATAATTACAACAGGAGAATGATATGACAAGCATTTTACGTGATGTTCAAGTGATTGAAACTTTAAGAAGTAGTTCATTTGACAGTATTTCCGCATATGAAGAAGTAATTGATAATTCATTGCAAGCAGGGGCAGATACCATACATTTGATAGCCGAATTTGCAACGAGAGATGGACAGGCAGTAAATAATGTAAATGTGCAGCAATGGCAAAGGCAACGACCACATGCAAACATAACAAAATTGATATTTGTTGATAATGGATGTGGCATGACACCGGAGATCTTGCAACAGTGTTTGCGACTTGGTTTTAGCGAGAGATATGGGCAAAGAGATGGTATCGGTAGATTCGGTGTAGGCATGACCCTCGGTGCTATACACGAATGCAAGAAAGTGACGGTGGTTTCAAAGACCTCAGCTTCTGATAAATGGCGGACAGTTTACTTCGATATAGACGAAATGATAGAAAACAAACAAGCCGTGATTCACGATGTAGAAGAGTTGCGAGATACCCAAATTTTAGGCTTAATCAACAAATTTAACCTAGACCACGGTACCTTTGTGGTGTGGGAAAAACATGATCAAAAAAATCCAAGTGCATGGAGATTAATGCCTGAAGTTTACGAAACATTTGGTCGCGTTTTTCGAAATTTTATTTTTGGGAAGATTAGCGGTGTACCAGGTGAAGAGCCAAAGAAAGTAGATATTTTTGTCAATGGAGTGAAAGTATTTCCTATCGATCCTTTGTATATAGAGACTGATGGCACAGCTTTCCCTGACGATCCAATCGCTGAAGAAATTAATTTTGAACCTATTGAGGTGGAAGTACCTCAAGAGGACAGAGATTGGGCGTCGAATAACAAAGTAAAATTACCTGAGTCATCATCGGTTAAAATCAGAATGAGTCTACTACCTAATGAGCTGCGACCCTACAGAGGGGCAGGAGGCGGCACTGAAGCAAAGATTCGTAAGATTGATAAAAATGAAGGGATTTCAATTCTGAGGCATGGACGAGAAGTTGGCTATCGGATCATTCCAGAGCTACATTTAGGTAAAGAACCTATTGATAGATTTATTGGTTGCGAAATATCTTTTGGGCCAGAGTTAGACCATATGTTTAAGGTGACTAACATCAAAACTGGTGCTAAGCCTATTAAGGAAATGCTAGATATAATTTTAGATAGCGCACCATTCAAGCAAACTATCGATACCCTAAGAAAGCGTATTAAGGATTACTGGAGTTTGAACCCAAGGGTAAAGGGAGAAAGTGAGGAGGATGCTGTAGAAGCATCCATGGACTATGGTCAAAGATTGAGCAACGCAAATGAGGCCTTGAATGGCACTTCAACTTTGCCTGAATTATCAACACAAGAAATTTGCAAAGTCAAAGAGTTGTTGTCTTTTCCCGGTCTAATAGTGTCTAAGGTTGAAAGTTTGGAACAGGCAATACAAGATCAACTAATAACCACTATTGACTACAATGGAAGTACCTCAAACGAGTTATATGAAACTCACCACATTGGTAGTCGTACAGTTATTTTAAAAAACAAGTCCCATCCATTTAATGAAAAAATTGTACAAGCTTTTGAGGGCCTTGCTTGCTCGTTTGAAAACGAGCATGAGAACAGTTTGTTAGAGTTGAATGACTTAGAGTTTTTGTTCGATAGTTTGCAGTTAACAATATCTGAAGTTTTGAAGAATAACTTTGATGAAGCCTCTCTAGAGCAGTTCTACGCCGAATTGGGGCTAAGGTTGAAGCAGCTTATTGAAAGTGATAAGGAAGATTGAAATGATTAGTTGTGAAGCCGTATGCAAATATTTAAACATTCCAATGGTGGATAGTGATATTGAATTCACTAGCGAAGAGTTTATCAGCATCGCAATGAGATTTGAACTTGGTTTCAAGAGGTTTAGTGATAAGAAACTGCTTAAAATTCTAAACTTTATTATGAATCAGGAAGGTGAAATTGGTACAAGGTTTGTAAAGAAGAGCTTTGTAGGCTTGACAAAAAATGAAAACTCAGTCATTGGATTGGATGGAAATAAACAGTTGCTAGACGCCCTTTATGCTGTAATTAAGAATAATCCGTCACTAGTTTACAAACTTGCAGCTGAGATGGGACTGGTAGAGTTTACGAGACAATGCGACATAGAAAACAGTTACCGAGAAATAGTTGCTAAACGACCTACATATTTTGAACCAACTGAGTATCAAAGAGAATTGATCGAAAGTCTTAAGTATCAACTTGAAGATTCTAAGGATAGGCGCGCTCTATTAAATATTCCAACAGGTGCAGGAAAGACCAAAACTACAATGGAGTATTTAGTAGAGTTTCTGGAAAGAAATGGCCCTGCTACCATAATTTGGTGGACTTTTAGCGGCGAACTGCTTGATCAAGCGGCGAGGTCGTTTAAAGAAGTTTACAAAGAAAAGGGAAGTGAGGATGTCATATTGACTCTTCTAGAAAACAATGTGAACACAAGTGTATTAGAGGACTTCGACTCATTTGGACTATCGAATATAATCTTTATGAATGTCCAAAATCGTATTCAGTTAATGGCAGAAACGCCACCCCGTTTTATGGAAACGGTAGCAATGCATATCGTGGATGAATACCATAATTTGAGTGGTCTATATTATGAAAGTCTAAGGAAGCTTTTGGAAGTATCGAGTGAGGACAGGTTGCTAGGTTTGAGTGCGACACCACTTAACAATCAAGGGATTAATCTAGTGAACCTAGATGCTTTTGTGCCATTTCCAATGACGGCTGATCAATGGCTCATAAGGGAAGGTTACCTTTCAGTCTGCACTGAGACACGTCACACTAATCTAGGTAGTTTAGCAGGAGTAGCACAAAGGATATTTGAATTGACACAACCTGAAGACAAAGTACTGGTTTTCGCAAAAAGTGTCAAACAATCGCAGGAAATTGGATTAAGGTTGCATATGTTAGGCAGAAATAGTTTCCATTTAGACGGACAGACGGATGCTAGCCTACGCCGAAAGATAGTTGAGATTATGCGTTCGCCAGGAGAAGGCATAATAGTTTGTAACTATAGGGTTCTCACAACAGGGTTTGACGCACCTACTGCAGATAAGGCATTTACAGTAAATAAAAGACAAATGCCAGAGCATGAGGCACGACAAATTAAGGGACGTGTAATACGAGGTGCGAAGTTCGGTGGCACAGAAACAGCCGAAATTCATCACCTGGAGTTTTAATTATGGGTGTCAATGCAATAGAACCAATCCAAGCTCTAGAAAGCCTGCGAGATTCAACCTTCGATGCTTTGTCGGCTTATTCTGAAGTTGTTGACAACTCAATACAGGCGGACGCAAATGCAATTGCAATTGAAATGGAGGTTGTGGACCAGAATCGCAAAACCCTAACGGACTATCAGAAAATCATTAAAAGCCGTGGATCTAAGATTAAAACGATTGCTTTCATAGATGATGGGCATGGCATGGATTCCGAAACTTTAGGTCGATGTTTACAACTAGGATTTGGCACGAGATTAAATGATCGAAAAGGAATCGGACGGTTCGGTGTAGGTATGACACTAGGTGCTATACATGAGTGTCAGCTTGTTGAGGTCTTTAGCAAACAATCAGGTGCTAGTAATTGGCTTTACACAAAATTAGACATAAGCCAAGGTGATTGTACTATTCCTACACCATTTGCTTCCGTGCCACCAAATGCCTTGCTTGAAACGTGGGAAGAGATAAAACAGCAAGATTCCGGTACTATTGTTGTTTGGTCTCTATATGATCGACAAAATCAAAGTTCGGCAAGCCTACTTGAGGGCATCCATGATGAGTTTAGCAGGGTTTACAGGAAGTTTCTAGCAGGCACTGATCTATCGGGGGTATTTGAGATAAAAAAACCTATTGCAATGTTTGTGAATGGAAAAAGGCTAAAAGTTCACGATCCACTTTTTGTAGATGTGAAGAATTCCGCGTTTCCAGAAGATGTACCTGCCACTGAGGCAAAGTCGATTGAATTTGACTGGTTAGTCGAGGAAATCGATGCAGGTAAACTGGGTCTTCCTAAGGGCACAGTTGGTAAAGTTGTAATCAGAATGAGTCTTTACCCTGAGTTTTTAAGAAGTAAACAAGGAGCAGGAAGTTCTAAGGAATCCAAAGACAGAAGGATTGGCAGCTTGCATCAGGGTTTTAGTATATGTAGAGCAGGTAAGGAGGTCTACTTTGGAGCAATTCCTTACTGGCGAGGCGCTAATAAGGAAATCGATCGATTCTGGGGTTGTGAGATCAATTTTTTACCTTTATTGGATCGCAGCTTTAAAGTCAGGAATATCAAAGTAGGTGCGGAGCCTATAGGAGAACTAAAAGAAATCATATATGAGAAAACTTATCCTACCATTAAGGGCTACAGACAGGAAATTCAAAAGCTCTGGCGCAACACCAAGGTGAAAGAGGATATTGCCTCGGGCAAACACCATACTAAGCGTGAGGAAGTTTTGAAAGTTCTCTCTAAAGTCAAGCAACTTCCTAATCCTAAGTGGACTGATGAAGTTGAAGAAACCCAAACTTTAGAGAGAATTTTGGAGACTTCAAAGGAAGTAGAACCTAAACTTACGTTGGAAGAGCTGAGAAATCGATTGGAAGAAGGTGATCTCCACGTAGAAGAGGGGCGTTTGCCAAGTAAAACTACCCTTTATCAAACCGACTATTTAGGGAAGAAATTAGTTGTAGTTTATAACTTAAATCACACATTCCACAATGAGGTTGAAAACTTGATATCTGACTTAGAGGCGGAAGTAGGTGAAGATACACCGATTCGAAAGTTCAGGATAATTGTAGATGCTTTGCTGATTTGCTTTGAAATGGCTGTCCGAGAGGTTGACCCAGAACGAACCAGTTCATTTAAGAATTTTTGTGCTGAACTTAGGAACAAATGGTCTTTCAAGTTAAAACAGACTTTTGGCGTAAAGTGAATTAAAGAAGGAGATGATTGTAGTGGAAGATTCAAAGGAAGTTACCAGGTTTGGTTCACGGAAAGCACCTATCAAGATAAGTATAAAGGAGTTTGACTCAGGTAAAGTCGTTGATATCAGAAAGTTTTTCATGCCAAAGGGCTCAGACGAGTTGAAGCCGACCAAAAAAGGCGTAACGCTCCAATGGCGAAATTTTGGTTGTTTGATAAATGAGTTAGCAGCGCACGCTCCTGAGATATACAAAGAGGTTATGCCAACTGACACAGAGCTCAATGACCGTCTAAACGAATTAAATTCCTTGCGAGAACATGCTGAAGATATCCGAAATGATTTGCCAGACTGGAGCGTGTCAAGTAACCATAACGGTGAGTTTTTCTTCGATCTAAAGGTTCAAGGGAGTGAACATTCACTAAGCCTAGACAAGAACCATTCTTTCTCAGCCGAATTGTTAGATATAAAGAATAATGATCAGGTTAACCCTGAAACTGAAAGGGTTATCCATCTAATAGAGAAAATGTTAGTTGCATTAGCAAGAACACGGGATGCTTTTGATTCTGATGAAGAAATGAGCACCGTCATTGAGATGTTCATGCACCAGCTAGAGACTACCTTGAATCAGTAATACGTAGGAGCTGAAATGGCAAAAATGTATCCAAGTATATTTCCGTCTGAGAACACAGTGGAAAGA
>Ga0181592_10003737_pt1 | contig 12602 bp, 12 predicted proteins | sample 071ome_20_FD_133755 | JGI IMG/M metagenome (GOLD analysis project Ga0181592, IMG submission 133755) | Coastal salt marsh microbial communities from the Groves Creek Marsh, Skidaway Island, Georgia - 071412BT metaG (megahit assembly) | ecosystem: Environmental > Aquatic > Marine > Intertidal...
AGGCTATATACGAGACATTGTTTGATTAGGGTTGCCTAATCCATCTTGAGGTGTTGTTTGTACACAACACCGGATACTGGTGCGTCTCACTCACGATAACCCCTAAAAACCTCTAGCACAGGAACGAAGCAGAGGATAGTGCAATTAGCACGATGTCGGTGTAGGTAAGGGAAAGGCAGGAGCCCTTGGGGTCGTATAAAACACCTACTTCATAGTCATGGCAAATGCAACTCACATGAAACATTTTCTAAAAGACTCGGAACCTTTGTACAGGTTCCGTCTGACCAAAACAATCTACATGAACCATTAATTGATTCTAATTTATTAATGCTAAAAGAAATGTGTTAGAGCGTAAGCGAAAACACTAATGAGCGCAGCTCATTATAAATATGTTATAGGAGTTTACTATGCCTGGTGTAGCGTGGAAAGGTGGATCAAGTAGTGTAGCTTGTACAGATGGAGTTCGTGGTTCTGTATGTGCGTTATGTGGGGGAAAGAGTAAATATCCTTGTAGGTGGCATTGGGATGTTCCTGTTACATCATCTAGCAATGCAGGAAGTGGGGATGTTTTTGCAAATAATATAGGTGTTGTTCGCAGTGGTGATATTATGTCAGCACATCCACACGGTGTTCCGTGTGTACCTAGTCCAGTTAATCATACTCCTGGATTATCAACTTTTTCTCCTAATGTTTTTGCAAATAATAAACCAATTGGTAGGATAGGTGACAAATATAATGCAGGAACACCTTTTGATCATACCATTACTAGTGGTAGTGGTGACGTTATTGCAAATTGAGATACATAAATGAAAATAATAGAAATTTTAACAGAAGCTGGTTATAAAACTGTTCCTATTAAAGATCCACTTACTGGTAAGACAGTATGGGTTAATAAAGGTCCTGATGGTAGTAGAGTACCTGGAGTTTATACAAGTGCTAAAGACGCTGAAGATGCATTAACGCAATCTAAAAAAAATCCAGATTCACAACAAACAAAACCTCAAAAGACTAACACTCCGTCTAAACCGTCAAAAAAACCACAGCAAGTACCTAAAAAAACCAAACCAGGAAAAGGAATTGCAAAATCATTAGCAAGGTTAAAAGGAATACCCTGGTTTGGTATGGTTTTATCTAGTGGTGTAATTTACTTACAACTTGTTACAGATTTAACAAAGTTACAAAATAGTTTAATAAGCAACGGATGTAATTGGTCTCACCCTGATGTTAAATCTAGTAGAAACGGAGTTAAGGCCACTCTAGCAAATGCAATACCTAATTTCTTTTTGTACGCTACAGTTCCTTCTATTATAGGAGCCATAGCCGCTATACCATTCTTTGGATGGATAGCCGCAGCTGGAGCTTCTGCTGCATTGTATGCTTGGGGAGATGATGTTAATCAAAAAATATTAAATTTGTTAAACAAAGCAGGGTTTATAGATTTTTTAATTGGTTGGGTAGAGTTACGAATAACAAAAGAACTGTTACAAGACATGCTTACAATGGAAATTCCATTACCAGGTGCTGTCGGTGTGCTACCAATGACTTTACCTCCGAAAGATGGTAAAGCAGCTTGTTCTAGAGAGGATATGGAAAATGCACAACGGAAATTAGAAGATGAACTGGTTAAAAATGATAATAAATTAGAAAAATTTGGAAAAGATTTGTTTAAAGATTTTAAACAAATGCTATCCTAGTCTTTGATGTAGTTTCAATATTTTCTTCAATAATCTTTGACAATATTTCTTTATCCTCTGCACTGATGTAATACATTACATCAGTGTAACTTAACGATCCTCGCATAAACCAAGCCAATTTATAAGAATTATATTTTATTTGTTTTGAATCTAATTCGTAGTCTTTGATAAGATTAATCACCTCAGAGCTATCGAGTGTGGTTATCTTTTGACGAAAAAAGTTGAATAATCCAATTGTATTTTTGTTTTAAATGGTTTTTTACAATCGTCTTTATCACAAATTACATTTATGTCATCGTTAGATTTGCTTGCGTTTATTTCAATTACTTTCTTTGATATCGAATCATACAATCCAATATCACTATCTTTAATAAAACTTTTTATAATATCAATATTATTTTCTTGTTCTACACTATTACCAACACCTGCTATAAATTCTAAATTAAAATCTATTGTTAGATTTGTAATTAAATCTATAATTTTTTGTCGTTTAACATCTTTATCTTTCTCAGAAATTTTTTCTTTTTCTATATATAAAATTTCTTTTTGTAAAGCAAGCATTTCTTTAGAATAAAAAGTTATTCTATCATAAGTTATAGGTTTATAATCTATAATTAAATTATTAAACGTAGATTGTAATACTGTTTTTGGTTTAGATCTAATACTATCTAACATGGTAACTAGATTTATAGTTAACGACAACTCTTCCTTACAATGCGGGCAAACTGCATCAAATCCTAAATCTTCTCCATATGTTGCTACACGAATTGCAATTAATAAAAAGTCTATATCAATGTTTACTAATTTCCAAGGATTGGTTATGGAAGGAATACAACTTTGAATTACTTTTACTGTTGCTTCTCCTGAAAATAAAGCATCAGGAGTTTTTAAAATTAATTCATCCATAGTGTTCAACCCATAAACAGGAAGCTGGGTATATTGCTCGTCAGTTACAACACTGCTATCATAAAAATCTCCATTACTAGGCAAATCAATATAAATTTTTGGTTGACGTCTGTATTGATCTAAAAAACTTGACATATTAGTTCCTATAAATACTATTACATATATATCATAAGTATAAGTGATAAAGGATCAATATGGCTGTTACTGATAAAGATATTCAAGACCTAGTTAATGCGATTAGAACCAACACAACTGAGCAAGCAAAGCTCATAAAATATTTTGAATCAAATAATACATCCGGTTCAACGTCTGGTACAAGTAAAGGCGGAGGCGGAGGCGGAGGCGGATTTTCTGGGTTCACTCCTAGTCTAAGTACTGGATTTGTGTCTGATTTGAAAAAGGGCTTAACAGGAGCAAATGCTAATCTAGCAGGTGCTATGTCAGCTTTTGCAGAGCAACTTAAAGGTATAGATGGGTTAGGACCTGTAGCAAAAGGATTTGCAGATGTAGCAGGTGTAATTCAAGATAGTGCAAACGCATATCGTGCCTTAGCCAAATATGGAGGAGGGTTTTCAGGCGACCTAGCAGAATTAAGGTCAGTAGCTGGCCAGGCTAACATGGAAATAGGACCATTTGTTGAATCTATTATAAACAATCGGCAAGCATTATTAGGATTTACAGGTGGTATAAATGGTGGAGCAAAAGTTTTTGCAGGTCTAATACACGAGTTTGAAGAAGGAACTGACGGTTTACAAAAAGACTTTTTAAATCTTGGTTTAACTGTTGAAGAGTCTAGAGAATTTATTGCTAAAGAGCTAATAACAAATCAACGTAGAGCAAGAATTGAAGGTATGTCGTCGGGAGAGGTGTTAAAGTCTACTAGAAACCTCGCCAAAAACATGCAAATTGTATCTAGATTTACTGGGCAGCAAGCAGATCAATTGCAAGCAGAATTACAACAAAGAATGACTGACGGTGCAGTAGATGCTAAAATGCGTAAGCTAGAAAATTCGAACAGTAAAGCCACTAGAGAAGAATTAAAACTTCTACAAGGAACTTTATCAGCTTTGGGTCCTGGATACCAAAATATGTTTGATGAGGTATTTACTGCTGGTACTGTAGTAAGTGATGAAACGCAACAGCTTGCATCTATAAACGGGAAAACATATGATTTAGTAGCAAAAGCTGCTCATGAATTTGAACAAGGTAATGTTGAAATGGCCCAAATGTATGCTGAGCAAGCTAAAAAAGCCGGATTAGCATTTGCTCAAAGCGATGAAGGCTTAGATCTTGCTGTTAAGGGTAGACTTGGTGGTGTTTTTGCAACGCAAGCACAACAGTTAGAAAAAGTAGGACCATTAATAAATCAAATAGAAGCATACATGGAACAAGGTGCCAATGGAGCTAAAAACATTTCTACTTTTATGGAAGCAGCAGACAAGGCATTTAGAGCAGCAGAGCAAGAAGTGTTAGATAGATTAACAATGGTAGACGGTGGGAGACCATTAATGCAAGCAGTAACTGATGTCGAATCTGAATTAGGAAAACTGCCTGGTAAAATTAATGAGTCGTTTGGCCAAATCTTCCTTACATTAGAGCAATATGCGCCTACATTAGCAGATAAATTAACAAGCTCAATTGCAGGATTAGGAGATGTAGCAACAACAGTTATGGGTATAGCTACACCTCAAAATGTTTTATCTCAGTTAGAAGAAGTCATTTCTGATGCAGGAGGACAGTTTAGTTTCCAAACAACCGATAGGTCAGGAGAAGAGAAAACAGTAAATCTAACTTTAGAAACAGTAAGAGAATTAAAAGCATTGATGTCAGGCGGAATGATTGATACTGAAGCATTAGAAAAATATATGCCTAAAGAGGAATATAGAGCATTATATGAAAAGTTAAATGAGTTAGGTATAGCAGAAGGAAAGATTATTTCAGAAGATTTGAAAAAAGCAATTGGAGAAATTAATGCTAAAGATATAAAACAAGAGGTACAAGAACAATTAAATAGAACTCCTGAACAAACAGAAACAGGTAAACAAGAGGTAATAAACACCGGTGTAGAACTTGCTGCGATGGGTACTGAATCATTATTAGAAACCTTAGGTTTTAAAGAACTCATACCTAAAATAGAATCATTCAAAAAAGATATTCAAGATTTTAATTTAGATAATTGGTTAAGCGAGACATTTGATGGGTTACAAACTAAGTTTTTACAAACAGAATTTTCATTTGGTGATTTTGTTCCTGATATTTTCCAAAATATGTCAGATAAATTTGAACAAGAAGATATTAGTACTGAAGCAGGTAATTTTAATAAAAGTGTTTTTGATATTATTTTGAAAAATATCCAAGACCTATTACCAAATTTTGGAGCTTTACCAAATGCAAATGAAGGATTTGTACCTGCAGGTTTTACAAAACAACCAGTAGATATGGTAACGCCGCAAAAATTATTATTTCAAGAAAATCCTGCAACAGAACAACAACCTTTGCTAAATGCAGTAGATATTGGAAAAAAGTTTGACGGTATGCTTTTACAAGCAGAAGAGAAAAAACAACAAGCTATAGCTAAATTCAAAGACGAACAAGAACGTAAACAAAATTCTGAAGGTTATTATAGTCAGACAACACCAACGGTACAAGAAGATAATCCTCTAAATATAAAACATATACAATTATTAGAAAAAATGATAGCAAATCAAGAGCAAACTTCTACACATATTGGAAATCTAGTTGCAAGCTCAGAACGTCTAGTTGCAATAAATACTAAGATGAGAGAAAATTTTATGAACACTAATAATTATATAAGAAACTTAGACGGGTCATCATTAGCATAAGGAACCTTAATGTCTTGGAAAAAATATTTCACGCCTGCTAAAAGTACAAGTGATTTTGATTTAATGAATGGAAGTTACAGTCCTATTAGCGGCAAAGGTTCTGGAAACAAAGTCGGACCTGCAAAATCAAATTATAATTCATTTTTACCAGATGTATATACTGGATCTCCTAACAGAGTTGAGAGATATGGTCAGTATAATGTAATGGATTTAGATTCTGAAGTAAATGCTGCATTAGATATACTGGCAGAATTTTGTACCCAGCAAAACAAAATTAATAACACTCATTTTGACCTTAAGTTTTATAAAAGAGCAACAAATAGTGAAATTCAAATTATTAGCCAATACTTACAACAATGGTATAAGCTTAATGATTTTGAAAATAGAATGTTTAGAATAGTTAGAAATACTTTCAAATATGGAGATTCTATTTTTGTACGTGATCCTGAAACTCATAAATTATTTTATGTTGATGTCTCAAAAGTGAATAGAATTATAGTAAACGAAAGTGAAGGGAAAACACCAGAACAATATATTATTGAAGATATAAATTTTAATTTCACACATCTTGTAGCAACATCGGTATTACAGACAAATGGTAATGTCACAGGAGGTGGATCTGGCTATTTAACAGGCGGTGTAAGAGGTATGGTAGGTCAACAGCCAAACCAACCGGGATCGAGATTTCAAACTCAAGAAAAAGAAACTGCAATTAATTCAAATCATATTATGCACATAAGCTTGAGCGAAGGATTAGATAACAACTATCCATTTGGTAATAGTCTATTAGAAAGTATATTTAAAGTTTATAAACAAAAAGAACTATTAGAAGACGCAATTTTAATTTATAGGATACAAAGAGCTCCTGAAAGAAGAGTTTTTTATATTGATGTGGGTAATATGCCTAGTCATCTTGCAATGCAATTTGTTGAACGGGTAAAAACGGAAATCCATCAACGGAGAATCCCATCCAAAACAGGAGGAGGAACAAATGTTATAGACAGTAGTTACAATCCTTTGTCAATCAATGAAGACTACTTCTTTCCACAAACAGCAGAAGGTAGGGGCAGTAAAGTTGAAACACTACCTGGCGGAACTAATCTTGGAGAAATTGATGATTTAAAATATTGGACAAACAAATTAGTCCGAGGTTTAAGGATTCCTAGCAGTTATCTACCTACAGGTGCTGAAGATGCAACCAGTAATTATAACGATGGTAGGGTAGGGACCGCCTTTATCCAAGAGTTACGATTCAATACTTACTGCGAAAGATTACAAAATTTATTAGTAGATCAATTTGATCAAGAATTTAAGAGATACTTGTTAGAAAAAGGTGTTAATATCGATACTTCAATGTTTGATATTAAATTTACCCCACCACAAAATTTTGCAGCCTACAGACAGAGTGAACTAGATAATCAAAGGATTGGAACTTTTGGTCAGATACAAGCCATTCCGTTTATAGCTAACAGATTTGCTCTTAAAAGATTCTTAGGACTTAGCGACGAAGATATAGCAGAAAATGAAAGATTATGGAGAGAGGAGAATGACGAAACATTGAATACTCCTCCGGGAGATGCTGCAGGAGAAATGCGAGGAGCAGGTATTAGTAGTGCAGGCATTTCAGCTGATATAGGAGGTGCAGAAGACCAACTAGCAGTTGATGAAGCAGAAATGGGAGATGAAGGTACTCCACCTGAATCAGCTACTGATACTGATCTTGCAGGTGCACCTACTGCAGAAGCACCACCAGAAGGAGCCGCACCGCCGGTATAAATATAATATGATATTACGTGAATTATTTTATTTTAATAAAGAAAATTTAGAACTTGAACAAGATGATAGATATGAACCCCAGTATGACAAATCTATTGTAAATCTAGACGATACACGGAAAACAAGATTAACTTTAAAGCAAATCAATCGTGCTAGAAAAGCAAGCGAATTACATGATAAAGAAAAAGCTAATGAATTAGACTTTGTTCGGCAAATGTACGGGATTGCAGCACAAGCTGAAAGCGCAGGAATTTAGTTTTGGCAAAAGTAGATAAATCACTTTATACAAAAATAGAATGGCAAGTAATTAGAGAGCAACGAAGGCAAAAAAAAAGAAAACTTCTCAATATGTGAACAGAAAGATTTTTACAAAAATTGCATTTGTCATAGGTAATGGTGTATCTCGTAAAGGCGTAGATATCAATGAATTAAAAAAATATGGCAAAGTGTATGGTTGTAATGCTATTTACAGAGAATATATAGTTGATTATCTTGTTGCAGTTGATGTTAAAATGGTTTTAGAAATTAATAAAGCAGGATATCAAAAACATAATTTAACTTACACAAATCCAAATAGAGCATTCTCTGCTATCAATCATTTACAATATTTTAATCCAAGTATGGGATGGAGTAGTGGTCCTACTGCTTTATGGTTAGCTACTACCCATCATTATTCAGAAATATATATTTTTGGATTTGATTATAAAGGATTGAATGATGGAAAAAATTTAAACAACATCTATGCAGATACAGTAAATTATAAAAAAAGTACAGATGGCGCAACTTTTTTTGGTAACTGGTTAAGACAAACTATAGCTACAATACAAAAAAATCCTAACACTCAATTTATAAGAATTATAGATAAAGACACTTATATTCCACTAGAATTTGAAAAATTACCAAATATTAAACATTTAGATATTGAAACATTCAAAAAAATTTTTAATATTTCTTAAAATACATGGTTTTTTGGCCTTTATATAATACTATTATTGTTAAATGTGTAAATAATACTAGACAGCCTTGCGTTTATAGGAGAATCAAATGGCACAAGATAAATTTCAAAAAATGTTAGAATATCTTGTTAATGAACAACAAGATAAAGCAGAAGCACTATTTCATGAAATAGTTGTAGAAAAATCAAGACAAATCTACGAAACAATTTTAGCAGAAGAATTAGAAAAAGACGAAGAAGTTGAAGAGTCTGACGACGAAGAAGTTGAAGAGTCTGACGACGAAGACGAAGTAAATGAATCAGAGCATGAAGACGATGAAGACGAAGAAGTTGAAGAAGATTTTAACCTAGATGAATTTGAAGTAGAAGCTGACGACGAAATGGGTGGCGATCCTACTGATGATATGGGAGACGACATAGGTGGAGATGACATGGACGCTGACATGGGCGGAGATGACATGGACGCTGACATGGGCGGAGACGAGCCTGTAACACAAGATGACATTAAAGATCTTGAAGCAGAATTAGCAGACTTAAAAGCAGAATTTGAAGAGCTATTATCCCAAGGTGATATGGGTGACGACGAAGAAGGCATGGACGACATGGGAGACATGGGTGACGACGAAGAAGGCATGGACGACATGGGAGACATGGGTGACGACGAAGAAGGCATGGACGACATGGGAGACATGGGCGGAGACCAACCAGAGGAAAGTTTTGAATCATACAAAAGCTCAGCTGAACTTATGAGAGAATATGTAAACAAGATCGGCGGAAACCAATACAATCAATATGGAAAAATGGGCGATAATGGTGCAAATACAAAATCTGTAGTAGCTGGAAAAAATGACATGGGTGGTACAACTCAAAATATTTTAAGAGGCGATACAGAAGCTGGTGTAGAAGCTAACAAAGGCAATCTACATGGTAATCCTGTAAGTGACCAAAATCCAAAAGACATGAATACAGGTAATGTAAATGTCCCAGGCGGAAAAGCTGCAAAATCTTTAAAAGCAATGCCAAAAGGACATGGAGCAGAGAAAAAAGGTTCAGGCGATACAGCTCCAAATAAAAAACCAATTATTGGTAAGTAAGGAATAAGGATGAATTTATTACGAGAGCATTTAACATTTGATCAAGCAAGATTAGTGGTAGAAAATAACAATGAAGGCAAAGACTTGTATATGAAAGGAATTTGTATACAAGGAGGTGTTAGAAACGCTAATCAAAGAGTCTATCCTGTGAATGAAATAGGCAGGGCTGTTAAAACTCTCAGCGAGCAAATACAAGGTGGTTACAGTGTTCTTGGTGAAGTAGATCATCCTGAAGGACTTACAGTAAATTTGGATCGTGTATCACATATGATAACAGAAGTATGGATGGACGGTCCAAATGGTTACGGAAAATTAAAAATATTACCTACCCCTATGGGACAAATAATTAGAACCATGTTAGAAAGTGGAGTAAAATTAGGAGTTTCAAGTAGAGGTTCAGGTAATGTAAAAGAAGATGGAAGTGGAGAAGTAAGCGATTTTGAAATTATTACAGTAGATGTAGTAGCTCAACCGAGTGCTCCTGGAGCATATCCAACTCCCATTTATGAACACCTAATGAATCGTAGAGGTGGGCTCAAGGCATATGAATTTGCACAGGCAACAAAAGAAGATAAAAAGGCACAAAAATATTTAAAAGAATCGTTGGTTAACATAATCAACCGACTCCAATAATAGGAGAAATACATGTTGGATGCACTAAAAACTTTATTTGAAAATGACGTAGTTTCTGATGAAGTGCGCCAAGAAATTGAAGAAGCTTGGAACGCTAAAATTAAAGAAAACAAACAAAAAGTTACAAGTGAGTTAAGAGAAGAATTTGCAAAAAAATACGAGCATGACAAAAATGTTATGGTTGAAGCTATTGATAGTATGCTTGCAGAAAGATTAAATGCTGAAATGCAAGAACTTGCAGAAGACAGAAAGCAGTTAATAGAAGCATCAGCCAAATATACTATTGCAATGAGAGAAAATGCAAATCTTTTAAAAACATTTGTAGCAAAATCACTTGCTAAAGAAATAAATGAGTTGCACTCAGATCAAAGAGAAACTGCAACAAAATTTAAGAAATTAGAAGAGTTTATTGTTGATAATCTTGCGAAAGAAATTACAGAATTTCAAACAGATAAAAAAGATCTAGCCGATACTAAGGTTAGATTAGTTAGAGAAGCAAAAAGTCATTTTGAAGCTATTAAGAAAACATTTGTCCAGCAAAGTGTTGATAAAATGTCTAAAATTACAGAAAAAGTTCTTACAAAAGAAATTGGTCAGTTAAAAGAAGATATTGAATCAGCTAGGAAAAATGATTTTGGACGTAGAATCTTTGAAGCTTTCTCAATTGAATATATTAATAGTTACTTAAATGAGAAATCAGAAACAAGCAAACTATTAAAATTGGTTAATGCCAAAGAAAAACAAGTAGTTGAGGCTAAAAAAATTGCAGCCAGAAGCAAAAATTTAGTAGAACAAGCTAATAAAAAATATTCAGCTTTACAAAACTCAGTATCAAGACAAGCCATTATTAATGAACTTGTCGATCCATTAAATAAGGCACAAAAAACAATTATGCTTGATTTGTTAGAGTCTGTGCAGACAGATAGATTACGTTCTGCATTTGACAAATACTTACCAGCGGTAATTGAAGAAAAAAGTATAAAGAAAAAGGCAGTAATTACAGAAGGCAAAGAAATCACAGGCAATAGAGAAGAAAAAACAAATACAACTAGCGCAAGCGATAACGTCATTGACATTCGACGGCTTGCAGGACTTAATTAAGGAGAAATTAAATGTCAGAACTATTAACAAGTCGCTGGCAGGATACAAGACAAGCACTATTGGAAGGCCTACAAGGCACAAAGAAAAGTGTAATGGCTGCTACATTAGAAAACACAAGAAAATATTTGGTAGAAAGTGCAACAGCAGGCGCAACTTCTGCCGGTAATGTTGCTACATTAAACAGAGTTATCCTCCCAGTTATCCGTCGAGTTATGCCGACGGTTATCGCTAATGAAATTGTCGGTGTTCAGCCAATGACTGGACCAGTAGGACAAATTCATACATTGAGAGTACGATATTCTGAATCACATAATGCAGATGGTACAGCAAATGACGTAACTGCAGGTGATGAAGCGTTATCACCATTTAAAATTGCTACAGCTTATTCAGGAGCTGATAATGGTAAAGCCGCTCAAACTGCTACGTTTGAAGGCACAGCTGGTCGAAAAATGTCAATTCAAATCTTGAAGCAAACTGTTGAAGCTAAAACACGAAAGCTCAGCGCTCGCTGGACATTTGAAGCTGCACAAGATGCTCAAGCACAGCACGGAATTGATATCGAAGCTGAAATTATGGCTGCTTTAGCTCAAGAAATTACAGCTGAAATTGACCAAGAAGTATTAGCTTCTTTAAGAAGCTTGGCAGGAAATGCAACAGAAACATACAATCAAGCTGCAGTTTCTGGAACAGCTACATTTGTAGGTGACGAGCATGCTGCCTTAGCAGTACAAATTAATAGAGTTTCTAACTTGATCGCTCAGCGAACAAGAAGAGGAGCTGGTAACTGGGCTGTTGTTTCACCTCTTGCACTTACAATTTTACAAAGTGCTACAACAAGTGCATTTGCACGAACAACTGAGGGGACATTCGAAGCTCCAACCAATACAAAATTTGTTGGTACATTGAATAATGCTATGAAAGTCTATGTAGACACATATGCATCAGATGCAACAGCAGTTTTGATTGGTTACAAAGGTTCAAGCGAAAGTGATGCTGCAGCATTCTATTGCCCATACATTCCGTTGATGAGCAGTGGTGTTGTGTTAGATCCGACATCCTTCGAACCAGTAGTTAGCTTTATGACAAGATATGGATATGTAGAATTAACAAATACAGCTTCATCTCTTGGTAATGCTGCTGATTACTTAGGATTGGTAGACATTCTTCCGTTGAATGTAAGCTTCAGCTAATATCATTAGTTTGAAATAAAGATTAAGGTTCTATAAATACTTTTATAGAACCTTTTTTTATGGAGAAAATTTCATGGCATACACAGATGCAGTATTAGAACATTATAATAATCCTAAGAACGTTGGCAGTTTAGATAAATCAGCAGCAGATGTTGGTACAGGCCTAGTTGGTGCACCGGAATGCGGTGACGTTATGAAATTACAAATTCGTGTAGAAAATGATAAAATTGTTGATGCAAAATTTAAAACATTTGGTTGCGGAAGTGCTATTGCAAGTAGTAGTCTGGCAACAGAATGGGTAAAGGGCAAGACAATTAACGAAGCTTTTGAAATAAAAAATACAGAAATAGTAGAAGAACTTTCACTTCCTCCAGTAAAAATTCATTGTTCAGTTTTAGCAGAAGATGCAA
>Ga0181592_10003743_pt1 | contig 12592 bp, 7 predicted proteins | sample 071ome_20_FD_133755 | JGI IMG/M metagenome (GOLD analysis project Ga0181592, IMG submission 133755) | Coastal salt marsh microbial communities from the Groves Creek Marsh, Skidaway Island, Georgia - 071412BT metaG (megahit assembly) | ecosystem: Environmental > Aquatic > Marine > Intertidal zone...
GATAATGGTTACACCGGCATGGGCCAACGCGGTCTGGGCGGCATGACCGGCGGTAAAGATGCTGTGATTTAGGTCAAGGCTGCAGCCTTTGGCCAATGTCTGGCGGATTGCTGGTCCGCGCAATTCCAAGGCACATAGCGCATCACTGACATCAGTGGCCACGGCTTTCGAAGTCCCGATCAGACTGTCTAGCCGCTGTTTAAGTTCGGTCTCGGCCCCTGCTTCACACAGCAGCAGATATTCATCCGGACCAAGCCAGACAAGATGGCGGTCGCCCGCTGAAACAAACTGATTGGCCGCCGGCAATGAGGCACAGCCCGTGACCGTGGTAGCCGGTCCGTGAAGCGCGCTGCCGCCCCGCAAATTGATCTTGCCGGCATGCGCCAATTCACGCAACGTGATGCCATAATCCCCACCCGCTGGATTGGGATGGGCAAGGCTGGGCCGGTCGGCCAATGCCGGTTCGCCGGGCAGCAACGGGCGCGGGTCAGCAGAACTAGCCATTGATACGCTCTCCTTCCGGATCAAAAAATACCGTGTCGGTAACTGTGGCCTCAAGAACACGTCCGTCAAGCAACGGGAAATATACCGTTTGTCCTTTACGGGCCTGTCCGCCTTTCAGCAGGCCCATGGCGATGGATCGGCCAAGATTGGGTGAAAAATAGGATGACGTAACCTGTCCCAACATATCCATCGGCGGTGGCTGGGTGGGATCAAGAACCGCATGGGCCCCCTCCGGGATGACCGTTTCCGGGTCTTTGCACAACAGGCCAACCAGTTGCTTGCGACCCTCATACCCCATTGATTTGCGTGCGAGGGCGCGCTTGCCAATAAAGTCGGGTTTGTTTTTGGCGATAATCCAGTCCATGCCAAGATCAAGCGGCGTGACCGACCCGTCGGTTTCCTGCCCGACAATGATAAAGCCTTTTTCGGCGCGAAGCACATGCATCGCCTCGGTGCCATAAGGGGTCAGGCCGTGGCCAGCCCCATGTTTCATCAGCAAGCGCCACAAGGCCAGCCCATGTCGGGCCGCGACATTGATTTCGTAGGACAGCTCACCGGTAAAGGAAATCCGGAAGATTCGCACCGGTAGGCCGCCAATATGCGCATCCTGCATCGACATGAACGGAAAGCTGGCAGGTGACAGGTCAATATCAATGCCGGCATCTTGTAAGATTTGTGCCGCCTTCGGGCCGGACAAGGTGGCGACCGCCCATTGTTCGGTAACCGAGGTCAGGGTGACATCAAGCTCTGGCCATTCGGTTTGCAGCCATTCCTCAAGCCAATCCAGCACAGCGGCAGCCCCACCGGTGGTTGTGGTCATATGAAAATGATTGTCGCCAAGCCGTGTTGTGACACCATCATCCATTACCATGCCGTCATCTTTCAACATCAGGCCATAGCGGCACCGGCCGATACCGAGTTTTTGCCAGCTGTTGGTATAGATCCGGTTCAAAAATTCGGCAGCATCACGGCCCCGAATGTCAATCTTGCCCAATGTTGACGCATCAAGCAGGCCGGCGGTGGTCCGGGCGGCCTTGACCTCGCGGTTGACCGCCTGTTGCATGGTTTCACCCGCTTGCGGGTAATACCAGGCCCGCATCCATTGGCCGACATGTTCAAATGTTGCGCCAGCCGCCTGATGCCATGCGTCCATCCGTGTGCGGCGGACCGGGTCGAACAGGGCGCCGATATCGCGTCCGGCAATGGCCCCGATATTCGCCGGGCTGTAGGGCATGCGGAACGTCGTTGTGCCAACTGCAGGTATGTCGTGACCAAGCGCATCGGCAAGAATCGCCAGCGCATTGATGTTTGATGTTTTGCCCTGATCGGTTCCCATGCCGGTGGTTGTGTAGCGTTTCAGATGCTCGACCGACTGATAGCCTTCGCGCGCCGCCATACCAATATCAGTGGCCGTTACATCATTTTGGAAATCGACAAACGCCTTTGGTCCTTTGCCGGCTGCGTGGCCGTTGGGCAGTTTCCATGCGGCCAGAGGTTGCCATGATTGTTTGGTGATCACGACTGCCGGGGTATCGGCCATGCTTGAGCTATGGCCGGTCAGACCTGCCGCCTGATGGCCGGCACGAACGGCCTCACGCAACGCTGCGGCCAAATCAAAACTACCATTCCCAGCACCGATATTCGTGCTTGGCTCATGGGTGGTTGATGGTTTGAAGCACAGCTTTTTATCATCCCATTGCAATTTGCCACGGGCCTGCGAATGCAGGTGAACGGCTGGTGAAAAACCGCCTGACATCGCGACAAGGTCGCAATCGCGATAGATGATATCACCGGTTATCGCGGTGGCATCGGCATTCACCGGGGCTATTTCGACCCGGCCAACACGCAAATTGCCAACCGCATTGATCACCGCATGACCTGGCAGAATCTCAATACCGGCGGCGGTTGCGGCGGTGATCAACGGGCCTTTGGCGGTGGTGCGTAAATCGGCAATGATGACATGCGCGCCGGCATCATGCAGGGCAAGGGCGGTGCGGTACGCATCATCATTATTGGTCACGATCACAGCGCGCTGACCTGGCACCACCGCATAGCGATTGATATAGGTGCGGACCGCGCCTGACAGCATCACGCCGGGCAGGTCATTGCCGGCAAAGACTAGCGGCCGTTCATGCGCGCCCTGTGCCAAGATGACCTGCTTTGCGCGGACTTTCCACAGCCGCTGGCGTGGCAGGTGCGCTGGCCGGCTTGGCATATGGTCGGTCACCCGCTCGGTAAGGGTCAGGAAATTATGATCCATATAGCCGAAAACAGTGGTCCGCGGCAGTAATGTCACATGCGGCATTTGTGCCAGCTTGCCGATCATCATAGACACCCAATCGCTGGCTGGTATGGCGTCAATCTCGACACCGGCCTCGCCAAGCAACCAGCCGCCAAATTCATTCTGTTCATCGGCCAAAATGACCCGGGCGCCGCTTTTGGCAGCGGTGACAGCGGCCATAATGCCGGCCACCCCGCCGCCAGCCACCAGCACGTCACAATGGGCATGGGTGCGTTCATATCGGTCGGGGTCATTATGGTCGTCGGCGGCCTTGCCAAGTCCGGCGGCATGCCGGATCACATGTTCATAGGTCATCCACAAGGATGCCGGCCACATAAAGGTCTTGTAATAAAACCCGGCTGGAAAAAAGCGGGACAGCACAGAATTCACCGCGCCAATATCGAATTTTAGCGATGGCATCCGATTCTGGCTTTCGGCATAAAGCCCGTCAAATAGTTCAATCTGGGTCGCGCGTAAATTCGGTTCGGCATGCGCCCCCCGGCCAAGCCGGACAAGCGCATTGGGCTCGTCAACACCAGCGGTCATAATGCCGCGCGGACGATGATATTTGAACGACCGGCCAACAAGATGCACATCATTGGCCAGCAAGGCGGCGGCAAGCGTGTCGCCGGCATGCCCCTGATAGCTGCGCCCGTCAAAGGTGAAGGTAACGATTTGCGACCGATCGATCCGCCCACCTTGTGGCAGGCGGCGAAGCTGGGATGAAGGGCGCTTGCTCATGACTGCCCCCGTGTGGTCTTGGCAGGGCTAGCCGGTTTGATCGCGGCTTTTTCGGCAGCCGAATCACGCCGCCAACTAGTGGTGAATGCGGCCTTGGCTGCCGCTGTCCGGGGTGATTTGCCCATCGCATAAATCTCGATTATCTCATGGCTGACAGTGTCCCGCGCAACATTGAACCAGCGCCGGCAACCGGTGCTGTGCCGCCAGCGTTCCAAAAACAACCCTTTGGGGTTGTCGCGCATAAACAAATAATCGGCAAATTCGACGTCGGTGATACTGTTTTCGGCCAAAGGACGCATGATATGCGCCTCGCCACCACAAGAAAATTCGCTTTCATCACGGGGGCCGCAGAACGGGCAATCAATCAATAACATAACAAGTTCCTCAATGCCGGTTAATGGGCCACGCCAGCGGCGCCATGCTCGTCAATCAGCAAGCCCGTGCCAAACCGGTCAAGCGCATAGGGTGCGGCAATCGCATTTGGCCGATCATTGGCAATCAAATCGGCAAAGACATGGCCAGATCCCGGGGTTGCCTTGAACCCGCCGGTTCCCCAGCCGCAATCAAAATACAGCCCCTCGATATCGGTTTTCGAGATGATCGGCGAGGCATCCGGGCAGGTATCGACAATACCGCCCCAATGCCGCAGCATCCGCAGACGCGACAAAACCGGAAACAGTTCAACCGCTGCCGAAAGCATATGTTCGGGCACCGGGAATGATCCGCGCTGGGCGTAGGAGTTATATTTGTCAACGCCGGCACCAAGCACCATTTCGCCCTTGTCGGATTGGCTGATATACATATGCACCGCGTTCGACATAATCACCGTATCAAGCACTGGCTTGATCGGCTCTGATACCAAGGCTTGCAAGGGGCGGCTGGCGATTGGCAAGCGGATACCGGCCATCGCGGCGATCACACTCGAATGGCCGGCCACCACACAGCCAACCTTGCTGGTTTTGATAAAACCGCGGCTGGTCTCGATCCCGACAATCTTGCGGCCGCGGCGGCGCAATCCGGTAACCTCACAATTCTGGATAATATCAACGCCTAAATCATCTGCTGCCCGCGCATAGCCCCACGCCACCGCATCATGGCGCGCGGTGCCGCCCCGCTTTTGCAAAAAGCCACCCATCACCGGGTAACGAATGGTCTGGTCGATATTGATGATCGGCACGAATTTTTTGATTTCGGCCGGGCCAAGAATATCCGAATCGATCCCGTTCAGCCGGATCGCATGAACGCGCCGCGACATTTCGCGCAATTCATGTTCGCTATGGGCGATGGTCAGTACCCCACGTTGGCTGAACATGACGTTGAAATTCAGATCTTGTGACAAGCTTTCCCACAATTTCATCGAATGTTCGTAAATGGCGGCCGATTCATCCCACAGATAATTTGACCGGATGATGGTGGTGTTGCGGCCGGTGTTGCCGCCGCCAATCCAGCCCTTTTCCACCACGGCAATATTTGTCATGCCATGGACCGCGGCAAGATAATAGGCTGTGGCCAAACCATGGCCGCCGCCGCCAATGATCACCGCATCATAGGCTGGTTTGGGGTCGGGGGCGCGCCAAGCGCGCTGCCAATCCTGATGATAGCGCATCGCTTGTTTGGCGATAGCAAAGCCGGAATAACGCGGGCTTCCGCCGGGAAGGCCACGCTGGCCACGATCAGGCTGATTCTGTGCCATGGAAACGACCTTTTGACTGTTGGTTTGTTACGGTTAGCTATTGGCGGAACAACATGCCATGCTGCGCATCTGCTGGCAATTGCCTTGCTTGTCAGCGACATTGGTTATAGCCCATTCGACATAGGGTGGAAAATCTTGGCTGCCCGGCCGGTGACGGGGTATGTTTTGCCCCGCCGTGATGATCATGCACCGCCCCATAAGGGGGCGGGTGGTGCTTGACCGAGATGGTCAAAATGCGGCACTCTTAATTTTTGTTACATCTATGATCACGCGTCATTTCAGGGGGCAGATATTATGGCTGTCATCAATTCTATTGCTGACCGACAGGACGATATGAAAGCCTGGCGGCAATGGCTTCATCAGCATCCTGAAATCGCCTATGAAGAAGTGCTGACATCTGATTTTATTGCCGAAAAGCTGCAATCTTTCGGGATTGAAATTCATCGGGGTATGGGCAAGACCGGCATTGTTGGCGTGTTGCGCGGGACCGGCGACAGTGACGCCGCCATCGGGTTGCGGGCGGATATGGATGCGCTGCCGATGCAGGAAATGAATGAATTTGCCCATAAATCCAAAACGCCGGGGCGCATGCATGCCTGTGGCCATGACGGGCACAGCACGATGCTGCTGGGGGCGGCCCAATATCTGGCTGAAACGCGCAATTTTGACGGTACCGTCTATTTTATCTTTCAACCGGCCGAAGAAGGGGGCAATGGCGGCGAAGCGATGATCAAGGATGGGCTGTTTGATCAGTTTGCGATGCAAACCGTCTGGGGCATGCATAATTGGCCGGGTATGGAGGTTGGCAAGGTCGGGGTGCATGATGGTGCCTGCATGGCGGCGGCCGATATGTTTGAAATTCACCTGACAGGCGTCGGCGGGCATGCGGCGATTCCGGACCTGACGGTTGATCCGATTCCTTGTGGGGCGGCGATTGTCCAGTCCTTGCAATCGATTGTGGCGCGGCGGGTGGCGGCGCTGGAACCGGCGGTGGTGTCAGTAACAATTTTTGAATCGGGCAGCGCATTGAATGTCATTCCGGGTACGGCCCGGCTTGGCGGCACGGCACGATCCTTTTCGCCGGTCGTACGCAGCCTTCTGGAAAATGCAATCCGCGATATTGCCACATCGACCGCGGCGGCCTATGGCTGCCAAATAGACTTTGACTGGCAACCCGGCTATCCGCCAACCGTCAATCACCCGATTGAGGCCGGCCGCGCTGCCGCGGTTGCCGGACAGGTGCTTGGGGCGGATAATATTGTCACCGACCTGCCCCCATCGATGGGGGCCGAAGATTTTGCCTATATGCTTGCGGAAAAGCCGGGGGCCTATATCTGGCTTGGGGCCGGTCCGGCCAAAGATGGGGCGATGCTGCATAACGACCGGTATGATTTCAATGACGATATTCTAGCCAGCGGTGCCAGCTATTGGGCACGCCTTGTCGAAAGCGAATTGCCACGCGCCACCGGCTGACCCACCTCTGACCTGATAGTGATCGGGAAATCTTGACTCATATCTAACGCTGAAATAGAACAAAACAAGAACAAAATAGATATCCATATCAAATCAGAGTGATGATGATGGCGGCAAATTGCGTTGTGACTATTCAAGATCAAAACTGGCCGGATAAAAATTGGCAAGATGACGCTTGGAAAGCGGCGGCCGAAAAGCGTGTCGCGGGTCAGTGTGTCGGGGGCAACAGTTTGACAGGCGGTAAACGATTGGCGGTAGCACAAATGCGCCGTCAGCTGGCACAATTAGACCGTCTCCATCATCGTGTGCGGATGCCGTTTGGTATCGATTCGCTTGATCAGGCCTTGGCGGGCGGTTTGGCGCTTGGCCGGGTGCATTTGCTGACGGGTAATATGTTGTGTCATGGCGCGGTCAGCGGCTTTGCGATTGCGGTGCTGGCGATGCTGCTACGGCATATGTCGTTATCTTGTGCCGGCGGGCGGGCTGGGCAAGACGGGGTGGTGGTCTGGTGTCCGGCCAGTCGGCAGGGGGCAACCGGCATGTTATATGGCCACGGGTTGGCTGCGGCTGGGCTGGACCCGTCACGCCTGTTGATTGTCGATGCGCCGGCGCCGGCGCATAGGCTGGCGGCATTGGATGATATTTTGCGAACCGGCAATTTGGCGGCGGTGGTGGTTGAATATGACGGGCTGCAAAAATCGGCCGATTACTGGATGCGCCTGGCCCGGCGCGCCCAGCTGGCGGCCGAGGCGGGCAATGTGACCGCTTTGCTGTTAGGGGCGCCAATCCCGACGGCGGGCTTTGAAAGTGCGTGGCATATTCGGCCAGCCCCAAAACATAAAAAGCCTGATCATAAAATGTTGCAGCAAACGGACTGTGCTGTCTGGGATGTCCGGCTAGAGCGGGCGCGCGGCGGCCGGCCCCATGCATGCCGCCTTGGCTGGCACCCGCAAGACAAGCTGTTTGTGGCGCGGCCTGATGGCGTGCGCCAACCGGGGGCATCAGCTGGCCGGTTAGCGGTTCTGCTATAGGCCTTGGTGATGTCGGCGGCTGGTCGTCATATTGTCTATATTCAGTTTCCGTATCTGGCGGCGGCGCGGGTGCGGCGCCGTGACGGTGACAGCGGGCAGCCAGTGCTGATCACACGGCAGGTTGGCGGGGTGGATATGGTGGTGGCCGGCTGTGCCAGAGCGGCGGCTTTCGGGCTTGCTGCCGGCATGCGACTGGCGGATGCAAGGGCGCTTTGTCCGCGGCTTGTCACCGATGATTTTGATGCCGCTTCTGATCATGCCGATCTGTGGCGGCTGGCATTATGGGCGCGGCGCTACAGCCCGTTAACCGCCCCCGGTGATACCGGCATATGGCTGGATATTGCCGGTGCCGAGCATTTGTTTGGTGGCACGCGCGCATTGGTGGCTGATTGTCTATGTCGGCTTTATCGCAGCGGCTTGCGTGCGGTGGCGGCAACGGCGCCAACCTGTGGCGCGGCTTGGGCGCTTGCGCATTATGGGACGGGATCACAGCGTTTTATGACCGCCCCAAAATCATCGGGTGATTCGGCGGGGGCCTGTGTCGTGCGTCGGGCGCATTTGCGCCAGCATTTGGCACCATTACCATTGATGGCGTTACGCCTTGCGCCGGGGGTGGCGGCCAAAATGCATGATACCGGCCTGCGCGCAATCGGCGATATTATCGGCTTGCCCCGGGCGCCATTGGCCGCGCGTTTTGGTACCGATCTTCTAACGCGTCTTGACCAAGCGCTTGGTGATTGTGATGAAAGCTTCAGCCCAATCAGCCCGCCAACGCCGTTATATGTACGGCGTCAATTTGTGGAACCGATTGCCGCCCCTGAAGATGTGCGTCGCATGGTGCATATATTGACCGATGATATAGCTGCCTTGCTACAGCAGGCAGGTCTGGCTGCACGGCGGATTCGTCTTGGCTGGCAATTGGTTGACGGGCTGGTCTTTGCCAAGGATGTGCATCTGTCGCGACCAGGCCGTGATCGCGCCCTGTTGCACCGGCTTATGGCCGGGCTTGTCACCGTGATCAAACCCGAATTTGGCATTGAATGCGGCTGGATGGAAGCGTTGGAATGCAGCCCGCTTGCACCGCTTGATGATGATTTGCCCGTTTTGGATGGGCCAAACAGCAAGGCAGCTTGTGACGCCTATGCCGGACTTGTTGACCGGCTGGTGGCGCGGCTTGGCTATGGGGCGGTGGTCCAGCTTGCACCACGCGAATCTTGGCAGCCTGAAACCGCACAATCATGCGTGCTTCCCGGACCGGCGCATTATGAAAACCGGTCGTCAGACTGGTCCGGATGGCTGGCAGCGACCGCATCGCGCCCTGCTGCGCCGCGCCCGATACGCTTGCTTGCCTATCCGCAACAGATCGAGGTGACCGCGCTGTTGCCCGACCATCCGCCGGCCCGCTTTGTCTGGTATCGTAAACAGCACAAGATCCTTTATGCGACCGGCCCGGAACGCATTGCACCGGCATGGTGGCAGGCCCCGCCGGGCAGCCTGACGCGTGACTATTTTTGCCTGTATGATCAAGAGGGGGCCGGGTTCTGGGTCTATCGTGAAGGCTTGCCGGAACGGGACGAGATGCCAAGATGGTATCTTCATGGGTTTTTGGCCTGATGGCTGGTAACGGAATGGCTGGCAACGGCGCATCGGATAGCGCGGGGCCAGCACTGCTTGGCTGTTACAGCAATTTTACTTTTTTGACCGGTGCCTCGCATCCGGCTGAGATGGTCGCGGCGGCGGCCCAGGCTGGCTGGCGAGCCATTGGCATTGCTGATGTCAATTCACTGGCTGGTATGGTGCGCGCGCATATGGCGGCGCGAGACCACGCTATCCGGCTGCTTGTCGGGGTCCGGTTGCGCCCGGCTGATGGGCCGGATGTGATTGTGCATCCTTGCGACCGGGACGGCTATGAAGGGCTGAGCGCGTTGCTCAGTGCGGCCAATATGCGTGGCACCAAAGCCGCGCCGATACTGCATCTGGCCGATCTTGCCCGGCTACCGGCCCGCACCGCTTTGCTGGTGATGCCGCCATTGCATCCCGATGCTGCCTATCAGGCGCATTTGCAAATGATTACCCAGTTTGCCAAGGGGCAGGTCTTTGCCGGGCTGTGCCTTTATCGTGACGGCGCCGACCATCTGCGATGCGACGCTGTCGTCCAGATTGCCACAGCAACCGGGGTGCCGGTAGCGGCAGCGGCTGATGCGCTTTATCACCACCCGTCACGCCGCCCGCTGGCCGATGTGCTGGCCTGTATCCGTGCCAAAAAACAGCTTGATGATGCAGGCTATCTGCTGTCGCGCAATGCCGAACGGCATGTGATCGATCATGCCGAGGCGGTGCGGCGCTGGCAGCCTTGGCCGGCCGCCTTGGCCGGTGCGGACCAGCTTGCCGGCTTGTGCCAGTTCTCGATGGATGATCTTTGCTATGACTATCCGCATGCGATCACAAGCCATGGGCGAAATGCCATGCAAGAGCTGGAATTTCAAACCTGGCGCGGTGCCCAAAACCGCTATCCGGACAAAATACCTGACAAGGTGATAGCCTATCTTGAACATGAATTACGGCTGATCGACAAGCTGCATATCGCCCCTTATTTCCTGACGGTATTTGATATTGTGCGTTTTGCCCGCGGGCGGGGCATTTTGTGTCAGGGGCGCGGATCAGCTGCCAATTCGGCGGTATGTTACTGCCTGAATATCACAGCTGTTGACCCAGAGCGGGCGCAACCGTTGTTTGAACGATTTGTGAGTGAAGCCCGCGGCGAGCCGCCTGATATCGATGTCGATTTTGAACATGAGCGGCGAGAAGAGGTGATCCAATATATTTATGACAAATATGGCCGTGACCATGCCGGCCTTGCGGCAACGGTTATCACCTATCGCCGACGAAGTGCATTGCGCGAGGTGGCGTCTGTATTTGGCCTTAGCCGTGATGTGCAGGCCGCCCTTGCCGGCGAGGTATGGGGCCGCGAAGGCAGCGGGCTGACCGCCGCCGCTTTGGATGCGGCCGGTCTTGATCCGGATGACCGGCGGCTACGGCTGGTCTTGCGGCTGGTTGATGATATCAGCCGCTTTCCTCGCCATTTGTCACAGCATGTTGGCGGGTTTGTGATTACCCGGGGCCGACTTGACCATCTATGTCCGATCAGCCCCGCCGCGATGCCCGGCCGCACGGTGATCGAATGGGACAAGGATGATCTTGATGCGCTTGGTCTTTTGAAAATTGATGTGCTAGCGCTTGGCATGCTTAGCTGTATCCGGCGGGCATTTGACTTGTTGCAAGGGCATTATGGGCGGCGTTTGACCTTGGCCGCGGTGCCGCCGGAAGATGCGGCAACCTATGATATGTTATGCCAAGGCCGGTCGGTTGGTGTGTTCCAAGTCGAGTCCCGCGCCCAGATGGCCATGCTGCCACGCCTGCAACCGCGCTGTTTTCATGATCTTGTGGTGCAGGTGGCGATTGTGCGCCCCGGTCCGATTCAAGGTGATATGGTCCATCCATATCTGCGGCGGCGTGCCGGGCTGGAAAAGGTTGATTATCCGTCAGCAGATTTGCGCGCGGTGCTGGAACGAACGCTTGGGGTGCCGCTGTTTCAAGAACAGGCGATGCAGATTGCGATTGTCGGGGCCGGTTTTTCCGGTGCCGAGGCAGACCGGTTGCGCCGCGCTATGGCCACATTCAAAAAATCCGGCGAGATTAGCCGGTTCCATGACAAGATGGTCAAAGGCATGATCGCGCGTGGCTATGATGCCGCCTTTGCTGAACGCTGTTTTCGCCAGATTGAAGGCTTTGGCACATACGGGTTCCCTGAATCACATGCGGCCAGTTTTGCGCTATTGGTTTATGTGTCGGCTTGGATCAAATGCCATTATCCGGATGTGTTTGTCTGTGCCTTGTTGAATGCCCAGCCGATGGGGTTTTATGCGCCGTCCCAACTGATCGCCGAGGCCAAGAAAAGCGGTGTAAATATTCTACCGGTTGATGTGAATCATTCGGATTGGGACCACCGGCTTGAACCGGACCCGCTGCATGCCACCGGCCGGCACAGCCTGCGTTTGGGGTTGCGCCTTGTCAAAGGGTTACGCCGGCATGAAGGCGAACGTATCGCCGCCAGTCGTGCCGCGATGGCTGCTGATAGCCGCTATCAGGCGACCAGTGATTCCCCCCGCTCAGCAGGCAAGGTGGCCTTTACCAGTCTTGCGGCGATTATACGGCTGGCCGATATATCAAAAGCCGCCTTACAGGCGATTGCCGATGCCGATGGGTTTTCCAGCCTTGGCATGACCCGGCGGCAGGCGTTATGGGCGGTGCGTGGCCTTGATCAAGACCGGCCATTGCCGCTGTTTGCCCATGCTGGCCGGCGCCATGACAGCCTTGCCGGGGATGAACCGGATGTTGCTTTGCCGGTGGCTAGTGCCGGTGAAAATGTTGCTGAAGATTACCGTAGTCTTGGCCTGTCCTTAAAAGCGCACCCGCTTGATCTGCTGGCCAAACCGCTGGCGGTGGCGGGCTGGCAGCGTTGTGGTCTTGTGCATCAGGCGCCCGATGGCAAACGCATGCGTATCGCCGGGCTTGTCACGATGCGGCAACGGCCCGGTACCGCCAGCGGGACCGTTTTTTTAACCCTTGAGGATGGCGCCGCCACGGTGAATGTGATTGTTTGGCCAAGATTGACCGACAGTTATCGGGCACCGCTGTTACGCGCCCAGATCATGGGGCTTGTCGGGCGTGTGCAGCGCCAGCAGGCCGTCACCCATGTGATCGCCGAATCCCTGTTCAATCTGAACGGCTTTTTGCGGCATCTTGATGCCCATGCCGGCACACCGGCGGCGGTGCGTATGCGAAGCCGCGATTTTCGCTAACAAGATC
>Ga0181592_10003745_pt1 | contig 12588 bp, 4 predicted proteins | sample 071ome_20_FD_133755 | JGI IMG/M metagenome (GOLD analysis project Ga0181592, IMG submission 133755) | Coastal salt marsh microbial communities from the Groves Creek Marsh, Skidaway Island, Georgia - 071412BT metaG (megahit assembly) | ecosystem: Environmental > Aquatic > Marine > Intertidal zone...
ACTTGGAAGGTATACTTGCTCATTGGAAAAAGAAACTGACCACAGCGTTCATGGAAGGATTAAATAGCGTTTTCAGCGCGGTCAAGCGGAAGGCCAGAGGTTTTCGCTCATCCGTATACATGACCACTATGCTTTACTTTGTAGCCGGTAAACTCAGAATCCCGGCTTAAGTTAATTCCACTGGAATTATCGAAGAACCGAGACTTTGAACACCTGCCATTTTGTCAGGATTTTGTCATTTTTTCACCGATCCGGTTCGCCACTCGTAAGAAGTCAGATTATGCGCATCCGGATACCCCGTGATTCAACGGAAATATCATAGGCAAACGCCTCATGATCTGACAGGATTCCGGAAAGCAATGCATAGAACATTTTCCGCGACACAATGTTGTTTATGATAAATCTGCAACTACAATCCAGACAAGCGCTAGCCGTGATCTGTATGTGCCTCATCCAGGTGATCGGCAAGCTCCCGGCAACTGCGGATCCCCTTCCCGGAACTCTGCCATTGACCACTGAGAACGATATTGCGTCCGACCTGGTCGATGGGGTGGACCGTTACCTCCTGAGCAAACTCAAGGCTTCGGTCAAGGAACGCGCCCAACACTGGACGAGGGATGTTTCCTCGGTTTCCGCCTATGTGGAATCCGTCAAAGACAATCGGGAACAGTTAAAGCACATCCTGGGCATCAAAGACGAGCGCGTCTCGTTTCAACACCCCGCGTTCTCATTGAGCGTGGAGGAATCCTCACCGGTTTATATGAAAACCGAAACTTTCAGTGCTTACCGAATCCAATGGCCGGTGATTGGAGATGTCATGGCGGAAGGACTGATGTTGGTGCCCAGTTTGCTGACAGTTCGAAACACAGACCTCCCCATCGAACCGGAATTTGCGAAATCCTACGCCGAACGAGCTTTGTTTGATTCCTCTTATGCCATAGCGCATGTCATCGCCATCCCGGACGCCAATCAGACTCCGGAACAATTGGCGGGACTGGCGCCCGGAATCGACGCGGCTTCGCAGTTCGCCCGGCGATTGGCCGAATCCGGATGCCGGGTGATCATTCCGGATCTGGTCAGCCGAACCATGCGACGCCGTCAATCGCCCTACGCTGGCTGGGGTTCTGAACTGAGCGACCGGGAATACCTGTATCGATCCGCTTACGAAATGGGACGCGGCCTCGTGGGGTATGAGGTTCAATCCGTATTAAGCCTCGTGGACTGGATCGAGACAAAACAAGGTGACCAACGACGCAGCATCGGCGCCATGGGATATGGTGAAGGCGGCATGATGGCGCTCTATGCGGGAGCGGTGGACACGCGTTTGGATGCCGTCTGCGTCAGCGGATATTTCGGTCCCAGAGAACGCATTTGGGAACAACCCATTTCCAGAAATATCTTTGGTTTGCTGGAACAATTCGGCGACGCTGAACTGGCGACCTTGATCGCGCCTCGGTCACTGGTTATCGAAGCTGCTCCCGGTCCTCAAGTGGAACTTCCCGGCAAAGGCGGCGCTCCGTCCAAACTGACCGGTCCGGATTCAGGTCAGGTCTATCTGGAGGTAAACCGCGCACGCAAATTACTGGAAGGTTTTCCCACAGAAATCCCCATTCGACTCATCCTCGGAAGCGGCCTTCCCTTTGGTGGCGATCCCGCGCTGGAAAGTTTTCTGAACAATCTTCAACTGGGCTTGAAACCCGGCGAAAGCAAACCCTTCTCAGCCCGCATCCCGGATGAAGCCTACATGACGGCAAGAAAAGATCGGCTCATCCATGCCTGGAACCGACACACCCAGGACCTGCTGTTAAACAGCCCCTACGAACGGAAGTCTTATTTCGAAGCATTAAAAACAGATTCGATGGAAGCTTTTGAAAAATCTGTCGAATCGTATCGTGACACCTTCCGGGAGGACATCATCGGTCAGTTCAAAGATCCCCTGCTCCCGTTCAATGCCCGATCCCGACAAAGCTATCAGGGTAAAGGGTGGACCGGTTACGAAGTCGTGCTGGATGTCTTCGAAGATGTCATCGCCTATGGTATCCTGTGCCTCCCCGATAACATGCAACCCAACGAAAAACGTCCCGTGGTTGTTTGTCAGCACGGATTGGAAGGACGGCCGCAGGACATCATCCAAGGCGATCACCAGGCCTATCACGACTTCGCCGCCAAACTAGCCGAACGAGGATTCATCACCTTCTCGCCCCAGAACCTTTACATCTTCAAGGACCGTTTTCGATCCCTGCAGCGCAAGGCATATCCGCTTAAGAAAACCTTGTTCTCCATCATCACGCCCCAGCACCAGCAGATCGTCAACTGGCTCAAAACACAGCCTAACGTCGATCCCGATCGCATTGCATTTTACGGACTATCCTACGGAGGTAAAACAGCCATGCGCGTCCCCGCTCTGGTCACCGATTATTGCCTGTCCATCTGCTCAGCTGATTTCAACGACTGGGTGTGGAAGAATGCTTCCACCCTGACGCCTTACAGTTATGTCTGGTCCGGTGAATACGAAATCTTTGAATTCAACCTGGGGGGAACGTTCAACTACTCCGAAATGGCGGCCTTGATCGCTCCCCGCCCCTTCATGGTGGAACGTGGTCACTTCGACGGCGTGGCGCCGGACGAACGGGTGGCCCACGAATTCGCCAAGGTCCGCCACCTCTACCAGGCCAAACTGGGAATCGGCGATCGCTGCGAGATCGAATGGTTTCCCGGACCACACACCATCCACGGCGAAGGAACATTTGATTTTCTTCACAAGCATCTCAAGTGGCCTAAACCATAAACGAACCTTGGCGCCCAACATGAACTTAACGAAGTGATCAGCCATTGGGAATGAAGCATCGAATCAACAACCTTCTATTAACCACTGTGAGCGCTACGACCATCTGGTGGTCGGGTTGCGCCCCCGAGTCGAATGCCCCTGTCCCAAGTGAAACGGTAGTCACCGAACCGGAAACCCCAAGTTTTAAAGCGATTGCCCTGGAGATCTCCTCAACCGGTCAGGATGGTTTCCTCCAAAAACTCCCCATCGAAACCGGATTGCAATTCATCAACACTCTCAACACCTCCAATGACCCAAAAGAATTCGATCTTCTGAATGGATCGGGTGTAGCACTCGAAGATTTTGACAAGGACGGACGATGCGACATCTACCTTGCAGCCATGTCCGGCAATAACAAATTGTTCCGCAACCTCGGCAACTGGCGTTTTGAAGATGTGACCGAATCAGCCGGCCTCCCGGCATCGGTTCCCTACTCCAGCGGAGCGGTCTTTGAAGATGTGGATGGCGACTCCTATCCGGACCTGTTGGTTTCCGTGTTCGGAGCCGGAGTAAAGATGTTCCAAAACCAACAGAACGGCCGCTTCACCGACGTCACCCAAAGCCACCTGCAAACTCAAACCGGTAGCGCCTCGCTTGCACTGGCGGATGTCGACGGGGATCGTGATCTGGATTTGTATGTGGTCAATTACGGCGTCCATACCATGCGCACCAAACTGGACCTGCGTGTCCGAATGGTTCGGGGAAAACCTCAGGTCGTGGGACGCTACCGGGATTACTACAAAATCATCGACGGAAAACTCATCGAATACGGTGAGCCGGATTCTTTGTTCCTGAATGATGGTTCAGGCCGTTTTGAGCCGGTTTCCTGGACCAAAGGCAAGTTCAAGGATGAAGACGGAAAACCACTTCAGGATACTTTTCAAGACCTCGGTCTCTCCGCCATGTTTCGGGACATCAACCACGACGGTCTCCCTGATCTCTATGTATGCAACGACTTCCAAAGTCCCGACCGGTGCTGGATCAACCAGGGAAGAGGCACTTTCCAGTTGATTGAACGCGCAGCTTTGAAACGGTCCAGTTACTCCTCCATGGGGATCGATTTTGCAGACATCAACCGGGATGGACTGGATGACTTCCTGGTCGTGGATATGTTGAGCCGCGAGCACCAACTCCGCATGACGCAACAAAACGAACCCATCCCCTCCATTGCCATCACTGGAGAAAAAGAAGCCGACCGCCCCCAGGTCAGTCGCAACACGTTTTACCTCAACGATGGCAACGGGCAATACACCGAACTGGCCCACTATGCGGGATTATTTGCCAGTGAATGGTCCTGGTGCCCGGTGTTTCTGGATGTCGATCTGGATGGTTACGAAGACGTCCTGATCGTCAACGGCCATGCACAGGACAATCTGGACCGCGACACCCTCCAGCAACGATCACAGTTCCAGGACTTCTCGCCGGAACAACTGGCAGTAACCTTCCCTGAACTCAAAACCCCCAACCTGGCTTTCCACAATCAGGGGAACATTCAGTTTGAAGAAATCGGGGAACGTTGGGGCTTTAACTCCGACCAAATCTCCAACGCCATCGCGCTGGCGGATCTGGACAATGACGGAGACCTCGACGCGGTCTTGAACTGTCTGGACGCACCCGCTTTGATCTATGAAAACACCTCCATCAAACCCAGAATCGCGGTCAAACTGATCGGCCAATCAAAAAACGCCCGCGGCATCGGCTCTCGCATTGTTTATCGCGAAGGCTCCTTTGAACAAAGCCAGGAAATCATGAGCGGTGGCCGTTATCTCTCCGGGGATCAGGCTTTGAGAACTTTCGCCGTCATTGAACCGGACGCCAACGGCAGCATTGAAGTTTTCTGGCGCAGTGGCGCTCACACCTTGATTGAAAGAGTTGAGCCAAACCATCTCTACGAAATCACGGAACCGGAAATGATCAACCTGACCACACGCGAACCACAACAAACATCCCCCTCACAAACATGGTTCAAAGAAGTAAGCAACCAGATCAAGGCCCCGATGCTTGCTTCACTGTCCATCAAAAGCCCGACAACCTCCGACTTGCAAAGCATCCGTCCGTCAAGCGTCCCAAACGTCACATGGGTGGACATGGACGATGATGGAGATGATGACCTGGTATTTACCAGCCAGGGAAATGCGACCAAATGGTTTGAGAACGATGGAACAGGCAACTTCACCACAACTCATTCCTCCGATCAAACCACGGAACTCATGGAACACTCCCCCGTGTCCACCATTCAACATACAAACGCAGCCCCCGGCGCGCTAGCCATTCGACCAGCCATCCGCCCCACTCTTTGGGATCAACTCGTGCACTGGCATCCCGATGGATCCGTTAATTTCGTGTCTACCGATATCCCGAAACAAACGACACTCATTGAAGTCGGCGACTACAACGGCGACTCACGACCGGACATCCTGCTGAGCAATCACTCATTAACAAACCCCTTACACAGATCGTCCGAAATCCTGCTTTTGGAAACCACCGAAGATGGATACCAATGGGATCAAACCAACCAACCTGAACTCGACAAGATCCAACGCGCCACCGATGCCGAATGGATTGATTGGGATCTGGACGGCGACCTGGATCTGCTCGTGGCCTGTGAATGGGGTAGCCTTGAATTTTTACTCAACGAACATGGCATCTTGACCCGCAACACCGAAGAAATGGGATTCCACAACCTGAAAGGCATCTGGCTCTCACTCGGAACGGGAGATTTTGATGAGAATGGTCGTCCCGACATCATCGCCTGCAACCTGGGATCCAACACCCCTTGGGCCCAATGGGGCGACGGCCCATTCCGTTATTACACCCCAATCACCAGTGACATCGCCACCCAACTTACCCTTGCCGGTTACAACAAAAACGAACAATGGTGGCCGATCTCAACCATGGAACAAGCCATGCCCTGGTTAACCTTGACCGATAAAACCATCGAAACCCATCAAGCATACGCTGCCCTGACCATCGACGACATCCTGGAAGATATTGAGGAACCCACCCAACACTTTGAAATCAACACCCTCGAAACCGGAATCCTCCTGAACCTCCCCGGCAGCTATGAATGGCACCCCCTCCCCGCCCAAGCCCAATGGGCACCCGCCACCGGAACAGCCATTGCAGACTTCAATCTGGACGGACACCAGGACATCTTCCTCAGCCAAAACTGGGACACCGAAAACACCCAATGGGCCCCCATGACATCCGGCAAAGGACTGCTCCTGTCAGGCAATGGCACAGGCCAATGGACCCCCATCAATCCAAGTGCATCGGGCATCGCGCTTTCCGGCCAACAAAGATCACCCGGCGTCACCGATTTCAACCAGGACGAAAAACCCGACCTCGTCGTCTACGACACCACCCACGGCATTCGACTATTCGAAAACCAAACCCCTTCTCCTGAAACCACGCAGGATCTCACACAAAGTCACGAAGACACAAAGTAGGTAATTTTCTCACTGCCTGTATCGGATACAACAAAAATCCTTGGTGTCTTTGTGCCTTCGTGTGAGATAAAAAACAGACCAACAGAATTCAGTTTGTCTACAAAATATCCTTCGGCACCTCGTTCAACGTGTAGTAACCAACAGGATTCCACAATGCTCCGCCTGATCCTGCACGCACTCCGGGGAGTTTGATTTCGTGGACGTGGCCTATTTGGAGTTTGTCAATTTTGAGGCGGACGCGTTTGCCGTCTTCGCTAACGTCGATGCCTGTGATCTTGGGTGTTGTTTGATCCACTTCCGGGCTGCCGTAGCTGCTTTGGTAGATGTAGGTGTAGGTTTGGATGGTGTAGGAGTTGGGATCGGTGGCGGTTGTTTTGTCGACGGGTTCCGTGAAGGTGAGTTCGAAGCCGTCTTTGCGGGCTCGCATGGTTTGGATTTCGAAGGGGGTTTTTCCGGTCCAGACCAGACGTTGCAGCGCGAAGGGTTTTCCTCCGCGGGCTCCCCAGCCTCGGTCGGTTCCGCCGACGAAGAGGGATCCGTCCGGTGCGAATTCCATGCTGAGGGTTCCGGAATCGAGTCCGGTCAGGAATGGGAAACAGGCTCCTTGGTAGACGCCGTTGACTTGTTCCAGATCGACTCGCATGACGGTGCTGTGGGTTTGGTCGCCAACGAGTAATTGGCCCTCGAAGGAACCGAACTTGCCACCAGTTTGATCGCAGACAATCCCGCTAGCGGACTGCCCCATTTTACCGTAAGGAAAGTAGACCGCGGTTGGCACAAGTTCGGGAATCTTGGCTGCTTCGAAATGCATGCGGCTACCGCTGACCGGATCCAGCGGGCGTGGCCCCAGTGCGTCGGTAAGTTTGTACCAAGTGTTACCGCTGGGGTTTCCCATGAAACCTCCCGGTTTAAGGTGTTTCAGTCCGCAGGTGCCGTTCCAGACTCCCTGGTTGTCGGTGTAAAATACATCGCCCAGGGCGTTCATGCCGATTCCGCCGGGGGATCGGATACCGCTGGCGGTTGGGATCATTTGACCGTCGGGAGTGATCCGCAGGCACCAGCCGCGGTAATCAATTTCGCTGGTGAAGGATCCGGTGAGGCAGAGAACGATCCAGATGTTTCCTTCTTTGTCGAATTTGGAACTGAAGGCGTATTCGTGGTAGTCGCCGGTGATACCCCAATCGTCGTTGATGGTTTCGAAGACATCGGCGCGACCGTCGTTGTCCAGATCTTTCATACGGGTCAGTTCGCAGCGTTGCATGCAATACAACCAATCGTCCTTCTTCGCCAGTCCAAGCACTTCGTGCAGTCCGCTCGCAAAACGCTTGAATGTTACTTGGGAGGGATCGTCAGCCAGCGCGTTGTCCACCACGTAGATTTCACCGAGTCGGGTCGATACTGCGATCTGATCGTTCCCCAGCCATTGCAAGGCCCCGGCTTCCAGAACGACTCCGTCGGGCACGGGTAAGGTGAGGGTTTTGTAATAGTCAGATTGGTCTGCGGCATGTGACGCAGGGGCGCCACAGAGCCATGCGGCGACAAATGCCAGCATCCAGGCGGTTTTCCAGTTTTGAGTGATGTGATGATTCATGACTCGTTCGGGTAAAAGTTGCAAAAATGTAGTTCAGGTGTTGTTGAATTGGAGGGAATGGTTCCACCCAGTCCCATACTTTTGCCTTGTGAATATCCATCAGCAAATGACGTGGAACGTGGGAAGTCTTGGGTTGTTTGGCAGCCTGTTGCGTTTCCATTGCAGCTTGATTTGGGTTCGAGTGCCAAAAGGTCTGAAGTGGGCTCAAGGTGGAACTTGCCCCTCCGTTGTTGGGGGGACACGCTTCGCTTTGTGTGCTTCGTGACTTTGTGGTTCATCCTATTCGTTTTCATTACCAGACGATCTCCTGCACGATGTTTGCTTTGCCATGGGATAGTTCCACCGGAACGAGGAGCTCCATACCGGTGTCATCAGCTTTGATCACAGGAGGTTCCTGACCGGATGTTTCGAATCGCATCCTGATTTTTTGATCGATCAGATACGTTCCACCCTCTTCCTGAACGATGGATGTGCCATGCGCCGCTCGCATCCATAAATTGACGTAGTGGGCCCTCGAGTTAAAGGTAAGGTATCGACGGAAAAAGGAATCCAGCTCACCTGGCACCGCCACCCAGTAATCCTCGACTTCCATGGCCAGGAATTCATATTTGAACTTCGGACGCCGTTTGGAATCCAGCCAGTAGCCCTTGAATTCATAACCGGCTTCCTTTCCGGAAACCTTGGGCCAGGCCGTGTTCCTGGGATCCACCGAAAATGCAAAGGGAGGTCCATCAGGCAACACAACCAAGTTATGTCCCAGAGGCGGTTCAAATCCAGCGCCACGCCCCGAGCTGTGACGCGCTCCGTCGATGAAGGGTCCCTGCCACAACATGGCCATCCGCATCTGGTTGGCATCGAATGCAAGATTCGCTTTCTCGGGATATCCCACACCAATCGCGCGTGGGCCGGCTCCTTCGATGAAGTTTCGATAGATGGTCGCCTCTCCTTCGGCCACGATTTCTTTCTGGCCCTGGATCAATCCCGTCGGGGGATTGTTGTCATCGGCAAGATTCAGATAAGACCAGATGGCGTCTATCTGACGTTGCGTATCGCCATCGAACACATCGCGGTTCACACTCACCCCTTCCGGCCAAAAACTCGGCATTCTCGTCCCCGGGCGCAGGGAGGCTGGGTCTTTCAAATAGCGAACGAACCAATCCTTGTTCAAACGATCATCGGCGGTGGTCAAATCGAGTGCCGGTATGCCGAGTGAACCGAATTTGCCGAAGGTATGACAGGTGATGCAGGCCATGCCGCCTACCCCCACCAGCTTGCGGCCGTATTTGGCATCATCCAGGGAAATCACTTCCTCGGAACCACTGTCTGCCGGCGCGTCGGCAGACACCAGAGCCTCGGCCAAACCCTTTAAATTCTCCACTCCAAAGGATGGCATCCGAGTTGCCATGTAAGGACGCACCGACGCTCCCTCGTGCAGCACTTTGGTCAGCCATTCCGGCTTGAGTTTGGCACCCACACCGCTCAGGTTGGGAGGATAGCGTCCTTCGTCGCCCATATCCACTTCGCCGACCGTTCCAAAAAACTGCTGCCGATATGCGCTTGGACCACCCACTTCATCGCGTTGATGACAGGCAAAACAATTCATCGCCGTCATCATTTTATGGGCCTGACGGGAAGGTTCCATCGCTTTGGACAATTGATCCCGTTGAGTGAGGGTTGTTTGAATGGCCTTGCGTTCGGCTGCGTTCAGGTAATAAAACGCGGCGCCAGCCGAGGGATTTGATGACAGACACCCGCCCTCCGCATTGGGAACCAAATCGGCGAACGGTTTTGCCGCAAACGAATCAATGGATGTGGCCCCGGCATCGGTAATCTCATGGCACGACGCACAACCGAGTTTGGTAAACCATGCCTTGCCCTGAGATGCCTTGATGGGATCCACCGCAAATTCCTCGCCACCGAGAGGAACCATTGGCTGTCCAAGATGTGAAAACCAATCCGAAGGTATCTGTTGCTTATCGAGACCGGGACCTTCGATGTAAACGCTCAATCCTGCGGGTCCGCCGTGATTGAAATAGGTGACTTTCAGAGAATGATCCCCTGCTTTGAGCCGGATCTTTCCATTTCGTTCCGTCATGCCGTGGTCACCGTCATTCTGAACGACCAGATCGGGTCCGACATACAAGCGTGAACCGTCATCCGAATTCGTGTAGAAGATGTATTCCCCATCGGCGGGAATGGAAATATAACCCGAGAAAACCAGCGCTATTTGTTCCTGTCTTTTTTTCAGCGCATCGGAAATCTCATGTGCAATGCCGCTCGCAACAAAGTGGGTGGATGCCCGGTGTGAGTCATTGGCGGTTCCGGGAAAGTGTTGAATAAAATCATCCACGGAACCGTGGGCTTCGGCCGTGGGCGAGCCGAACTCCATGTAGGCATACTTTAATCCCTTCGCTTTCTTCAACTCGGAAGCCTCTCCGAAAAGTCCCTTCGCCTGTCCCCGCATCAAATACATGGCAATACTGGTGGCCTCATTATCGCTGAGTCTGAAATCGGGCATTCGGCCCGACGGACGCGTCTCGAGTGGGTTCTTCAGGAATCTGGCCAGTTCGGAAACGGTTGTTTTGTCGTCCAGCTTGCCCATGATCACCGAGTGCCCAAGGGCGGATTCAAATTCACCCGGCACACGACTATCCGGCGGTGGCAAGGTGGGATCTTCCAGTGCGTCGGCATCCTGATGGGGTTCGTGACAGGCCACACAACCGGTTTCGTGAAACAAACGACGTCCGGCCTGCATCGAAAACGGGTCTGCCGCAGCAGGGGTTTCCGTGAAATCACCCTGGGCATCGATCAAATAATGAGTCAACGCGTCGACGATGGCTGCTTTTTCATCGGACTCATACCCGCTCAACATGTCAGGCATGGTGCGCGCCTGGCCAGTGGAAGCGGGGTTCATCAAAAGATTCCGCACAAACTGGGGAGTCAATTTGATGCCGTTTTCTCCAAGAATGGGGCCTTGTTTGGAAGACAATCGTGTGATGGTGGCGTCGGAAGCCTGGTGGCAGGCCACACAGTTCAATTCACCAATCAGCAATTCCCCCGGATCCACGCCTTCTCCCACAGCGAAACCGAGCATGGTGTGCAGCATGTCGCCACGACTCGATTGAGCCTGAGCATGGGTTGAACATATCAAAAGGCAAACCACCAGCAAGCCGTGCCGGAATCGCCAAGGGATAACAAACGGAACCTTTGGTAATCGAAAGCGATGTTTCATCTTTGGAATGGCAACCACTATGCCGAATCTTCCGGATCACGCAACGATAATTGCTCCAAATGGATACGGGCGATGGATTACGAACAATGGAGTGATTTATAACCGCGAAGGCACGAAGGATACGCAGCTTAATTAATTCACTTATTTAGAACAGGTTAACTCATGCACACTTCGTGTTTTGTAGATTAATGAAAAGCATCGCGCCGCATTGCCCGAGCGAATCAAGGGTCCACGAGTTGATTTTTCGGCATGCCTGGCTTAGGTTCGGCACCGTCATAAAATCCATTACAACACCTCTCCTCGTTCTTTCGTTGGTCATCAACATCGTTGTCGGCCTCAAATGGTACCAAGGCTCTCAACGAGCTGTTATACCGGTCGAAGAAACATCCAACACAACCCTGAATCAGCCAGGAGAAGAGAAAAAGACCGAACCGGACACACCTGAGCCTGCAGCGGCTCCCAAGGCACCCTCCACTACTTTTGATTGGCAGTTGGTGGAATCGGATGACTATCGGGACTATATCGCCAACCTGCGTTCCATCGGTTGCCCAGAGGAAACCATCCGGGACATCATCAAGGCCGATGTGGACAAGCTCTACAAATCCAAATCAAAAGAACTACAACCCGAAACCGAGCCTTTCGAATACTGGAAAACGGGCAACTCCTGGATGGCCGCCATGCAACCCAATTCTGAGTCCATGCAGGCCCAAAGCGACTTGAACAAGGAAAAGAGAAATGTGCTGAAAACCCTGTTGGGCGAGGACTACGAACCGGAAACCAGTTGGATGCAATCTATGGTGGCATTCGATCCCTTTGAACGCATGCTGGACTCCATTCCATCCAACAAACGCGCTTCCATTATGGAAATCTATCAAACGTTTGCCGTCAAACAGGCAGAATTGGCACAAGGTGGAACAATGGATCAGGAGGACATGAAAGCGATGGCCGACCTGCAGCGGGAAAGAAATGCCGAGCTGGCGGGTCTCCTGTCTCCAGAGGAATTCCGGGACTTCGAATTACGGATGTCTGAAACCTCCATGATGCTGCGTTCCCAGATGAACGGCTTTCAACCCACGAAAGAAGAATTCGAACAAATCTTCGATTTAAAAAAAGTCATGGATGGTGAATTCGGTTCCTATGGGATGGCCATGACAAATTCCGAGGATCGAGAACGCTATCAGTCCGCACAACAAACATTCGAGGACGGAGTCAAATCGGTTTTGGGAGAAGAACGATACGGAGATTATAAAATGTCCCAGGATTACACATATCAGGGCATCAAGAAGACCGCCGAACGCAACGACATCGACGTCGCCGTCGCCAAAGACCTTTACCAGTCCATGAAAACCGCACAGGAAACCGCCAATCAAGTGCGTAACAACCAACAGCTGGACACTGCTCAAAAACGGGAGATGCTCCAGGGTATTCGATCCGAAACAGAAGCACTCTTTGTGGAATCAATAGGGCAGGAAGGGTTTGAAACCTACAA
>Ga0181592_10003748_pt1 | contig 12577 bp, 8 predicted proteins | sample 071ome_20_FD_133755 | JGI IMG/M metagenome (GOLD analysis project Ga0181592, IMG submission 133755) | Coastal salt marsh microbial communities from the Groves Creek Marsh, Skidaway Island, Georgia - 071412BT metaG (megahit assembly) | ecosystem: Environmental > Aquatic > Marine > Intertidal zone...
AGAAAGTCTTTCGTGCTCGAAAACACTAAAATCGGTGGCAAGTCTCTCAAGGATGTCATCGATCACTTGTAAACGCAATACCCGCCCGCTTGGTAGCTCTGACTGTTTGTAACAAGAGAAGAACTCAAGAAAGTTTTCATCAATCGCAATCCTGCTCGTTCCTTCACACCGCGACGCGACCGACGGACGCGACGCGGGGGGTAACAAAACCGAGACCACGGAAGGGTGACGCGCGCGCGTGTCGCAACCTCGATCGCACCTCGGAAATGGACGAACTCGCGTGTGCTTTGGATGAAATCGCCATCCTTCCCCCAGCGGCGCTGGGAAAGATCTCTACGATTCGACGCGTCCACGCGCGCCTGACGGACGCCGGATGCGTCAACGTCATCACTGAACCGTGTGAGGACGCGCACGCGCGAGCGACGAATGCGGATGTGGAGCGTTTGCACGAGATTTTCGATGCGTGCGTCGCGGGTGGGGCGCCGAGCGTGCCGACGCACTACGCGGATGAAGCGTGCGTGGACGAGAGCTTTGTGTCGGATGACGGCGTGGAGGCGTACGTGAGAGACGGGGAGTGTGTTTTGGCGTGGGCGATGCGGGCGTTAAAGAATGCGTCGACTCGTTTGGATGGTTCGTCGGGAAGACCGGATGAGGCGAGGGCGAGCGCGGCGGAGGACGCGACGAGAACGTTGGACGCGTTGCGGAGGACGACTGAGACGTTGGGCGCGGATGCGAGCGGAAGGACCGCTGGGGAGGTGGCTCCGCAGTTTAAGAGGTTACAGAGCGTGAGGGATGAGGTTGTGTGCAGGCAGTTGCAAGCGGAAGCGTTGCTCTGGGCGGCGAGGAGTGGGTTGAGTTCGGGCGCGGTTGGCGCCGCGCACGGAGGTCCGGCGGCGTGGGCGGGCGCGGTGCAAAGGCGAAGAGCGGCGGCGCAAGAGTGTTCGAGCGATGGTAGATTTGGTGGGGCGATGAGCACGTTTTTAGATGACTTGTTGGCGGGCGTGGGTGAGCACAAGCCGGCGTATCCGTTTAAGACGGTGTCGGAAGCGGCAAGGAGCGTCTTTGTGGAAGGCGACGCTTCGCCCACGGCTTTAATCGCAAAACGGTGTTTGTTTCTGTACTTTCTCCTAGACTCTGGGCTTCCGCACGACGGCGCGCCTTTAGACTACGCTCGTCAAGCTAGGATTCACCCGCGGTTATTCATGGAGACGAGAGCTGCGGTTTTACTCGATGACATGGCGAATGAGGCGGCTCTGGACGAGGCGTGCGCGTTGCTGCCGCGAATCGCGCATCCTCTCTTGCCCGTCAAGTTTATCGCGAGCTTGGCCAAACGAGGACGCTCAACGACGGCGTTGATGGTTGCGCGCGCGCGCGCTCCGCACGGTGCGCTCGCGACGACGCCAGACGCGGAGACGATGGCGCTGGATGTGTCCATTCGCCTCGACTGCGACCTCGTAGCCGAAGCGTTTGTCGCGGTGCGAGACTCCTTCAAGCTGTTGCCCAAGCTTCACGAGGTCAAGACTGGACGATATCTCGTCAGTTTGCTTTTAGATCACGGCGTGCGCCAGTTGTGCTTGGATAAGATCTTATCGCTTCCGTTTTACGGAGAGATGGAGAAGATTTTGCTCGAGCTCTTGTGGGAACGAAGAGAGAGCGTGCCGATTGAGACGGGCGTAGAGTACCTCCTCAACAGAGGTCGTGCCTTGGAAGCAGCGTCGCTCTACTCCAAGGCTAAGAAGGAAGGTCGCTTGGACGCGCAACGCACCGTTAAACTCAAGGCGCGCTTGGAAGAAAACCTCGCGCAGCTTCCAGTGCCGCAAAAAGTCCTCGCACAAGACACCGCAACAGATGTGAAAGACACCAGCGTTCTTCTTCCGCGTCGACTCGTCGTCGAGTCTTCTACGGACCTCTCTTCGACCGTCAGCGCTTTGGTGACGCAGACAGAGCCGAGGGCATTCAACGCAATCGTTCGACCTGCGTCTGAAGATGTCGCTGGTCCGACGCCGTTTGTGCGACCACCCATCGAACTCACCCGAGACGACGTTGACTTTGACGACGACGACGATGTGTTGGCGCGTGATTCCCCATTGGATCGAGCCACCGCCGCGTTCGCTTCCACCTCCATCCTCGGAAGTCCCGGACGCGCATCCACGTGGATGCCACCCGCAGCGCGCGCCGCGGATGCGTCGCCGGCGCGCGGCGCAGCGCAGTCTCCGATCCAATCGCTCTCCACCCCTTCCACTGCGCGACGCGGCGGCGTCCGTGGCGTTCCAGAACCTACAGCGTATGCTTCACCATTTGGCGGTCTCCGTCCCGCATCCACACCCGCGGAAACGACGACGACAATCACAAACAACAATCGAAACGTGGAAACGACTGGCGCCGCCGCATCCGGTAGTCTTCTCTTCGGAGGCACCGTTTCCACCCCGTCTCGCGGTATCCGTCGACCCATAGCTATTTCATCCGCCTTCCCGGCGTTCATGTCCCCGGCTCCGCGACGTCCTGCCGGCGCTGACGATGCGTCTCGACGCAGTTGATGCAGCCGCGCGCGCGACATTCATGTTACCACAATTAGACTATTTGTCCATACACATGATTTGAACAACACTCACTTAACAGAACTGCGTTGTGAAATCGAAGACGCCCTGTACACCGCCGCGCGCCGCCGATCGGGCGTCGCTCTCGGCATCGCCGACGACGAGCTCGGAAGCGATGACGATGGATCGTCTTCGGCGTCGCACGCGCGTTCCTTTATTCTCATCAGACGACGAAGAAGAAGACGACGTTTATGAGGATGATTTTGGATTGCTGACGATTCAAAGAGGAGCGACGACTTCGACGACGGCGATGGAAGCCGGACGAGCGTTTTGGAGGGCGCGATTGTCGTCATCGTCGAACCAGGATGGGATGGTAGCGACGACTTCGACGACGCGAGGGTGGGATGAGGCGTTGACGGCGGGGGAGTGCGTCGTGTTTGGACTGCTGCGCGGGAAAGCGGGCAGCCAAACCAAAGCGGCGGTTGGAATGTACGCCGCGGTTTTGGATGGACGCGGGTACGGATTCGGTGGGGGGTCGCACGGCAGATATCAGAGGGCGTGTGATGCGCCGTTGACGACGAGCGCGAAGGATGTGTGTCGGTTTGAGGCGGTGAAAAGGGACGACGCGACGCGCGCTCGGAGCGCAGAGCGCGGAAAATCGTTGGATCCGAAACCTACAGATGGGGCGACGCAGCTGGTGGTGATGAGAGCGGGAAAATACTATGGGTTTCGATCGCACGCCGCGGGTGGGAAGCTGTTGCAGGCGCGTCGACACGAGCGAGACGGGGATGAGTTGTGTTTTTTCAACTTTAACTTTGGTGAGCACGAACAGTGGGAGCTCGTCGGGTTGGATTCGCGCGGCACTGCGGGGGATGATGCTCGATCTGGAAGCGTTATGCGTTTTAGAAATCGACGTTTGAGAGATATAGAGATAGAGGCGTGTGTGATGCGCGTGGCGAGAGAAGACGTGCCGGAGTACGCATTGGACGACATGGCGTTTTACGACGACGATTTGGCATATGTGGATTTGGGAGGATCTTCGTTCGATGCTTCTTCGACGACGACGATGACCAACGCGCTCGCCTCTTGGGAATCTTCGCCGCGATCCATCGTTCATGCCGCTGCCCTGCCGCCGCCGTTGCCAGTTCCTTTACAGAAAACACCGAATAGACGTTCGTCAAAGAGACGTGAACCGCCGCCAGTCATTTTGGTGGCTACGCCGCCGGCACGTACGTCGCCAACGACGACACCGGAACAGCAACAACCGAAGTCGCGGCGACGACCGACGAAATCAAAGACGATATCGCCGAAACCAGTGGCGCCATCCGCTGAGGAGGCGCTTCCGACGCAAGTGGTCGAGGCATGGTCCCAACTCTTCAACGAGGAAGTGCGTGTCCGTCGAGGCGTGGAGCAGCAACTTGTAGAGATGCGAACCGAGCTCAAGACGGTGGAGAAGAGTTGGATGAACTCGGTGCAGGCGGTGCAGCTCGAATTTGAATCAATCAATATCGAGGCGATGAAGACGTTTCAAAGGGCGTTGGAAAAGAAAATGTCGAGAGAAGCGAGAGATCTCAAGATGAAGGTGGCGACAAGATTTGTACACGGTTCAGAGAGGATTCTCAGGGACGCAGTCTTTAGAAAATGGAGAGCGCACGCCGCAGAGGCGCGTCGACTTCGAGTATCTATGGTTCGTTTCATGCTGCGATCAAACAAGCGCGGGTTACAGGGAGCGTTCGACGCGTGGAGGCAGTATGCCAAGTACGTAGCGACGATTCGACGCAAGGATGATTACGCATGCGCAAAATTAGAAAACAGAGTCATGCGTCGGTACTTTGAGCGTTGGGTCGCGCACGTATCCGAGTACAACAGGGCAAAAATAATCGCCGCTCGCGCTCACCGACGCGGAATGGCGGATAGACGCAGAGAAATCAAGCAAAAAGTGCTCTACTCGTGGTACCTGATGGCGCAGCGCGCAAGGACTGTACGACAGCTGCAATCACGCGCCGTCGCCAAGATGCGTAATCGAGATTTGGTGGATGCGTTCGATTTGTGGAGACAACGCGTAGAGGAGAAGAAGAGTTTCACCCAGAGACTGATGCGCGCATTCAACCGCTGGGACGATAGGACGCTGCACAGCGCCTTTTTAAAGTGGCGCCTCGTCGTGCTCGAGTCGCGACAGAGACAGAGAACCTTTTCTGGCGTGCTCGCGCACTGGAATAAGGATCAGAACAAGGTTCTCATAAGGTTGTACTTTCACGCTTGGAAGGCTCGAGCCGAGTTCTCTCGGTCTCACCGCTCGAGAATGGCGCACGTTCTGCTTCGTCATCATCAGAGCGGCAATGCGCGCGCAGTGTTCTATGCATGGAAAAAGCTCGCCAATCAGGGTGCACGCTCCAAGCGCGTCAAGGTTTTTGTGAGACGCGCTTGGATATCGCGTTACTATAAATCAACACGCGTCACTTTTGACGCCTGGCGCAACTACACGGAGAGAGCGACGCTACGTCGCGACATCATTCTCAAGTCAACGACGCGAATGAGACGCTTTGCGCTGTATAAGGCTTTCATGGGATGGTCCAACCGCGTGAAAACCCTCAACCACCAGCGCCGCACCCTCGTTTCCATCGTTAACCGCTGGAGGCATCGCACACTCTCCATTGCATGGTCACACTGGAAAACCCTCGCACGCGTCAGTAGTAAAAGCAAGGCCATTCAAGCCATCACCGCCTACCGAAGCATGGAGCGCGCTCGACTTCGCCGAGCCTTCAACGTCTGGAGAGCCGAATGGAGAAAGATCCTCAGCGCCGTCGTCATGCGCAGAACCTCAAACAGATTCGTCACGCTCAATTATTTCTTCAGCAAGTGGTGGGCTCAAGTTGAGGCTCGTTCCCACATCAGCCAGATGGTTGTCGCCAAGAGAGTCGTCCACAACCGCTTTCTCGATTGGTACTGGGACGTCTACGGCGAGGAATTCATAAAGGTGCTCAAATCCAAACGTCCCGTGGAAATCGTCGAGGATTCACACTCTGAGAGTTTTCACACCCCAATGGATAGTCCAGAGAGGCTTTTATGGTCTCCACCAAAGCCTCGTCGGCTCTTATGAGCGACGTTCGATTCCATCATTGTAACAAAAGACAAAGACGCGAACGCTCTATCCACTGTTGATCCTCACAATCAGGCACGCACTGCGCATCGACGATCGCATCCGCACCTCTCCGCCCATGTCTGCTGTGTCTCTCAAAACCTCCCCCGCGGGGTACATCGCCATTCCGTCCCGTCGCGTCAACCGACGCGGACTTCCGCGCGCGTGTGGCGTCGGGGGCACCGATGACGTGGACACCAGCAGTGCCGAGGGACGTCGTCGAACGACCGTCGGTCGACGCCCGCTCATCGCCATCCCGCTCGCCGGTGCCGCGCTCGCGGGAACGCCGCAACGCGCGGCGAACGCAGAGAGCGAGTTCACGAGCGATGCGGCCATGGCTATGCTCAACCGCACGGGTGAGATCGCATTCACCGACGACGAGTGGAAAGCCAAGCTCGAACCGCTGACGTATAAAGTGTTGCGAAAGGAGGCGACCGAAAGACCGTTTAGTTCCGAGTTGTACACGGAGAAACGGGTCGGGAGGTTTGTGTGCGCGGGATGTGGGACGCCGTTGTTCGATTCGGAGACCAAGTATGACTCTGGGACGGGGTGGCCGAGCTTTTATAAGCCGTTGGCGGGGAGCGTGACAGAGGTGCCGGATTATTCTATCGTCTTCTTGCCGAGGACAGAGGTGAGGTGTAAGGCGTGTCAAGGTCATTTGGGACACGTGTTTGAAGACGGTCCGCCGCCGACGGGATTGAGGTATTGCATGAACGGGGCGGCGCTCAAGTTTGAACCGTCTGCGTGATGGAGTCGAACAAGAGGGAGGAACGACGACTGCGCGTTCTAAAGAAGAATGTTTTACATTGGTAATATGTCTGATCCGTCCACTAGAAGAAATTTGTAATATCCGACACCGTACACTCGTTTTTATCGACCCACTTGAACCAGTCGCGCCAGATTTCGTTTGTCGACAGCGTCTCTCGGTTACCGAGGACGATGAGACCGCGTTTAGCCCGGGTAATGCCGACGTTGAGACGCCGCGGATCGGCGACGAAACCGATACCCCCTCCGGCGTTGCTTCTCACCGTGCACAAGACGATGACCTCCTTCTCTCTGCCCTGGAATCCATCGACAGAACGGATTTCGAGCTCGTTCATCTTGTCCTCTTCAGTATAGTCTAAGAAGTTTCGCCTTTGATTGCCTTGCGCGCCATACTCCTCTTGCAAGAGTCGAACTTGCGCGGCGTACGGAGAGATGACGCCGATATCACCCGGTCCGACCAAGTCACCGCCAGCGAGAAGGCTTTTGACGATATCAATCGCCATTTTCGCTTCTTCGGCGTTAAACAAGCTATTGCCGTCGGGAGCGCGTTTCTCTGGACCGGAAATCTCGACAAAGGCGACGGGAATTTTCCGCCGCGGCCAAGAGACGCCGGCAACCATTGGACGATCCTCTGGTTTAGGAGCCGAGCTCACCTTGCCGCCGTAGAAAGCGAGAGATGGGAACTCAGAGATTGAAGGGTGCATGCGGTACTGCATGTCCAAGAGAGAGACGTGCACTCCGAGCCTCTCCATGCGCTCAAACAGAGACACCTGCAAACCCGCGTCTACGGCATCGCGCGAAACGACAGTCGCCGGCAACTGTCGCGAATCACCCACGAGCACGGCGCTGAGCGCCTTGGTCAGGGGTATCAGAGCGCCGGGTTCGGTGCACTGAGTCGCTTCGTCGACAACTGTTGCGGCGAATGAAATGTCTTCCAACAGTTCATCGCCCGCGCCAACACACGTCGTGCACACCACATCGACAGATTTCAAAATATTACGCGCCGCGGAGAGTTCCAGCTGCGTCGCTTGTTTGCGTTGGCGCGCAAAGCTTGGTCCAGTTCTACCACGAATTGCTTCGCGTATGGCGGCAGCTTGACGACCGAGCGGATGGAGAGCAATTTGCGCGTCGAGAGTCAACTGTTGAAGCCACGGCTGTACTTTCGCAGGCGCGCCCAAACGGACAACCCTCAGCGGTTTCCCTCCGACCACGAATGATTCTTTCGCTAATCCTTCTAAAATGTTATCGACAGCAACGTTGGATGCAGCGGCTGCGAGTACGACGGGCCCTCTTCCACGCCTCTGTTGGATGTCGGCGAGATGCACCGCGGCGCCAATGTACGCAATGAGAGTTCGCGTTTTCCCGGTGCCGGGCGGTCCTTGCCAGACTGCGAGCGTGGAAGACAGCGCACTCTTCACGGCAGCTCTCTGACTCGGGTTGAGGGGGTCTCGCACCTCTTTCAACGCCATTTGTAACTTTGGTTTTTGCGCCTTGCCCGCCCAGTACGGGGGCGCGCTCGCCAGTTCCGCCAGCGTTCCATTTTCGTCAGGCACACCCAATAATGCGCGCTGCAACGGTGCGTACGCCGTAGATGACGATTTTCTATCGTTTGGTTTCGCCGCGACCGCTCCGGGCATCCCAGACGGCTCGGAAAAGGCGACGAGGGCGGCGAGCGATCTGTCGTGCGCGACGGTGTTTGCGCTCAAATCGATTCTCCATCTTGTTCCTGACGTCACGAGCTCATTTAAATCGTCTTCATGAATCGCTAGCGTAATGTAATGCATCGCTCGAAGCGCCACCACACCGGTGATTCCACCAGAACCGTCGTGTTCGTCACCCTCGCTCAGCTGCACCATGTCTCCCGTCGTGAACCGGTGATACGGCAACTCGCGCCCGAGCGGAGAATTTTCCCGCCCGTCGTCAAAAGGGATCGTTAACCTCACGAGAGAATCGCGCTGGAGCACCCCTTCGTACCTCGCACGCAATCCCAGAATAGCGTACCCTTCGTCCACGAGCTTTTCCCTCGACCACGTGTTCAACCGCTGCTCCGAGAGCGCCATTTCTTCCTCGAGCTCGCATTTGAGCGCCTTGGCGAATCGCTCGCGGTGCGCCGCGTATCCCAACCTCAGCGCCGCCCGCGTCGACCCCCTCGATCTCGTCAAAGTCGCACCATCACCACCATCACCACGTCTACCACTCACCGGATCCAACAGATGCGAATAACTCGCAGACCCGCCACCGTCCTCCCTCTTTGTCGCCCCGAGCCTCGCCCACAATTTCTCTCGCTCCTCCGCCGCCTTTTTCGGATCCCTCGTCCTCCCCGATTTCCGCTCCACGTGCGCCCGAATGCTCTCTTCCGCCTCCAGTGGTTCTTCCGTCAACTCTCCGATCGATTTCGTCCTCCGTCTTCGCACAACCTTGGCTCTAGGATTCACCGCGGGCGTCTTTTTCCGCTCTGGCTGCGCCTTTGGTCCTTCGGCGTCGGCGCGTCGGCGCGCGCGCGCCGCTCTTCGTCTCTCCCCTCGTTCGCTCGCGCCCCCGGGCGTCGACGACGACGACGACGATGACGACGACGCGCGAGTCCCACCCCGCCGTGACGATACCGTCGACGGCACCGACCCCAGCCTCGTCGGTGACACCATCATCATCATCGTCGTCGTCATCTTGTACACGACGCTCCGTCGTACCGATGGAAACACACGGACACACGGACACGGACACGGACGAGAGAGGAGAGACGAACGAAAATAACGATACCGAGAGCCGAGCGAGGGACGGGGCGAACGAGATTTGATCCGATCCCCGCGTCCCCCGTCGCGGCGCTCTGTCGCGAGCGCGCGGGTGCACGATTTTCAAAAAAAACGCACACACAGGTACAGGTACACAGGTTGGTCTAAACATAGTAAAGTACAACTGTTTACCCATACATACATACACAACAGACAGACAGACAGACAGACGACACGCGGTCGGACCTCCAAAACCACTGACTGCGTGGGTGGGTGGTTGTTTTACTGAGTCACGACTCGTTGTGAAAATCACGTTACATTGTAGCGGCAGCACCCATCGTCGTCGTCGTCGTCGTCTAAAAAGTGCACACAGATGATGCACCGAGCCGCGTCACTCACACTCCCTCATTCACTCTCTCTCTGTCGGCCGAACCGACGGACGGGACGACGACGATGACGACGACGATGACGGGCGCGGTGGCGGCGGCGCGCACGGTTCGGCCGAACGCGGGGACGCGGGCGACGACGCGGGCGAGCGGTGGAAGACGCGAGGCGACGCGGCGCGCGCGCGGGGTCGTGGGTTTCCTCGGACGAACGACGCGGACGGCGACGGCGACGGGCGAGGCGACGACGCGAGGAGGAACGAGGACGGCGACGGCGACGGCGACGCGCGCGATGACGACGGTTGCGCGGGGAGAACGAAACGACGATGAGACGCGGGTGAAGACGAACGAGGACGAGGAGGAGGAGGACGCGAGGTTGACTACGACCCCGAGGGTTGAGGGCTCGGACGCGTCTCGGACGGAGGGACGGAAGACAAAGCGCGCCGTGGGACGCGCGTTGGCGCTCGGAGCGGTGTGCGCGTCGGCGATGGCGTTGACCGCGGCGTTGATGCCGGAGAACGCGATGGCGGCGGCCAAATCGGCGGCGGCTGTTTCCGCGGATGGAGGAACCTCGATCGCGGCCAAGGCGTTGAGCTGGGTGATGCACCTGGATAAACATTTGGCTGAACTCTTCTTGGCGCAGGGTAAGTTTGCGTACGGGATTTTGTTTGCCATCATCTTTGCCGAGACTGGTTTCGTGGTGACTCCGTTTTTGCCCGGTGATTCGCTCTTGTTTGCCACGGGCGCGCTCGGCGCGCTCGGAGTGGTCAACTTTCCGCTCACGCTGGGGTTGCTCTTCGCCGCCGCCGTGCTCGGGGATACCGTAAACTACTCGATCGGGTCGTTCGTGGGCAAGTCGTTCATGGAGACGCACCCGAAGATTTTCCCGCCAGAGTACATTGAAAAGACGAAGAAGTTTTACGAGCAATACGGAGGTAAGACTGTCGTGTTGGCTCGGTTTTTTGTCATTGTGCGAACGTTTGCGCCGTTTGTGGCGGGCGTGGCAAACATGGATTATTCCAAGTTTATCGCGTATAACGTCATCGGTGCGGGTGTTTGGATCGCTAGTTTCATGGGTATCGGGTATTTCTTTGGCGCGATTCCCGCTGTTCAAGAAAACTTTGCCCTCGCTGTGGCGGGCATCGTCGTCTTGTCCCTCGTTCCCATTATTGTTGAGATTATTCAGCACGCGAGGGGCAAGGATGGCGAAACGGCTGCGGCTTCCGCGCCTTAGAGAAGCCGTTTTTTTTGTCTCTTTACGAACGAAGGAAAAGAATCTGTCATTTGTTTTCGTTACATCATTTCTCTTGTGAATATTGGTACACTAGTTCTCAATCAAATCCGTTTCCACTCCTCAAACTCCATCCTCTGTAGCTCCTAGTTCGCCCGCATCCGCGTCGCTCTCCATGCGCGCGCCTCGCTCATCGTGGCTAGGTTGAAAATTCGTCGTGATTGCCTTTATCAGGGGTGTGCCTTTCGGCGCGTACGTCCATCCGAAACGCCAAGCAACCAGGCATAAAATACCTAGAGAGATAACCTGCAAGAATTGGTAGTACGTCGGTACGCCTGCCGCTATGCCAACGATGTCGCACTCGTCTTGTCCCTTCGCCTCGCACGAATCGTTATTGAACGAGCTGAGAATGACGGCTAATGCTATGGCTGTGTTTTGATAGCACACTTCGATCGCAACGGCGAGAGCTTGTGGCATTTTTAACCTAAGTAATCTCGCAAAGCCTAACGATATCACCAGAGCCATGACGCAAGGAATCATTAAACCGACGTAAAACTTCCATTCTCGCTTCCATAACGGAGCCGAAGAATTGGAACTAAAGAAAAAACCTAATAAAACTAACAGTAACCCACACACATTTCCAACCACGTTCATTCGTGATCGAATCGATGGAACTCTTTCTCCGACGTACAATCCGACGCCTATGCCCGCAATCACAACCGTGATGGAGACAAACAAGCCAGCCCAGCTCACTTGCACATCGCTGTATCCATCGGAATACGCCGCATTTATGTATATGAATAGGTTCAAAGGCAACAAACCAATGCTCAGGATTGAGCTCACCGTTGTCATCGCCACACTGAGCGAGAGATCCCCGTTAAACAGCGACGTCCACCAATTTGAAAAGGAGCCGCCGGGTGAACTCGTCGTGATGATCAGAGGAACACCGAGCTCTGGCGCATCCCCGAACATCGTCTTGGCGAGTACGAACCCAAACAAGGGTAAAAATACAAACTGTGCAAATATTCCTATGACCAAGCCCCTCGATTTCAGCGATCTTCGGAAAGATTTTCTCTCCACCGAGCTTGCTAAACCGCACACGAGAGCAAACAAGAGGATATTTCCTGTAATCGCTCCCCAAGACGCGAGCGCCATGGCGAAGAATACGCCGTCGAGGCGGTCGGCGAACGCACTCCCGCGTGATTATCGATCGAACTCGCGGGGTGTCGCGAAACTCGTCTCGAACGACGCGCGCGGTGCGCTCAGTAACCAGCCAGTCTCACGCCGGAGACGTCCAACCGGCCGAAAAGCGACGCGATGGAAGCGCGCACCGACGGTGCCACGGACGTCCGCGATGGCGGATGAATCGGTGCGTGCGCACGCGTGATTTCCACGAACCGATCTGGCGAGCGACTTCAGGATCGCGAGGCGCTTTGTGTGGGATCACGACGGTGGTTAACGCACACCTTCATCAATATTTCTCTTTTAGCGACGAGCGCTACTCGAGCGCGGTCAAATGCCGTCGGGAAAACGATTCGCTCGCTATAGAGGAAGAAAACGTGGATGAAAATGAGATTCTTATGTAGGACAATATTACAAGGATTCAATGCACAAAATATTAACATGATCACACGACAACGGTAGAAGGAGCTACGTTTGCGACCCACATGGCATTCGCCAACTCCGCGTTCTGGTTCTCCAGTGACGTGTCGGCGTACAGAGGGAAGGAAGGAGCCTTCGTGCTCGTGTACATGAGCTCGCCGTCGACGTAGTACGCGATGGCGCCGTCATCG
>Ga0181592_10003760_pt1 | contig 12566 bp, 9 predicted proteins | sample 071ome_20_FD_133755 | JGI IMG/M metagenome (GOLD analysis project Ga0181592, IMG submission 133755) | Coastal salt marsh microbial communities from the Groves Creek Marsh, Skidaway Island, Georgia - 071412BT metaG (megahit assembly) | ecosystem: Environmental > Aquatic > Marine > Intertidal zone...
CATTTTTGCTCATGTTTCTCTCCTGTTTTGCGGCAGGCAGACCCTAGCCGGAAAGGCAGAGGCAAAAATTGATCTGCCCCCACATTCCCGGTATTTTATGTGAAATCGTGCAAGAAAACGATCACGTTTCCGTTATCCACGCCCGCGCTTCTCAAAGCGGGGCAACATGGCGCTGAAATCCATGCCCAGACCGTCTTCGTTATCGACGAACTGTTCGTATAGCGCCGTGGCAGCCTGACCCATAGGCGTGTCCGCATCAGCAGCCTCTGCCGCCTGTTGTGACAGGCGCAGGTCTTTAAGCATCAACTCGGCCGCAAACCCAGGCTTGTAGTCGTTATCAGCAGGGGACTGTGGGCCAACGCCCGGTGCAGGGCAATAGGCGTTCATTGTCCAGCTATAGCCTGACGACGTGCTAACCACATCGAACATCGCCTGACGGTCCAGTCCCAGCTTATCGGCCAAAGCAAAGGCCTCGCAGGTGCCAATCATGGTGATGCCAAGGATCATATTGTTGCAGATTTTCGCAGCCTGTCCGTTGCCCGAGGGGCCGCAGTGAACAGCCTTCTGGCCCATGACGTCAAACAGTGGCTTGGCGATTTCAAAGCCCTTGCTGCTACCACCTACCATAAAGGTCAGCGTGCCATTGGTCGCCCCACCAACACCGCCCGAGACCGGCGCGTCAAGCGCCATCAGGCTGTGCTTTGCGGCATCCGCTGCCACATCGCGGGCGCTTTCCACATCTACCGTCGAACAATCAAGGAAAACTGCACCGGGTTTCATAGCCTCGATGATTTCATGCGCTACAGCCCGCAAGATTGCACCGTTGGGCAGCATGGTGATCACCACATCGGCATCCTTTGCCGCTTCGGCCGAGCTTGCGGCATTGGTCACGCCCTCAATCGAAACTCCCGCCGTGTCGAAGCCGGCCACCGTATAGCCCGCTTTGGCCAGATTGGCGGCCATCGGCCCGCCCATGTTGCCCAGTCCGATAAAACCGATTTTCATGCTTTCCTCCTCGTCAAAAGTGACGGCGTTCTTGCCCAAGGGGATCAGCATTTTGCTGACAGCCACCGCAGGCACTTTGTGCAATGGATGTTGCCACTGCGGATTGCGGTCTTTGTCGATGATCTGGGCGCGAATGCCCTCCAGAAAATCGCCATGCTCCATCGAACGGTAGGTGAAGCGGTATTCCATGTCGAGCGCCTTGCGCAGCGTCAGTGACGGGCCGCGCAGACGGTGGATCATTTCGACCGTGCAGGCCATCGACAAAGGCGCGTTGCGCGATAGGCGCTTGATCGCATCCATGGCAAATGCGCCGCCGTCTGCTTCCAGACTGTTCAGGATATCGCCAAGACTTTCGCCACCGAAATGACGGTTGATATCGTCCAGTTGCGCCATCAAGGGGCTGTCGGGGGCAGGTTGCACTGCCTGCTCTAGCACCATGATATCGCCGGTTTCCTCAAGCGCTTCGATCAGCGCGGGCCACTCGGCTTCGGGAATGAAATGATCGGCGAAACCCACGGCGATTGCATCGCCAGCAGTCATGCGGGCGGCTGTTGTACCTAGATATTCGCCCAGACGTCCGGGGGCACGGGCCAAGATATAGGTGCCACCTACATCGGGGACCAAGCCGATCCCCACTTCGGGCATGGCAATCTGGCTGGTTTCACCCGCTATGCGGTGCGAGCCGTGACAGCCCACACCAACGCCGCCGCCCATAGTGAACCCTTGCAGGAAGCTGACCACTGGTTTTGGGTATTCGTGCAGACGGTTGTTCATCCGGTATTCGTCAAACCAGAACTTTCGCCCGTAATCATAGTCACCCTTGGTGCCGGTCTCGTACATCTCGGCAATGTCCCCACCGGCGCAAAAGGCCTTTTCGCCCTCGGCATCAATGACGATCAGATCAACGTCTGCATCCTCGCGCCAAGCAATCAGCGCCGCGTCAATATCCAAACACATCTGATAGGTCAGTGCATTCAGCGCCTTCGGGCGTTGTAGGGTGATCCGGCCTGCGCGACCGGTTTTGCAAATAGAAATGTCGCCCATCAGCCGCGCTCCGCCAGCATTTGACGGCTGACAATCAGGCGCATGATTTCATTCGTTCCCTCAAGAATCTGGTGCACCCGCAGGTCACGCACGATCTTTTCAATCCCGTAATCGGCCAGATAGCCGTATCCGCCGTGTAGTTGCAGACACTGGTTGGCGACCTCAAAGGCCGTGTCGGTCACAAAGCGCTTTGCCATTGCGCAGAACTTGGTGGCATCCGGCGCGCCTGTGTCCAGTTTCCACGCGGCCTGTCGCAGAAAGGTGCGCGCCGCCTGAAGCTCAATCTCCATATCGGCCAACCGGAATTGCAACGCCTGAAACTGGTCGATGCTTTTGCCAAAGGCCTTGCGCTCGCCCATATAGGTCAGGGTTTGGTTCAACGCCTGCTGCGCCCCGCCCAATGCCCCGGCCGAGATATTCAGGCGCCCGCCATCAAGCCCCGCCATCGCGTAAGAGAACCCGCGTCCTTCCTCGCCCACCAGATTGGCCAACGGTGTTTCACAATCGTCAAACTGAACCTGAGCAGTCGGCTGCGACAACCAGCCCATCTTTTTCTCTTTCGCACCAAACGACAGCCCCTTGGCTCCGTCTTCGACGATCACAGTGGAAATCCCCTTGGGCCCGTCTTCACCAGTGCGACACATCACGATGTAGGCGTCTGAATACCCGCCACCCGAGATGAACGCCTTGGTGCCTGTCAAACGGTAGTTTTCATTATCCTTCTCGGCCCGCGTTTTAAGCGATGCCGCGTCCGATCCTGATCCTGGTTCGGTCAGGCAATAGCTGACGACCTTTTCCATCGTGCACATCTTGGGCAACCATTCGGCTTTCAGCGCGTCACTACCGAATTTGTCGATCATCCCGCCACACATGTTATGGATCGACAGGAACGACCCGACCGAGGGGCAGGCCATCGCCAAAGCCTCGAACACCAGCGTCGCATCTAGCCGCGACAATCCCGATCCGCCGTACTCTTCCGACACATAAAGCCCGCCAAAGCCCAGCTCGCCAATCTCGGGCCACAGCTCTTTCGGGATCGTGCCGTCCTCTTCCCACTTCTGCGCATGGGGCGCGATACGGTCTTGCCCAAAGGCAAAGGCCATGTCGAAGATGGCTTGTTGTTCTTCTGTCAGGGCGAAATCCATAGGGGAATCTCCTCGGCTGGAATACGGGAATTGAACGCTCGTTTATTTCTCAAATGTTGCAGGAGTTTTTCAAGCGGATCGCGGCGTCACAATCCTTCGGAAAATTCACCTACTAAAGAATCAGCAACGGCTCGCAGGGCGGCTTTTTTGTCACCGCCGGCTTCAAGCGTTCTATGAAACACCAGTCGCTGACGCACCGCCGAGTTGCCATTGCGCGCCATCTCGCGCGCCCGCGCCACCTCGGGTTCGCATCCCAAGGCGTGGGCATCCTCGGCGATCAGGTCCAGCATCTCATCCACCAAATCGGCAAAAGGTTTGACCTGTCCCGCGCCGAAGTCGATCAAGCCCTCGCTGGTGCCATACCGCTGGGCGCGCCACCGGTTTTCCCCGATCAGAAAGCGGTCATATATCCGCCACCTCTGGTTTGACCGGCGCAACCGCCACAGCATCCGCATTAGGCATTGCGTCAAAGCGGCTATGGTCAGCGTGTCTTCCATGCGGGGGGACACATCGCAAATCCGGCTTTCCAGCGTCGGAAACCGGTCCGAGGGCCGCACATCCCACCAGATCTTCGTGGCATCCTGAATGGCGCCCGTATTCACGATCATCTGGACCGAGCGTTCATAGGCTGACCAACTGTCAAAAACCGGCGGCAGACCGGTGCGTGGCAGATTGTCAAACACCGTCAAGCGATAGCTCGACAGCCCCGTATCCTCGCCCTTCCAGAACGGAGAAGACGCGCTCAGCGCCAGAAGATGCGGCAGGAAATAGGAAAACTGCGCCATTAGATCGACTCGTGTTTCCGCGTCTTCGATCCCCACATGCACATGCTGACCACAAATTAGCATCCGCCGCGCCACTCCAGCCAGATCACGCGACAGCGTGTCATAACGCTCTTTTGCAGTATGGTGCTGGGTGCTGTAATCGGCGAACGGATGGCTGGACGCAGCGATCGGCGCCAGCCCGTATTCGCCAGCCACGCGATGGATACAGGTACGCAACCGCTTCAAATCGATGCGGGCGTCCGAGATATTCTGGCATACTTTGGTGCCAATCTCGATCTGACACTGAAGAAATTCGGGGCTGACCTGACCTGACAACTCTTCGGCGCAGTCCGCCATCAGCGCATCTGGCGCTTCGGCCAAATCAAGAGTTTCCAGATCAACAAGCAGATATTCTTCTTCAATACCAAGCGAAAAACTGGGGGCTGGAACGGACATGGGCACCTCATTATCTTGCCAAAGTGTTGCAGCCTATGCCTGTGCTGACAATACGCATTATCACCGCATCTTCGATTTCATCTTACCCAAAATACTCCGGGGGAATTTCGCCGCAGGCGAAAGGGGGCAGCGCCCCCGCGCCGCTAGCGCCACAGCGCCGCGTATGAGGCGAAAACACCCTGCAACTTCGACAGCATGCGCAATGGCGCCGTCCGCCGCCCGCTTTCCCCCGAGGCAAGCCGCTCAATGATCACCTCGACGGGACAGGGCAGCCCACTGACCGGATCAAGATAACGGGATAGTCAATCAAGGTCGCATGCACCAAACCCTCAAGTGTCGGGCGTGCACCCCGACGCGCGGGGACTTTTCCAAGGTCGCGGGTCAGTCCCCAACCCGCATAGAATGGCGTACCCAAACACGTCACCTGAACGCCGCGCATCAGGGCCTCGAAACCCGTCAGCGAGGTCATGGTCCAAACCTCGCGCACCTGACCCAGCAGGGCCGCGATATCTGCGTTGACCACAACCGCATCCGCCAGACCGTCCAAATCGCTGTCCGACACCGCACCAGCGCGAAGCCCCGCTTCCACGTCAGGGTGGGGCTTATAGATGATTGCCGCGTTCGGATTGGCTGTTGCGTGGCCTGAAGTAATGCCAGATTGGTGTTCACATCATCACAGCCATATCGGACCGACGCGTCGTCTTCGACCTGCCCGGGCACCAGAATTCGGTGCCCGTCCGGAAGGACTGGAAGCTCTCCGGACAGATTATATTTACTGACCCCCTGATTGATCAAAGCACGCATCAGCGCCTCGGCGCGTAACGTTTGCCCTTTGCGCAACGTGGCGCGCTGGCGGATCAGGTCCTCAAGGCGGCTTGTGCGTGTCGGGTCGAAATAGATCCCGCGGTCGTCCAGAACCAATGACATCGGCGGTACCAATTCGGCCCCCAAGCCTCGGGACCTTAGAAAGCCGTCCTCAACAATTGTGACATCCCTTAGGGGCTGCTCGGGCCGTCCCCAGTGCATCTCGGACCGGTCAGGCCCGTTAGTAAACTGCACAGCCTTATGGCGCCCGAAAAACCGTTGGAAATGGTCGCGTTTCCATAGTCTGATGTTTTGCGCTTTCCAGCCATGGCGATCCTCGCGCCAAGCCCGTGCTTGCGCTTCAATCTGCGCCAGAACATCTTCAAATCGGCACAGGCGATCCCGGCAGGGATCGTACCACACTGGATAGACTAGCATTGCGGCGGCAAATAGCTGTGCCCGGGTCAGTGTCCGGCGACGGCGCGGAAAAGGAAGAGGCGAGCGGTCGTCGCTTAATCCCCATCCCGCATAAAACGGCTGGCCGAAGACAACAGGTTTGTGACCGGCGATGATGGCCTCGAACCCCATCTGGGACGAGACCACGTAAACAGCCACGGCGCCTTCGAGCAGGGTCCAGGGGCTGACCGGAGCATCACAAATTGAAATGCGCTCGTTGCAATGCTCTTGCGTGAAATGCCCCGAGCGGTGACCGCCACTGGTTTCGGGATGGGTTTTAATGACAATCCGCGCCGCCGGATGCTCGGTCTGGGCATAGTAGAGCATTTCCTGAAACGAAGCCTCGTTGGCCCCGCCATGCACAATCGACGCATCCCCACGGGTCTGGTCAATCACCAGAACATAGCCGGGATCGGGCGCGTTCAGGTCGGGATCGACCGCTGCGTATTTGGTCAGATGGGCTTCTTGCAGACGGGCCATGCCCTCGCTTGCGCGATCTAGCAGCGGAGTATCGTCCAGCGGATGGGTGGCTAGAAGCGTTTCTAGATCCGAGGGTTTGCCGCCTTCGAAGTGGACCCCTTGTCGATCCAGCATCAGACCGATCGGCGGTTCGCCATCCCGCCCCGGAAACAGCGACCTTAGAAAGGCGTCCTCGACCCGCAAAACAGGCGTGTCGGTTTTTTCGGCCACCGCTTCACCCCGGGGCGCGGTCGGGGATTTTCCCCAAACTCCAACCCAATCACCCGACGCAGGTTTGCCAAGGGTCACGTCCCAACCCGATAACGCCAATATCCTACGGATACGTTTCGAGGTTAGAAACCCGCCGTTGTAGACGAAAAGACGCCGGGGAGTAGTCTCCCCGGCGCTATCTGTGTGAATATCTGTGACCTCAGAGGCCAACAGGGTTAGCCGCCGCCCAAGGCCGTGGCCAGTGCGTCAAGCGATGTTGCTGCGCCCAGCGATCCGGTAAGAGCCGCAATCGTGCGATCCCACTGGACCGACGGTGCCTCGGTGACGTAGAGCGTGTCGCCGTCACGGATCAGGAAGTCGCGCGCTTGGAACAGGCCATTCGGGCCGGTCAGATCAAGCACATAGACCATGCGCTGCGCACCGATCAGATCGTCGCGAGCCAACACTGAGCTTGCGATTTCAGACGGTTCGTTGCGCAAAACGAATACACCAGTGGGGTCTGCTGCGGTTGCGGTTAGGCCGCCCACGGTGGCAATCGCCTCAAGCGCGGACAGGCTGCGGGCTTCAAAAGTCACACGGTCCTGAGACCCGGTTGCGCCCAGCGCCGTAAAGGCCCGCGTGTCTTCTTCCACCAGAATTTTATCACCGGCTCGCAGGGCGATGTCTAGCTCCGAATTGTCATAAAGGTCTTTCAACCAGATCTTACCGCGCGCATTGCCGCGGATCACAGTGACCTGTGCAATTTCCGGCGATATGGTCACACCACCGGCGGCTGCCAGCATCGTTCCAAGTGTACGGGTCGGGCGTTCGATCGGGTAAATTCCCTGTCCGCCAACCGCACCAGCCAGCGCAACGGTCGCACCGTCACCCGCCAAACGGCGCACCTGCACCTGAGGGTCAGGTGTCTGGTCTTTCAGTTTATCCACGATGATGGTGCGAATGCCTTCGGGGGTATTGCCCGACGCCTTAATCCGTCCGGCGTAGGGAACAAAAATATTTCCCGAGCCATCTACCTGCACCTCTTCCAAGACGGTCGAGTTGGCACCGGTTGTCACCAGAAGGCCGTCTTCGACGTTTTCCCAGATCGTCAACCCTAGCGTGTCGCCGGCCTGAATCGTGTCTGACCCGACTTTGGCCGCTTTCAGGAAGTTATCGGAAAATCCAAGCGCCGGAACAACCGAGGTCGCCTGTGTCACGCGGTCATTCACAGCCACCACAAAAGCATCGCCTTTGCGCTGGACGGATCCCGCGAAAATCTCTTGTTTGGTAGGCCCCGGACGGGGCACGCCGCATGAAACAGCAAGACTGCAAGCGGCTATAATTAACGCGCCCTTTCCGAGGCGGATCATAGTTGGTGTCACTGCTCTGGTCTCCTCGACCTATTATTTTTGTATATTTTGTGATGAGATTAGAGGAGCCTGCCATAAAAAGAAAGAATCAAGGTTTACTGTGGCTTCATGACACCACGCTGAACTGTCGCCTGGGTTGCGCGGTGCCTGTTTCCAAAGCGTCGTAAGGATCGTCTGCCGCTAAAATCATGTCGGTGAGTTGTCGCAAAAGTTGCCGTCTTCCCTTTGCTGAATAGAAGCCGCCGGTGATCTGGCTGGTCTCTAGCAGATAGCGCCGGTAATCGTGATAAGCTGCCGCATCCGGCTGGCTGGGGTGGGCGAAAAACGCTTCGAGCGGTTGGTCTGAGACCAGTTCGGGTTTGTCATAAACGCTGATGCCAAAGGTCTTTAACGGAATCCCGCGCAATAACACCTGCTGTCCCGCGGTCGAGTTTATGGTCACGGCGCTACGGGCATCGTTCAGCATTCGCGCCAGCTTGCCACCCCGCACATAATGCACGCGGCCCTGCGCAGAGTAGGTGTCTGCCAATTCCTTGATCATCCGCTTCAACGGCCTGCGACCGGTTTCAAGGGGATGCGCCTTTATCACCAGATGATGATGGCTCGGCGCGCCCTTGGCGAAGCCCTGAACAATCAGGTCCAGAAACTCACCCATTGTTTTGAAATCCGAGTGCCGCCGAAAGCTTTCATCATGCTCGAGCTGGAGAAGCGCCAGATGATAGGGATACCCCCCGCGACGCACCCGACGGGTTTGGATAATCCGTTCCAGCGCGTGGTAGGGCATAAAAAACAGGCGCCCCAGATACAACATCAGTTCTTTTTGCACGGGCAATTCTCGGTGTCGTTGGACCTTGCGATAGGCGCGGTTGGTGAACATCACAAACCAATGATACAGCGCGCCGTAAAACACATGCTCGCGCATGTCGCCCCAATGGCTGGCGGTAGGAAAGCTGACCTCGGCCCCTTTGCTGCGCAGCGCGCGGCGCATATCGTCAATGCCAAGATCCAAAAGCCGTGAATGTCCGTTTGCGCCACCGCGTTCATAGGTCACCCAATAGGGACGCAGGTAGCCTTCTTCCAACACATGCACCCGCAGGCCGCGTGCTTTACCTTGACGAACCGCCTCGGCATGCAAGGGCCGCGTGTCGCCATACAGAACGATGTCCGTGATGCGTTTTTCGCTCAGAAGACGATCAAGCGTGTCCGCCCATTGATCCTGACTGTCCTGAAAGGCGATATAGCTATCGCGGTGTGGCCAGAAAACGCGATCGCCTGCATTAAAGCCCACTCGCCATACCTGAGCCCCGGCCATGCGCAGCATCCGCCCAAGTTGGTGCATAAAAGGGCCATGGGGGCCTTGAAGAAAAAGAAACTGCCGCTGCATGCCTGTTTCGCGGGTCCTTGCCGGAGGATCTGATTGCCTCATAGTGTAACCAGTAATTGAGCAGTAAATAAGACAAAAAATCGACGGAGCCGGTTATTGCCAGCGGGCGGGCGATGGCGTACCCCAAATGCGACAGACAGGAGAGCGATATGTTCACAGGCATCATCACAGACATCGGCCGTGTGGCCAGCGTTGAACAACGCGGAGACCTCAAGGCGCGGATCACCACATCCTACGACACGGGCGGCATCGACATCGGGGCATCGATTGCCTGTGACGGCGTGTGCCTGACAGTGATCGCGCTGGGCGATGACTGGTTCGATGTCGAGATCAGCGCCGAAAGCGTCAGCAAAACCAACATCGGCCGCAATATGTGGCACGAAGGCAAGCCGCTCAATCTGGAACGGGCCCTGAAAGTTGGCGACGAACTGGGCGGGCATATCGTATCCGGTCACGTCGATGGAGTGGCGGAGATCATCGAGATGCGCGACGAAGGCGATAGCACCCGCTTCACATTTCGCGCGCCCGACACGCTGGCCAAATTCATTGCACCCAAAGGATCGGTCGCGCTAAACGGCACGTCTTTGACTGTGAACGAAGTCAATGGCTGTGACTTTGGTGTCAACATTATTCCACATACCAAATCGGTAACCACATGGGGCACCGCCAAGCTGGGCGATCCGATCAATCTGGAAATAGACACACTGGCCCGCTACGTCGCGCGCCTTCAAGAGTGGGGCTAGGTCTGGGGTTTTGAGTATTGAGAGTAAGATGAATTCCCGTTTTCATCTTTCCAAAAATACTCGCGGGGGTTTCAAAGTGGGCAGGTCATCGGAATTGCCGCCCGATTATTGATTTCAAAAAAATTCACATTGCATAATCTCATTACAAGGAAAGCAACTAAAGAGTTTTGTTAGGTGAAAAGTCTTATCATTAGCGTATTGCTGTTGCTCGTTTCAGTTGCTTTTTGGGTTTCCGAACAACCTTATTGGTATGCATATCCATTTCTAATTCTTGCAATAATCAAAAGTAGAGGTGATTTAATCTTTTACACTCTACTTCTGATTTATGGTTGGGCTTGTTCCAAAAATCTACTTCCGAGCCATAACTTATTAGTAGTAATCCCCATACTTTTAATGACAGGAATTTCACGAAACGATACTCCACGTTCGAGAATACTTTTCATAGGATTTGCCTTGGCCATTTATGCACTACCGTTTTGGCTTTATCGGGATTCTATTCAGTTCTATGGGTGGGGATACCTTGAGTTGTTCGAGCTATGGGAATTGATCGGATTGTTAGCATCACTAGCAATTTCTCTGGCGCTAATTTGGAATCTTAATAGTGAGAAATATTTAAAAGTTAGTAATTCGAGGGGAGATAAGAAGCTGGAAGTTTACACGAACACATCTAGTTACGTGCCATTCGTTTTATTCAGTCTGCCCCTACAGATATTTATTATGTGGAGTGATTCTAGCGACGAGCGGTTTCTATCATTAAGTTACCTAGCAAGCTATCTCGTAATTGGTATCTCTATCTATGGCATTGTTTCGAGCCTCATTAAATATAGTGAACGCTGCAAGATAATTTTGCACTCGAGTGGGAAAATATCGTCACCAGGAATAGGTGATGAAAAATCAGTCAGAATTTGGGAAAAACAATATAAAATTGCAGACTTGCGCATTGAGCACAGTCCAGAAGCGATGGCGGAATTCGTAGCCAAACAACGCAAAGGTGACGTTTATTTTGCTGGTGGTTCTGGACCTGAAGGGTCTGCTCTATTTGCCGGTTCAGCAGCTATGACTATAGCTGACGGTACGATAAAGGCTGGAAAGGGTTTTGGTGAGTTGGCTGGTGTTGCAATGGCGAATTACCAAAAATTGAAGAACTCTTGGTATGTAATTGTACGGCTTACTTCCGAAGATAATGATGATAGCGTTTTAATTATACCAAAAGTTCGAGAGCAAGTTGCCAAGAGCGTTCAGAAACTACTCTCGGAACAACGCACTAGAAATGGCAACCCATCCATTCAAGAAAGGGCTGAAAGCAGAGACATCGATGGTGGCGAAACCGCACGCTGGTACCACGTATTGGTTGGTCGACTTGTTGTTCTTGTTGTTGTTATAGCAATATTTCTTGGCATCGCATGGGTGATGTCTTACCTAAACCTAATCTAATGTCTGCTTAGGGCAGGTCGGCGCAGCCGCAGCCGCTGATCAGTCCTTCCCTAAGCCAAACTTTTACTTGCCTTGCCTTGCCTTGGATTGAATAGGTCCCGTTTTTCAGCGGAAGTCTATGTAATCAGGGTAATCATGAAATAAATAGCAATCGGGCGAAATTGGAAGGGGCGGCCAGACCCTTTCCTTGTCTAGATCTCGATCGCGCCCATCACCTCGGGCTCGATCACGTCCACATCTGGTAGGGCGTCTATCAGCACCTGCGCGGATTGCTCCAAAATCGGGAAGGTCTTGTAGTGGCACGGGATGACGGTTTTGAAGTCGAAGAATTCTTTCGCCGCATAGGCCGCGCGCTTCATATCCATTGTAAAATGCCCGCCTGCGCAGAGGATACCGATGTCGGGCTGGTGCAGGTCGTTGAAGATTTTCATATCGGCCATCACGTCGGTGTCGCCGGTGACGTAGATCGAATGCCCTTCGCCCTCGATGATAAATCCGCATTCGGTGCCTGCCCAAACCGGTCCACCCTCGGTGCCAAAGCTTGAGGAATGCACCGCGTTGACCATGGTGACTTTGACGTTGCCCAAAGACACCGTGCCGCCCTTGTTGAAGCCGATGGTGGCGACGCCCTCTTTCGCGGCCCAATATTGCATCAGATCATATTGCCCGACGATTGGTATCCCCAGTTTCTTGGACAGCGAGATCATATCAGTCGAATGGTCTCCGTGACCGTGGGTTAGCAAAAGATGCGTGCCTCCGGACACGGCGGCGTCATGGTGTTCTTCGGGCAAAACCGGATTGCCGGTCAGCCAAGGGTCGATCAGTAGAACCTGATCTTCGATTTCCAGTCTGAAAGAGCCATGCCCGAGCCAGATGATTTTCATGCTTTCCTCCCAAAGGTGTTTGGCTACATGGTAACGCAAGAATCCGGCAGGGGAAGAGGCCATGGACTGGAACGCGCAAGTTGACGGTTATTGCGAACGCTTGGACCCGACCTTTTGGGCCGAGCCGGTGAATGCGGTGACCAACGCCGCGTTTTTGATTGCAGCCTACGTGATATGGCGCCGCGTGCGGGGACATGGTTTGCCCTTGGCCATGCTGCTGGTTGCAATTTTGGCCGCCATCGGTATCGGCAGCTTTCTGTTTCACACCTTCGCCACGCGCTGGGCCGGTGTGGCGGATGTTTTGCCGATCCTTCTGTATATCCTTGTCTATATCTACACCGCCAACCGCGCGTATTGGGGCATGCGCGTGGCCCCCGCATTGGGGGTTACAGCCTTGTTCATTCCCTA
>Ga0181592_10003765_pt1 | contig 12558 bp, 11 predicted proteins | sample 071ome_20_FD_133755 | JGI IMG/M metagenome (GOLD analysis project Ga0181592, IMG submission 133755) | Coastal salt marsh microbial communities from the Groves Creek Marsh, Skidaway Island, Georgia - 071412BT metaG (megahit assembly) | ecosystem: Environmental > Aquatic > Marine > Intertidal...
GGGGAGCTCGGTACGCCCCATCGATCACCACCTGCATGAGGTGCAGGGCTAATAATACAATCATGGCCTGAGCCATGTAATGATGCACCCCTCGCAAAAACCAGCCCCCCCAAACCTGGTATTGTAAAAAATAAACACTTTCCCAGGCAGTCTGTGCACTGGGGCTGTAAAACATCCACAACAAAGTTCCGGTAACGACCTGGGTAAAAAACGCAAAAGTTAGGCAACTTCCCCAAACATATCTCCACCTCGCTCCACCAGGTACTTTTTCATAAAGGACCTCATGCAGAAGATTACGGTAACCCGACCGATCATCGAGCCAGTCGAAAACAAACTTCATGAAAGAGGAATTTTCTCAGGCACATTCGGACGAAAGTGCTGGAACCTTATCCAGACAAATCCATCTTCCACCTTGGTCTCCATCGTATCCATTGAACGTGGGCTGGGACTGTTCTCTGTGGTCACAGAACCATCCAGCCCAAATGAACTATTGTGGCATGGGCAAAAATAATCATTTGACTGTTTGCGATAATCAATTGCACAACCCAAGTGAGGACACTTTAAATTGAAGGCCACAACATCATTGTTCTGACGAGTCAAGTAAACCGCCCCAACTGGAATATCTTTGTATGTGGTCCATGCATCCACAACCTTTTCCTGAACAACTTCAAATTTTGCCGGCGATCCATCCTCGGGCAGCGAGGCAAGCGGGGTAACTTTAGACCATGGCTCCACACCCTGTTCACCCGCACTTTTTTTAACTGGATCGAGTAGAGCAGGAATTCCCGACGCCAATGGAAAAATCCCACAAGCAGCAGAGACACCGATGGTAGCTACCCGGATAAATTTTCTTCTTCCTGTATCTTCTCCTTCCAATTCGCTCATCCAGTGAAGCTTAAAGCATGCATTTACATTCTATGCAAAATATATTAGCTGGTGTTGAAGGAAAAATTAAGGAAGCGGGGGCAAAGGGGGCAAATCACCCAATCCACCATCGTCACCGCCTGGTAGCGGGGGCAGTCCGCCCTCATCCTCCATTCCTGGCAAGGGAGGAAGCCCTCCCCCATCAGATTCAGGCTCAACTGGAAGTCCGGGAAGCGGCAGGTCGGCATCCCCACTATTCGGCACATCCGAATCAAGCCCCGGAAGTTCGGGTAGGCTATCAGCCCCTTCGGTGGGTAGTTCAGGCAGTGCAGGAGCTGCCTCTACAGGCATCTCAGGATCGTTTGTCAAAATCGGCAAACTTTCATCTGAACTTGGCAGTTCGGGAAGTGTTTCATCAGGTTCTAAAGAAGGAACCTCTTCTTCCATCGGAGGGAAGCTGGGCAAATCAGAAAACCCATCGTCTACAGTTTCCGGCACGGGTTCAGTTTCTGGTTCAGGAATAGCTGGTAAAGGGGCAACAAATGGCTCTTGCAAAACAGGTTGTGATTCCTCGGTTTGGTCAGCCAAACTAGGCGTCTCCACAGGCTCCGATAGATCAACATTAGGAAGTGAATCAATGGTATCAGCAGAAGCAGGTTCCAAGTCGTTATCCATGGCAGGAGCTGCTCCATCTGCAGGCAAGGAAAGAGGGCTTCCATCCGAGCGCCAGGATGCTTCTGACCCGTGCCTTACCCCATTGGTGTAAGCACGAACATACATTTTTTGACCATTCGGCCACCACCGGGTAACGGATCCATGCCACCTGCCCTCGCGGTAATTTCTTTCGTACATTTTTATCCCGTTTGAAAACCACTTGGAGCTTTTCCCATGCTTCCTTCCCTCTTTCCAAGATTCATCGGAAGAGACATATTCCCCACTCTCTCCAATATCTACGGTCAGGATTCTTCCTGAGAAAGGATCATTGCTCGATTTGAGGTAGAGCAATCCGTAGCGGGACACGAAATTATCGTCGTATTCCTGCTGGCTCACTTGGTAGGCATCATCACTCGTTTGGCCAGAGAATTTTGCATCCACAGAGGCATCCGAGCCAGAAGAGACATTTCCCCTGCGGTATCTGTTTTCGCAGGAAGCAAGGCACACAAGGATAAGCAAAGGAATTAAAAGTTGCTTGATCATGATACCTATCCAAACATTTGTGCCTAATTATGCAAGATTGAAGGAAGGAAAAGAATTAGGCACCCTCCATACTTCAAACTTGATTTAAGCAATGAGTTCGATCATAAACGATCGGATTCAATCATTTTCGATCACTGATCGATTATGCCAGCCTAACAATTAATCAAGATACACTCATGACCCTTGACCAACTTCCTATTATCCTACCCGCAATTGGAGCGATCGCCCTGCTCTTTACATGGTGGAAGACTCAATCAATCAATGCGATTTCGGAAGGTTCCGAAAGAATGGCTAAGATTGCAAAAAGCATCCAAGAAGGTGCGATGGCTTTCCTCCGTGCCGAGTACAAAGTCTTATTTTTCTTCGTTGTAGCGGTAGCCGCCCTTCTTTACTGGAGTGGAAACAATAACCCTAATAGTCACGGGTTAGTCGCTTTTTCTTTTGTAGTAGGAGCCTTCTGTTCCGGTCTGGCTGGTTATCTTGGTATGAAAGTGGCCACAAAAGCAAATGTTAGAACAGCCAATGCCGCCAAAGATAGTTTGGGAAAAGCTTTGGAAGTAGCTTTTTCCGGTGGTGCAGTTATGGGCTTGGGAGTCGTCGGGCTTGGTATTCTCGGATTAGGTGGTCTCTTCGCATATTTTAGTGAGTTTTTTGGGGCTTATGAAACCAAAGACGGGCTGAACACAACCCTCTCTGTATTGACTGGTTTTTCATTTGGTGCATCTTCCATCGCCCTTTTCGCCCGCGTGGGCGGAGGAATCTACACCAAGGCAGCTGATGTGGGTGCCGACTTGGTTGGTAAAGTAGAAGCTGGCATACCTGAGGATCACCCACTCAACCCTGCAACCATTGCAGACAATGTCGGTGACAATGTGGGTGATGTAGCAGGTATGGGAGCCGATCTTTTCGAAAGTTATGTTGGGTCGATTATCGGTACGATGGTTTTGGGAGCTGCGATGGTTGCTGGTTCATCTGATTTCGTTGATTTCCTTGGAGGTTTATCTCCTATTTTTCTTCCCCTGATTCTGGGTGCTGTTGGTATCATTACCTCTATCCTGGGAACCTTTTTGGTTAAAGTAAAAGACGGTGGAGATCCGCAAAAAGCACTGAACACTGGAGAATTCGTTTCTTCCGGACTTATGATCGCTGCGTCCTACTTTATCATTAACAAGTTTCTACCCGAAACATGGACATTCGATGGTATCAGTTACGCTCCAATGGATGTATTTTGGGCTACCATCATTGGATTAGTTTCGGGCCTCGCGATTGGAATGATTACGGAACACTACACCGGTACTCACAAGAAGCCAGTGATCGCAATTGTTGACCAATCCGTCACTGGATATGCCACCAATATCATTGCGGGTCTCGGGGTGGGAATGATTTCCACAACCCTGCCCATTCTCGTAATTGCAGCTGCCGTTATCGGTGCTCATGAAATGGCAGGGCTATATGGAATTGCAATCGCTGCGGTTGGTATGCTCTCCAACACTGGAATCCAACTAGCCGTTGATGCCTACGGCCCGATTTCAGACAACGCAGGAGGGATTGCTGAAATGTCCGAACTGCCTAAGGAAGTGCGTGAAAGAACGGATAAATTAGATGCTGTTGGAAACACCACAGCAGCTATTGGTAAAGGTTTTGCGATCGGTTCGGCCGCTCTCACTGCATTAGCTCTGTTTGCTGCATTTACTGCGTCTTTCAATCAGACACACCCTGAATCTCCCTTATCTCATATCAATATCCTCGATCCTAAGGTAATGGCAGGACTATTTGTCGGAGGCATGCTCCCCTTCTTATTCAGTGCCCTAGCCATGGGCGCTGTTGGACGGGCTGCCATGTCCATGATCCAGGAAGTCCGCAGGCAATTTCATAATATCCCTGCCCTAAAGAAAGCACTCGAAGTTATGAACCAAAATGAGGGCAAACCCAGCTCCGATTGGTCTGAAGATGATAAAAAATCTTTCGATGAGGCTATTGATTCTGCTGAGTACGGAAAGTGTGTTGAAATTTCCACCCAGTCTGCAATTAAAGAAATGGTTGCTCCTGGTCTGGTCGCTATTGCTACTCCGGTGGCCATTGGGTTTGGTGGCGGAGCAACTATGCTCGGCGGGTTACTCGCTGGAGTGACTGTGAGCGGTGTACTTCTTGCCTTATTTCAGTCCAATGCCGGTGGTGCTTGGGACAACGCCAAGAAAATGGTGGAGGAAGGCTACGAAATTAATGGAGAAACTCACGGAAAAGGATCTGAATTACATAAAGCTGCTGTTGTTGGTGATACCGTTGGAGATCCACTGAAAGATACCTCCGGTCCATCCCTTAATATTCTTCTAAAGCTTATCTCGGTGGTAGCTTTGGTATTAGCTCCCTTTATTACTCTTAGCGGCCTTTTTAGCTAATCTATATTTAAGGAAGTACTTCCCCGATGGAGCGGGCAAATTTGGCCCGCTCTTCGGGGTTTGCTTTGTAGTAAGAAGTTCCAGCAACGAATACATCAACCCCGGCATCCAGGCATTCGTCCACATGCTGTGGGCCAACACCTCCGTCCACCTCAATTAAATACGAATAACCCTCGTTTTCACGCCGTTTGGACAATTCCCGCACTTTATCCAACACATAGGCCTTAAAGCTTTGCCCGCCAAATCCAGGATTTACAGTCATGCACAGGCAAAGATCGACTTCTGCAAGATAAGGAAAAAAGAGATCCACAGGTGTATCAGGGTTGATTGCCAGCCCAGTTTTTAAGCCCGCTTCACGAATTTTTTGCAGAGCTGCGGCATGATCATATTCGGGTTCCAAATGAATCGTGATTAATTCGGACCCCGCAGCAATGAAGGGATCGAGGTAAAGATCGGGCCGTTCAAGCATGAGATGCACATCAAAAAACAACTTAGAACCAGACCTTAAGTCAGCCACAGTTTGCGGACCAAAACTTAGATTGGGAACAAAGTGACCGTCCATCAGATCAAGGTGAATCCACTGCCTGCCATCCGACTCCACCTCAGCGAGAGAGGATCCCAGATTTGCATGATTACCAGCAAGCAAAGACGGAGCTAAAATCTTTTCCATGAAAAACCTATACCCTGTTCACCAAGACTGGTTCAATAAGGAAAGTACAACCTCAGCGGCCAAACTCTCTGCTAATGCCTGCATTGCCATAGCTTCATCAGGAACACGGGTAGAAACTTTCCTCAGCACGGAAGAATTTCCACTTACTTTTTGTTGAAAAACTTCATTCCCTTTGGGGTCAATGAACTCCACAGTCGCGGACGCTCGAAGATTAAGACCCGCCGCCAGCAAGGTATCACCAGGACGATACGCTTCTGTGGAATCATTAAAATGAGTTAGTTTTATAACTAGTAATGCATCGGCATCTCCAGGGTTATTGACCAAATAAAAACTTCCATCTTTAACCAAGCTTTTTCTAATTTCCCGGTCTAGTTTGGGTCCCAGTAGTGGGCCCAAGGAATCATTCCTTACACGCAGGTGTATTTTATGAATCCCAGAAACCGGACTTCCCATTTTCAGGGAACACCCTGAGACCAGGAAAATCAAAATAAGGTGACAGGCGAAGAAAAAAAGGGTTGGCCTATTATTCATTGCGTAAGTCCGCAACACACTTCTCAGCTTCTCGGGCAGCGTCTGATTCGGGCGCAGTGGTGATCGCCTGGTTGTAAAATTGCAAAGCAGGCTCGTTGCCCAACTCCTGCCAGCGAACCATAAAATATTTCCCGTATTGCTCTACATATTTTCCGACTTCTAATTTACTTTGGGCAAGGCTTTCACGCATCGCTTGCCTCCCCTTCTGGGCAAGCATCTTTCTCTCCGAGGATTCTCGCAGGCGCAGTTCAAACTGTTGGGATGTTTCATTCACCCCTTTTGTTGGAGCTTGATCAAACAAGATCAGATAATCCTCGTAATAATTTAGAGCCATTGTTGTTGCTCCTTGGTCGTAGGAAGGGCCCGAGACAAAACCTTGGTGAATTTCACCCAACATGAAGTAGGCTTTTTCGCAAAGGTAGTGATTCGGATAGAAATTTACCAATCTTTCCAATGCATCGACTGCTTCATCTGTTTTATCATCTTTGAGGGAAATTTCCGCTAATACCATAAGGGCACGTGGTGCAAATTTGGGACCACGTGAAAGTTCTACAATTTGATTAAATCTTTCCCGGTCTTCAGAGGCAGAGCGTATCCGGGGCACGACTCCCCACTTCTTGGGAAGGTCCTGGGTGGCAATTTGTTCTGCAATACGCATGAGGGAGGATGCGACGCGTTCAAAATCATACCTCACATAGGCACGGGCGATGAGTTGCAAATGATCGAATGCTTTTTTCCAGTCTCCTTGCTTTTCCCGAATGATAGCGGCACGATAAATTGATTCAGGACCAATTAAAGTGGGTGTGTTCTCATAGTTTATGACCAGATCGCTTCTTCTCTTAGTAAATTTCTCATACAACTTCAGTGCATCCGAAAGCTCGTTGGCTTTTTGCAATTCGATCGCTTCTAAAAACCACTTTTTGGCCTCCTCATCTTTGTAGGGCTCACGGTTCTTAATAAAAAAACCAGTGCCAGGGAAAAGGTAGGTTTTTTCCTCCTCAGATTTTTGGGGAGCACGGGGGTTGGCATCTGCTTGGTTAGAGCATAGCAAATGCAGGCAAATACCGATGAAAAAGAAACTGATTTTGGAGGACATGACTAGAATCGAACGATTGTGGAAGACCATGTCAAGCCAGCTCCAAAAGCAACCAGCAAGCAGAGGTCACCCGGGGATAAGGCTTTATTTTTTAACGCTTCATTTAATGCCAGGGGGATTGAAGCAGCCGATGTGTTTCCGTAGCGCTCTAAATTACAGTAAAATTTATCCAATGGTACATCCAGTCGCTGGGATAAACTCTCCACAATCCTCATATTTGCCTGATGAGGTATGATCAGGCTCACATCTTTGAGCTCTAGGTTGTGCTGATTGAGTAAAGTACGACTAGACGACTCCATCACCCGCACAGCCGACTTGAAAATTTCCCGACCATTCATTTTCAAAAAATGTTTCCGGTCATTAAGTGTTTCCAAACTGGCTGGAAGCGCAGACCCTCCAGCAGGTTGGCAGAGAAGGGATGGGTTTGAGCCATCGGCACCACAATAAAAACCAAGCAACTCGGGTCCGCTTCCTTCCCTGGAAAGAACAGCTGCCCCTGCACCATCCCCGAACAATACACAGGTTGTACGGTCTTCCCAGTCCATGATGCTACTCATCTTTTCTGCCCCGATAACAAGGGCTTTTTTATAACGCCCGGAAGCGAGCATCGCATCAGCCACATCTAATGCATACAAGAATCCGGAGCAGGCTGCTTCCAGATCGAAACAGGCAACCTTACCGAGCCCTAATTTATGTTGTAAAATGCAGGCGGTTGAGGGGAAAGCCATATCCGGCGTGATGGTGGCTACCAGTACCAAGTCGATTTCACTGGGTGGGACTTTTGCATCTTCCAAGGCATTTTGAGCCGCGTGCAAAGCGAGGTCACTGGTGGATTGGTTCTGGTTGCCAAATCTTCTCTCAAGAATCCCTGTCCGGGAACGAATCCATTCATCTGATGTATCAACTGTCTGGCTAAGATGTGCATTCGTCACAACTTGATCAGGCCCGTAAGCACCCATTCCAAGGATACGAGAAGTGGTATTTGCGGTCATAACCAAGAGTGCTTCAGGCTACCCATTAATGGTTCAAGGGAGTGGGCCGTAATAATTCGTTCGCTCCCTTAATATCCTCCTGCATTTGACCAAGCATGTCATGCCTGACCAAATCAAGGGCAATTTTAACCGCACCACTTACATGATTTCGGTTGGATGAACCATGAGCTTTGATCACATTGCGGTTCAGGCCCAATAAGGGCGCACCACCAAATTGTTCCGGATTGATGCGCTGTTTTAAACTTCGAAAAGCACCCATGGAAAGAAGGGCACCCGTTTTACGGATCGCATTTCTCTTCAGCTCCTCGTCCAGAAAGCTTCCAATTAACTTACTGAGTGACTCGCACGCTTTCAGCACAATATTTCCAACAAAACCGTCACAAACAACCACATCAACTACATTTTCAAAGATCTGAAACCCTTCGATCAAGCCGGCATAATTGATAATTGTCCCATCAATATCTTTGAGCATCGAATGAGCCTCGTGAATCAGTTCATTGCCCTTACCCTCTTCCGTTCCGATGGTGAGTAAGCCAATCTTAGGTCGCACCAACCCGAGTGCGACTCGGGCATAGTTCGAACCTAAGATCGCATTTTGGACAATGTGATAAGGTTTGGGATGCGGGTTGGCTCCGGCATCCAGCAAAGTAAAATATCTTTCCCGGCCAGGCCAAATGGTGCACAGGGCGGGTCTCTCCACACCCTCCAATGTTCGCAAACGGATCGTTCCGCCCGCCATCAAGCAACCCGTGTTGCCACAGCAGAGCATGGCATCTGCCTCTTTATCCTTCAAGGCCTGAAGAGCAAGTGCCATGGAAGAGTTTTTCTTATTTTTAATCCCTGCAATGGGTTTTTCATCCATTCCAACTACCTCAGGGGCATGTCGAATTTCATGGGGAATCGATTGCCACTCAGAATGACCATTGAGAATTGTGCCTAATTCTTGGTCGGGCCCAAACAACAAATATTTTAGGTCTCTTGGAGCAAAGGATGAGGACTTGAGCAAGCCCGCCAACACTTCATTGGGGCCCTTGTCCCCACCCATGACATCGACTGCAAGGGTGATCTGAGCCTCTGGACTAGCCATGCAGAAGCTCTGTCAAAGGATTAAACCTCGAGGTCTAATACTTGGCGACCGCGGTATTCCCCGGTCTCGGGGTTGACGCGGTGTGGACGCGAAAAAGATCCGTCCGGTTCTTTCACAAGAAGCGGGGCTTGGAAACGATTTGCACCGCGACGTTTACGACTGCGTTGCTTGGATTGTTTTCTTTTAGGCTGTCCCATAGTGCATCAAATAAATCATCCAAGGAGCGGGTCGTCAAGATTAGTGTAAAACTTGGTATACTCGGCAAAAGTGTTACAAGGCTAAAGCATAAGCTAAAATGACAGCACCCAAAATAAGCCTATACCAAACAAACAAATTGAGACCGTGCCGACTTAAGTAACCGACCAGCCAACGAACAGACAGTGCTGCGGCAACCCCAGCCACGAGGCATCCAAAGAGCATAGGCCCCCATTGCAAGCTTTCAATAAGTGCCTTGCCCTTGGTAACTGCTTTGTATCCAGCGGCTGCTGTCAAAGTGACCAGGCCTAAAAGAAAGCTGAATTCTGCAGAATGCTTACGAGTTAAACCCACGAAATAGCCGCCTACTATAGTCATCATTGAACGGCTTGTTCCAGGACACATAGCCACACACTGGAGGAGCCCAACTAGCAGTGCGTCTTTGAATGTTAAGTCGCCAAGTTTCTTACCTCTATCCCCATCCATACCTTCCGATCTTTTCTTTCTTTTCTCCGCCCAATACATCAGGAAGGCACCAAGGATTAGGGCAACGCCTACCGGAATCGATCCAAATAATAGTGCTTCAATCAAATCATCCAGAAAGGGCCCCAGTAAAGCTGCTGGCAGAAAAGCGGCCAGTATAATTAAACCCAGCTTTTTTCCCGCAGGGTCAAAACCCAAAAAACCGAGGACGATAGCAAAAATTCTACGAGCATAAATTAGGGCCACAGCAATGATTGCCCCTCCTTGAATAACGATCAAATAGGCGTTGATCGCCTCTTGTTCGGTAAGGCTGAGGCTCGAAATATCCACCAACCATTGTTTGGTTAGTATTAAGTGTCCGGTTGAAGATATGGGTAAGAATTCAGTCACCCCTTCCACCACTCCAAAGATAAAAGCGTCCTCATAACCGATCAATGGTTCACCCACATCGGACTCTGTCTCCGGTTGCCCAAAAGACTTTTGCCCAGCAAAACTCATGGAAACAAGTAAGAGCATAACTAATTTTGTTTGTCGCATCATTGTTGTTCACTTACTTGATTACTTTGAACCAACGAGCAAGGTCTTTTGATCCAAAATGAACATTGGGTAACACCTGCCCCAACTATGAACGATCCTTTACAAGAATACATCGAACACATTGCTTTCGGAAACCATTTACAATCCGATCAAATTTTAGAAATCGCACAGTCTCTTACCAAAGAGGCAGTCACGGATGAAAGTAAGTTTCTCTTTCTAAAAGAGCTGGCTCTGAAAGGTGAAACCAATGAAGAGTTTACTGGCTTCGTATCTGCTTTTAGAAGTTTTGCCACGGACCCTGGCCTCGATGACTTCGCAGGAAGTGCCATAGACCTGTGCGGAACGGGTGGTGACCGTTCTGGTAGTTTTAATATTTCGACTTTTGTCAGCATGATGGTTGCTTCCGCTGGAGTGCCTGTGATTAAGCATGGCAATCGCTCAATCAGCTCCAAGTGCGGAAGTGCCGACCTCCTCGAAGCACTGGGAATCCCCTTGGAAACAAAGCCAGAAAGAAACAAAGCAAGCTTATCAGAACTAAACTTTTGCTTCTTGTTTGCGCCCTACTTTCACCCATCTTTTAAAAGCCTGGCTCCCGTACGCCAGTCCCTGGCAAAACAAGGGATAATCACCATGTTTAACCGGCTTGGACCCTGCCTTAATCCTGCTCGGCCAGCTTTTCAAGTCCTTGGTGTTTATGATCCCTCCTATCTTGAACAAATCGCTCATTGCCTAGAGGCTAACGGAGGGAAGTCTGGCTGGGTTGTACACGGCACCGTGGACCAAGCACCGGATGCATGTATGGATGAGTTGACCGCTTGTGGCAGAAACCTTGTCCAAGGTTATGGAAACCTGTCTTCCTCGTGCCCCCAGTCACTTTACCCAGCTCATTGGGGCCAGAACCAGCATCCTCTTGAGCACTTAATGGGGGGAGACCTGAAACAAAACCTATCCATCGTGCAGAAACTTCTTCAAGGGGATGCACCCGCTGGTCTTCTTTCGACTGTTCTGATCAACGCATCCTCTGCCCTATGGATAGCTGGCAAAGTTCAATCCATCGAGGAAGGTGTTTTATTTGCCAAGGAGTTATTACAATCTGGTACAGTTGCAAATTGGCTCAAAAGAGCAGAAACATTTTTTTCCAAATGAAAAAATTTTTTGGTACGGATGGAATCCGTGGAGCATATGGGTCTGAATCAATGAATGAAAGTTTTGCTCACAAAGTGGGTTGGGCAATCAGTCAATTTTTAATCCAGGGTGGTCTGAATTCCCCTGAAGTTGCGGTGGGTTGTGATACCCGCCCTTCCAGCCCCACTTTGATGGAACACTTGGTAAAAGGACTTCTTTCCGGCGGGGCCACCGTACAGGATTGCGGAATTCTTCCGACACCTGCCCTGGCCTTCGGAGTGATTAAACATGAGTTTCATTTTGGTGTAATGATCACCGCATCCCACAACCCTCACCAAGATAATGGGATTAAATGTTTTTCTGGATCAGGCACAAAATTAAGTGAGTCCGCGGAAGAAGAAATTGAGCACTGGATCGGGCAGGATGCCATTCATTCCTCCACCCCTCAGCCTGGGCACATTTCATTGCTGGAAGATTATTTAAGCCACCTCGAATCCCACTTTCATGAGCTCAACCTTTCCGGCATACGGATCGCTTTGGACTCAGCCAATGGAGCCACATGCATAACATCCCAAACTATGCTCGAGCGATTAGGAGCAACCGTTTTGTCCATCCATCAGGGGGAGGGAATGATTAACGATCATTGCGGATCAGAGCATTTAGAAAATCTGGCAAACCTAGTTTGCGACAAGAAAGCGGACCTGGGAATTGCTCATGATGGGGATGGGGATCGGGTACGGTTGGTGGACCGAGATGGCCAAACGATCGATGGCGATCAAATACTAGGGCTGCTTGCCTTGCATGCTCACCGAACCAAAAGCTTACGATCTTCCACTTTCGTATCCACCGTGCACAGCAACAGTGGCCTAGCAGAGACACTCAAAGCCAATGGCATCCGTTTGGGGAGAGCCCAAGTTGGGGACCGTAATGTTCACCAAAAAATGCTTGAGGAAAAGTCCAACTGGGGGGGGGAATCTTCGGGTCACATTATTTGCATGGATTACCTGCCCACGGGAGACGGTCTCTTTGCCGCACTTTCTGTTCTTGATGCAATCCAGAAACAATCCACTGATTTAAAGGCTCTGGCTAAAGAGACTGCTTTGTGGCCATTGCGGTCCGAATCTTTCCCGGTGGCTGAAAAAATACCAATTGATAATGTGCCCGATCTCATTCAATGCGTAAAAGCTGAAGAGAAAATTTTGCATGACCAAGGTCGCATACTGCTGCGCTACTCAGGAACAGAGCCTAAGATCAGGCTTTTGGTGGAAGGTGTTTCTAATGAATTAATCAACCAAAGCTTCAACAGGATTGCGGAAGTTATTCAAAAATCGTTGTAACTATCTATGATTTCGTATCTATCCATAAGATAAAAATTGCCCCCC
>Ga0181592_10003768_pt1 | contig 12548 bp, 7 predicted proteins | sample 071ome_20_FD_133755 | JGI IMG/M metagenome (GOLD analysis project Ga0181592, IMG submission 133755) | Coastal salt marsh microbial communities from the Groves Creek Marsh, Skidaway Island, Georgia - 071412BT metaG (megahit assembly) | ecosystem: Environmental > Aquatic > Marine > Intertidal zone...
ATCAATTTACGCAGTACAAAGTGGATCAGATGCGGTCATTGGATTTCTGACAAATGCCGCACACGTTGTAGTGGCGGATAGTTCCGGAACGGTGTCCTCATTTACAGGTGCTGGTGGAACTTATAAAGTATTTGTTGGTAACACTGATGTTACCACGAGTTGTACATTTTCGGTGAGTTCTGAAACGGGTGTTGATGTTTCGATTGGAGCATCAACTGGTGTATATACTGTTTCATCGATGAGTGCCAATCAAGGTACTGCAACATTTCAAGCAGTTATACCAGCCGCAACCGCTGGAGCTTCAAGCGATGTTACTATTACATCTGATTATTCTATATCTAAGTCGATTGAAGGTACAGCTGGCGTAGATGGCGTAGATGGCGCAGATGGTGCGGATGGCGCGGATGGTGCAAATGGTAGAACTGTAACTTTAAGTGCGGGAGATCAGTTATTCAATTATAGTACAAGTGGTGCGAATCCTACGCCTTCATCTACCACAGTTACCGCTACTGCTCGAAACACTACCGGAACAGTCTACTATGAATTCTTTAAAAACGACTCTTCGGTACAGGGCCCCGGCACAGGTAACACTTATACCTATACGCCTCAGGCGGATATTGCAAATATGCCCGATAAGATCGAATGTGAGATTCGAGAAGGAAGTGTTAGTGGAACTATAGTTGCCAGAGATCAATTCACGATCTTTGGATTACAGCCAGGTTCAAGCGCGATCACTATCGCAATGAGCAATGAATCTCACAGTATAAGAACTGGTCCTCTTGGAGATTCTCCATCAATCGATTATCCTAACTCTGGTACAAGTTTTAGTGTATTTGAAGGTAGTACACAATTGGATTATGATGATACTGTTCCGTATGCTGTTGGTACATATCGAATAAGTGCTGATACTAGTCCGACTAGCGATATTACAATTGGTTCTGCTTCTACTACTGGTGGAAATACGAGAGTGTTTGCTGCTCATAGTAACATGGTTAATGACGAGGAACAAATCATTTATGATGTTACGGTTAAAAGAGCTGATGGAACCGAGGAAACATTTACACGGACACAATCTCTTTCAAAATCTCTTACTGGGGCGGCAGGTGCAGATGGTGATGATGGTAAACAAAATGCCAGTGGATTGGTTTACTATACTGTAGCATCAGCATCAAATCCAGGCGCTCCAAGTGCCACTAGTTATAATTTTAGCACTCGATCCTTTAGTAATGATTTGACATCAAACTGGCAAACCACTCCGGTCGAAGTTATAATTTCAGACACAACAACAAAATATTGGAGTAGTCGTTATGATGTAACGGAAACCACAGCTGGTGGAGGAATTGGTACACCAAGTTTTGCTACTCCAACTGGAAGCATTAATTTTGGAGCTAACATTCAATCGGATAATTATAGTGCTGGTACATCTGGTTGGCAGATTCAAAGAGATACTGGAGACGCCGAGTTCAATAATGTAACCTTTCGGGAATCTTTGAAGGGTGGTAAGACTGGACCTAAAGATTACCTTGCGTTTCAGTCTCCTAATGATGATAGTCCTGCTCCGTTTGATGCAGATGGAATTGATAGTCCACCGAAGTCAGTTCATACGGGTTTTTACGTTGGGCCCGATGACAGATCTCCTACCAGTTACGATCTTATCATAGGTGATGATGAACATCAAGTTCGTTTTGATGGATCAAAGGGGAGATTGGACTTAAAGGGTGTAAATAATCTTGGTATTTCTGGAACATTTGAAGCGAAGGGGAATTCAACAATACCCGGCGCTATATTCTACGATTTCGCAAATGAAGCTACCAGTACATTAAATGAGACTAATGTTTCACTAAGATTGTATACTGGTACGCTTAATTCGGCGGCGAATAATTCCCGAGCTACAATTATTACTACTCGAACTGCGGATGGAGGTGTCGGGGCAGGTAATACCGATGGTCGTTTTGAAATAAAGGATGCGAACCAAGGGGAAATGACCGGCGGAGCTACTTTCACCTTCGAACAGTTTATATTTAGGGCTAGTGATCAAGCGAACACAACCCGCTTAGCTATAGAGGCGGATGGTGATGCACATTTTTACAATAGAGTAGGTATAGGTCGTTCTCCAACCGGATCATACGATCTGGATGTAAATGGCGATGTCAATGTTGCAGAAACATTGGTTGTTGACCGACCATCCGATGCTTGGAGTACCAACACTACTTGGTTGACACTTGGTCAAGGAGGTTCTGGTGACATTTATGGTGTCATTAACACGGGTGGTTCTTATGCTGTAACATATAATGGTAACGGTTATAGAAAAGGCAGCTCTCAGTGGCAATCTCTTGGAGTAAATAGTAATACAGGGGCTACGCAAATCTGGCAATATCCTGCTGGCTACATTACGTTCAACGCCAACTCTAGTTGGGCTAGTGGTTCTAGTAGTGTTGTTACGGAGCGGATGCGCATAGACTCCAATGGCAACGTCGGCATAGGGACTACGTCGCCTTCTTACAAACTGGAGGTTAATGGAGATGCTGTTATCGGTAATGACACTACAGGAAATGCAAGAATAAATTCTATTTCTGGTGATTCAACGGCCGGCTCTGGAAATGTACATTACACATTTAAGGGCAATGAAGGCACAGGTATGCGTAGAGTTGCTACAAATACATTGGCGTTTGACACTACATCTAACGAACGTGTACGCATAGACTCGTCTGGCAATGTTGGCATAGGTACTACATCACCTCAAACCAACCTCGATGTGGGTGGCTCTGGAACATCCGACATTTGCCTACAATTAAGATCGGGCGATGCCGCCGGCAGTATAGATTCTACTCAAATCGTTTTCGCATACAATGGTGGCTCTTATAACTCCGCTGGCTATTCTCATAGTATAAGAACTCGACATAATGGAGGAGCTGAAGATGGCAACGCGATAGACTTCTGGCTCTGGGACTATGGAACAGACACCTCTTCAACACTTGGATCGAAACGAGTGATGACGATTGAAGGTACTGGTCGTGTTGGCATTGGTACTGACGATCCTTCAGATGCTCTTCACGTTGTAGGAGTTGGAAAAATTACGTCAGCCGTTCTCACACCTCTGGTAAAAAGTGGAAGCGCGAGTGGTAATCTATTATTGCAGGGTGGCAACTCGGGCGGTGCTAATATTGAGTTGTATGGAGAGTCACATGCCTCATTAGCGGGCGACGCCTACTACGACGCCGATGTTCACAATTTCCGATCTGCTAGTGCGGCTACTGCTTACGCCACATTTGCGGCCGCGGAAATAGATTTCACACGAAATCTAAACATGAACAATTACAACATCACCGGAGTGAATTCATTTACGTTTAATGATCCCGGGCCCAACGAAGGCATAACTTGGAGCGCTGGTAATGGTTGGTCTATATATGAGTCTCCTGATGATCTCACAACGAATAGTGCCGGTAACTTACAGTTCGTTGATTCGGGTGTGCGGATCTTTACTCTTAACACTAGTGGAAATGGTGATTTTACAGGTGATTTAAGTGTTGATGGTACAATCAAGGGTGCGGCGGGTGCCAATAGTGGAGATGCTTTTCTCATCGGAAATGACTCTAAACTGGTTGATATCGATGTTGCAAACATTGCGGGATTATATGGTACATATAATACTGCCGAAGGTGGACTGAAACTTGGCTCTGGTGGCCCAACGCTTTATGGTAAGAGTTCTAATTTGGGCATTGGAACTACGTCGCCCTCCTACACTTTAGATGTAGTTGGTAAATGTGAAATTGATAATCAGACAAGTCTGGGATCGACTCTATATGATGAACAAGAAATATTGAGAGTTGCGGGAAGAGCCTCCAATGTATCCACATTGATTTTTAGTCAGTTCAGAGATGCGGCTGGTTCGGATTGGACTACTGCTGGAAGTAGAATACAACAAAAGATTGATTCTACTTATATGGCATATATGCAATTCAATGGTAGCGGTAAGGGCGCGGGTATATCTTGGGGAACCGGAGCTGGAACCGCTGGCCCAGAATCCGCAACCCAAAGAATGGTACTCAGCTCCAGTGGAAATCTTACAGTTACAGGTGATATAACAGCCTTTGTTTCGGATGAAAGACTGAAGACTCGTGTTGATACAATAGACAATGCGGTTGAAAAGGTTTGTAGTTTAAATGGATTTATCTACAAGTTCAATGATACTGCAAAAGATCTTGGATTTGATACCGAGAAACGACAGGTCGGTCTTTCCGCTCAGGAGGTTGAGAAGGTGTTACCCGAAGTCATCAAACCTGCTCCAGCCGATAATAAATATAAGACATTAGACTACGCAAAGATCGTACCACTTCTTGTCGAAGCAATAAAGGAACAACAGGAACAGATTGAGAATCTTCAGAAAAAATTGGATGAGATGAGTAAGTAATGGCACTTCAAGGCAGTGGACAGATAAGTTTAAGTAATATTCAAACAGAGTTTGGAGGATCTAATCCAATCTCTATCAGTGAGTATGTTGATAAAAGAGTCACTGGTTATAAAACAATCGGTAATGATAATAGTCTTGCTTTTTCGGATTTTTATTATGGAAGCGGAACACCTCTATTGAACTCGACAATGACTGTTGAGGAAACTTATATTGAAACACAATCTTTACAATATACTGGAGCATACACACCAAATTACGGTACAGCATACAACACTCCAATCCTTGGATTTTATGATACTTCATATTTTGATATAACAACTTATCCTTCTCCAGCTCCAACCGGAATACCAAGAACTGTTTATAATTACAATTTAGTGGATGGCGATAATTCTTTTGGTTCCATGACTGACGTTACCTTTACAGGAAACAATTCCGTTTCTGCTACAATCAGTGGACTGTTTTGGAAAGCTGGAAGTGATATAGATGGAGCGCCCGGCGAAGCACCTAAACTTTGGATGACTCTGACAAATACGAATGCTCCTACCTTTCGTTCAATTACTGTCAATGGTAATGCTTACTCTTACGCATCAGCAAATCAGGGTACAACCAGAAGAGGTGGTGATCCTATCTATCGTTATTACAATTGGACCACGACGGATGCGGGCGAAGAATTTGGACCGTTCGAGGATCCAGCATCCACATCAACCTGCCTAGTTTGGATAACACCATGATCATATTATATTCTAAGAATAGCACAATTCTTCGTGTTCCAAAAACAGGAAGTACAACTCTACAATCATCCATTCGATTTTCGCCCGGATGTTTTGGTGAAGGAGATCGTTCCACGGGTGTTGATGATGCAAATCTTTCACCTATTAATATCGATGATTATGTTTCTTTTTTTAATCAAAGATTGTCATTGAGTCAAAGCATTAGAAATAAAAAAATTGATGCTCGAGCAAATGGTACTGATGCGATTTTTACTGACGATGAACAGGCTCTGATCGATCTGCGAACCGAAAGAGCAAGTAATAATACATTCACTCAAACACCACTACCTCACGCTACACTTGATGATCTTACGGATGAGAATAGTTGGGGATTTTTAAATTATCTGACTACAGAACAGATACAAAGTTTCAACCATTATGCTTTCATAAGAAATCCACTTAAGAGAATTATCAGTGGTTACTTATTTTCTTGGAGTCGAATCATCCCTCTTACCATTTCAAATTTTCACAATTTTGTTAATTCAGATGATTTCGCGAAAGGATTGGTGTTTCGAAAACAGATTGACTACTTCAAGTATAACAATGAATTGATAGTTACACCTCTTCTTTTCGAAAACTATGAAACCGAAATGAATAATCTCATCACAACTTTGGGAGGAACATGTTTATCAGAATACCCTAAGTTCAAATCAGGTATAATGAATACGCTTTCACTATCGGATCCAAAACCTTCTGTAGAAAATTGGATTGAACCTTACTCCGACATAAAGGACAAAATACTTAACCACTATTCCGAAGATGTCACTCTATGGGAGAACACTTCCGGACAAACATTATAATCAAATGACATACACATTCAAAATCAATAAAATCATATCTAAAAAAGATCCGGGCTCGGATTGTGAAATAGTCGAAAGAGTTTACTATTCGATAATAGGAACCAACGATGAAAGTCCAGCCGAAACTGCATCCTACGATTGGTCAGTAACTTGTTCAGCGGATGAATTGGTGTGCAATTGCGATCTTACCGAAGAACAAGTAATTGCAATTGTTAGACGAAAATTCGACAATGATGCGATATGGAGAGAGGAAATTCAGAATGCCATAAGTTCATCTATTATAAGAAAGAGAACGACGAAAAAGAGTTACACTTCTAATAGTTTTCCTTGGAATAACAATTCTCCTGAGTAAATTATATAAATAGGTATTATGCCAATAGGTTATTTAAATCCATCAGATTTTAATAGTGTAACGGAATCGGATAATTCTACGAGTTTCCAGAAGTCTTCAAATATTGCTACGAATTCTGTTTATTCGGATTTGAATCTATTGTTTCCTATTCATCCCATTTTTAATGATATTACACCTCTTAAAGATATTGATGCAGTTAAACAATCTGTAAAGAATCTTGTTCTTACTAACTTTTTCGAAAAACCCTTTCATCCCGAAATTGGTGGAAATGTAACATCAAAACTTTTTGAACCAGCCGACAAATTTACCGCAATTGAAATACGAGACGAGATTAAAGAAGTTCTGAAAAACTATGAACCACGAGTGAATGGTGTTAAAGTCGAAGTTTTTGACAACATAGACGCGAACGCCTTTGTTGTAACCATTATGTTCAACGTTATATTCTTACAACTCGAAACCGAAGTATCTTTTAACTTACAAAGACTCAGATAACATGGCTCAATTTAATACAACAGAACTTGACTTTGATCAGATAAAGACAAATCTTAAGAACCATTTTAAACGAACCGGAAGTGCGTTTAAAGATTGGGATTTCGAAGGGTCCGGATTGAGTTCTCTTCTTGACGTTCTTGCGTACAATACACACTACAATGCTGTCAATGCTCACATGGCAATGAATGAATCCTTCTTGGATTCCGCACAGTTAAGAGCTAATGTTGTTTCGAGAGCAAAACTTTTGGGATATACACCCACGAGTAGAACCGCATCAGTTGCAACAATCAATATCACATTCACAAAACAAGGATCAAGCACTGCCGAAGAATATACACTTCCAAGAGGAACAAAGTTCACATCAACTATTGATGGTGTAACATATACCTTTCAAACGATTTCCGATACAACAGTTGGATTGAGTGACACAAATAAGTTTGTTTTTGAAAACCTTAAGATTTATCAAGGGATTCGTCGTACCGCCGATTACGTTGTTGATAATAGTTCTTATCAAAAGTTTGTGATTAATCACAGTGAGGTGGATACTTCAACTCTTAGAGTTCAGGTTTTTCCAACTCTCACAACCGCAACACCTGATACTTACACAAAGTTTGAGACTTTCACCAACATTGACGATACAAGTAAGATATATTTTCTCAATGAAAATGGAGAGGGATATTACGATGTAACATTCGGTGATGGTGTTCTTGGTAAAAGTCTAAGTCCTTTAGACGTTGTTCGATTGGATTACCTTACAACCGCCGGAGCTCCGGCAAATGGTGCGACAAGTTTTACGTATGCGAGTGGTTCAAATGCTATAATTGATGGTACTGGAGCTCCAACGCTTGTTCTAAAATCTCAAGGTGGAGAAGAAAAGGAATCACTTACGAGTATTAAGTACAATGCTCCTCTTACTTTTGTTTCACAGAATCGCGCTGTCACCGCCGAAGATTATAAGACTCTGATCAAACAAAATATCAGTAACGTAAAAGACGTTGCAGTTTGGGGTGGACAAGATAACGATATACCAAACTTTGGTGAGGTCAATATTTCAATTCGTCCTTTGGATCTGACTCAAACAACTCTTACTGATATTGAGAAAGACCAAGTTGAGGCTCTACTTGATGATCGAAAGGTTATAGCAATTAAACCACGATTAAGAGATCCTCTTTACACTTTTCTTTATGCCGAAGTCTTCTTTAAATATAATTCAACGCTTACAACGAAAACAAAAGAAGAACTCGTTACGGATGTAAGACGTGCAATCACAACCTTTGATTCGAACAACTTGAATAACTTCAATGGTGTATTTCGATTCTCTACTTTCCTTAAAGCAATCGATCAAACCAATGTAGCGATTCTTAACTCGGTTGCTCGAATGTATGCTTACAAGAATCTTACAATTACCGTTACGGGAAATGAAAGTGAGAATGACAACATTGACTTTGCATTCGCGCTTGATGGAGAAATTGATCAAACCGATTCTATGATATCTTCATCGACTTGGAAATATCTTGGAGATAGTGTACAACTCGGAGACGAAAAGATCGTTGGAGAAACCGAAAGAAGAAAGATATTTGTTTTCAAACGAAGAGCAAATGGTACAGTTGAGAAGGTAGTTCAAAGCGCTGGATTTCTTTTTCCGGCAACAGGTATTCTTCAACTGAATAATTTACCTGCATCCACTACAAGTACGATTCGAGTAAAGGTAAGACCTGCAGCCGACGATATCGTAGCGAAAAGAAGAGAAGTCCTTGCTTTTGATTTGGGCGAAACACAGGTTATAGGAGACATTGATTCCAGCACAAGCGGAACTGCTCCTCTTCTTTCTGATTACTTAACATTTGCTCGCGATAAGTAATATGTCTCACAAGCAGAAAACAATAGGAGAAATTACTATCCACAATCGCGAGAAGGAGAGTGTCAACTCACTCTTTCCTATACAACTCCGTACTACTCTATCGGAGTTGTATCCAAGAGATCTTATCTCATTTCTGGAAGACTATTACGAGTTTCTCAATCAAAAGGATCAGCCAACAAATATCATAGATCGTATCACAAAGGAACACGATATTGATCTAATAGATGACACCTACTTAAACGAACTTAAGAAAGAAATTGCAAAAGAGATACCAAACTCTGATGTTCTGAACAATCGTCAACTCTTTCGAAATATCGTTGAACTCTATAAGGCCCGAGGATCGCATGATAGCATTCGTATCTTCTTTCGACTCTTCTTTGATGATGAAGTCAATGTTGAGTATCCTTCGGAAAAACTCTTTCGAACTTCTTATGGTAGACAAAGTTGGGTTTCTTATGATAATCGTTTGCTTGATAGTAATAGATGGCAAAACTATTCCTATGTAATCACCAGTGGAATATCGTTTGATCGATGGAAACAGTCCTATCTAAAACTCATTCATCCTGCTGGTTTGAAACTTTTTCCGGATTTGATCGTTGAAACAAGAGCCCTACGCGCTGATAGAACAATCGTTCCTTCTTTTGACACGACAAAATCCAACTGGGTTCAGGATCTTTATACAGGTTTATCAAATCATACACCAACTCATCAGCCAGGGTGGATAGAAGTAATATAAATAAAACAATATGCCTGCGATAATTACAGATGATCATCGAAAGAACAATGCAAACGCATTTGTTACTAACGTAAACACTTTAGCAACTGATTCACCACTCACGCAAGCAAGTGGATATTATATTGGAATAGGTAAGAGCGATCCATGGCCTGATGAGTCCGATCCTCCTACTCCAACCGGAAGTGAACTTGAAAGACAGGATGCGATTCAAAATCTCATCTCAATGAAACTCCTTACTTCCACAAATATCGAAAGACTTTTACCTAAGACAAATCAAACATGGTCTTCTGGTAATGTTTGGAAAAGGTATGATCGTACTGATCGAACATGTTTCAACATTGCCTATGATGGTAGCACCGTAACCTCTCGGGGTTGTTACGCGATTGGTACGGATGGGTATCTCTATCTTTGTTTAGATAATAATAGTGGAGCCAATAGTACAGTCGCTCCTCAAAGTTCTTATGATAGTCCTTCCGGTACCGTAGATGGAGAAGTCACACAAGGATCAGATGGATACATGTGGGTTCGAATAGGAGAGGTTCCTACCGGAAGTGATTTCGCAAACTCTTCGACTTTCTTTGAGATTCCCGTCAACATCACACCGCCCGCAAATTCAACACAAGGTTTGCTCTATGGATTTAAGATTGTTTCGGCTGGAAGTGGATACACCAATGGAATTTATCCGGCGACTCTTCGATACACACAAATAGATGGTACAACCGGCACCACCGCCCTGAATATTCTTGTGGCTGGACAAAAAGTAACTGAAGTCATAAGTGGTGATTCACCGATGACATCTCCAGTTGATTCTTTGGTGTTGGCAGACTTTGTTGGATTTGGTGTTGGTAGGTCAAATGGTATTCTCAAAGCAAGCATTGATTTTACTTCCGCTCCTTCGGTCGATTCACCATACACCGAAGCGGAGATACAACCTTTGATCGCTCCGTCTGCTGGATTTGGTGCGAATAACCTCGATGTTTTTCCTCCATACTATGTCGGAGTATCATCTGACTTTGACGGAAACGATTCGCCTGCCGGTGAAACTCCGGTGGATCTTACCTTTCGTCAAGTATCGATTATTAAAAGTCCAACATTTGATTCCGCGAATGATTCACCCGAATCTTATGGAACAATCGATTCACTTTCATATATTTTGATGGATGGTTCCGAAGATCTTTCTTCACTTACTCCGGCAAGTGGATGGTATGTCGAAAAAACAACCACCGGAGAAAAGGCTTGGATTGATTATATAGATACTAGCGGAACACCCGATAAGATTTATTTTCATCAAAACAGTTCAACAACCGTAACACAAGATCTTCTTCCTTTGAGCGGAACAATTAAGATCTTTAATGCGAGTGGAGTTCAACAACCCAACGATTCAACTACATTTGACTACACATCAATTGTTGACTCTGAACACTATGATGATGCTTTGAATCATTCACCTCTCAACTCACCGATAACACTTTCACAATTGGATCTCAGTGGAGAAGTCCTTATGCTTGATAATAGAACATCGATAACAAGATCCGGCGCACAAAATGATAAAGTAAGAATAGTTTTACAATTCTAAAGACCTATGGCTATTAACACTACACTCTACCAATCTTCACCGTATTATGACGACTATGTTTCGTCTGGCAACGAAGCAAAGGGACATCTCAAAATACTCTTTAAACCCGGCATTCCGGTACAGACTCGTGAGCTCAATCAACTTCAGACTCTTCTACAGACTCAGGTTGATCGTTTTGGATCGCATGTATTTGAGGAAGGAAGTCGAGTTCTGAACGGTAACGTAACAATTGACGGAAATCTTTTCTGGGCAGAAGTAGATCTAACACACCCCGATCTAAAGATAAGCAGCACTTCTTCACCACAGGTGTTGGCCGCCGATACTCTTACTCGAATGGGTTTATTGAAGAACATCGATTCCATAACGCTAAACTCACCCGAATCGATATCTATCACCGCCGACGTAGTTGACTATGAAGCGATCACCACGAATGATACAACAACAAAGTATCGTCTCTATATTCGTTACACAAAGGGAACAGCGTCGAAACAAATCTTTGGAAGTAATGTAACAATTCGAGCTAAGAATGCGATATCTGGTACAACTATAGTTTCGGGTACAACAATTGGTACGGTTTCGTCATCAGCTGGAACTGGATTCGCTACTAAATTACACGTTGATAAGGGTGTTTATTTTGTTGCTGGTCACTTTGTAAATGTTGAAGAAACAAATGTAATTGTTCAAAGACCCGATATCACTACAAGAATAACTGGCAGATTGGCGTTTAAGGTAACAGAAGCAATTAAAACCACGACCGATGATTCCTCGTTGTTTGATAACGCCAGTGGAGTTCCAAATGCTTCTCAACCTGGCGCGGATCGATACACGATTTCACTCGGTCTCGTTGCTCTTACGGATCAGACTGCGCTTCAATCTGGTTCCATTTCATACAATACAAACAAGGTTTTTCCACTCACGGGTGCATCCTCTACCGAATTCGTTACTCTTGTTTCTCTTAAAGACGGAAAACAAATCAAACCGCTATCGACAAAGTATGCAACTGGTGAAGGAAAACTAGGAAACGTTCTTACAAAAAGAACGTTCGAACAAAGCGGAAATTATACTATTTCTGGTTTTAATGCTCATTTAAGAGAAGCATACAACGATGGAAATGGCAACAACGGAAAATATTCCGCTACCGAATCAGCCGATATCACTCGACTCAAAGGTGACTATGTGGTTGAAATTGATCCGGGCGTCGCTTATATCTCGGGTGAAAGAGTTGAAATTTCCAATCGATTCAGTCTTATCTCGGATAAAGCTCGTGATGCAAAAACCGGAGAGACAGTTACAGTTTCAACCGGACTGGGAACATATATCGAAGGCAAATTTTCCGAAGCATACTTACCCGACATCGATGGCGATAATGCGAGTCCTCTTACCGGAACTTACGAAGTGGGCACAACTGGATTAAGCATCTCCGTAACAAATATTGAAAAGGTTCGAGGAACAGGATTGGATACGGTTTTTAGGTTTTACTATGATCTTGGTACTGCATCACACGCGAATATCAATTCAGCTACTTACATCAAAGACACCGTTGTATCACC
>Ga0181592_10003789_pt1 | contig 12518 bp, 6 predicted proteins | sample 071ome_20_FD_133755 | JGI IMG/M metagenome (GOLD analysis project Ga0181592, IMG submission 133755) | Coastal salt marsh microbial communities from the Groves Creek Marsh, Skidaway Island, Georgia - 071412BT metaG (megahit assembly) | ecosystem: Environmental > Aquatic > Marine > Intertidal zone...
AAAAGAAGTATCAACCCACATAAAAATAAATGGTCACTTCCAGGTGGTTTTGTCCAGAACGATGAAACTCTTGAAGATGCTGCGAGAAGAATCTTTATCAAAGAGACTGGTATTGCTCCATCGTATTTAAGCCAGTTCAGAACATATAGCTCTACAAAAAGAGATAAACGTTTAACACAGTACAGCAAAGATGAAAAAACTCGTGTAATTACTACTGCTTTTACTGCTATTTATACAAGCAATGAAGAATTACAACTTGATGATGAAAGTGAAGATATTCAGTGGTTTAAGATTCCACGACGCTATTTAACTCGTTATATTCCAGAAAAAATGGCATTTGATCACTACGACATGCTCTTAGATGCTTCTAATAGACTTCGTATATCTCTTGAATATAGTGGTTTAGCAACACGTTTTTTGCCAGAACACTTTACATTGGGACAAATACAAGATATTTATGAGATTATTTGGGAGGTAGAGTTAGATCCTGCAAACTTTAGAGAAAAACTTACTAATGTTGAAGGTTGGATTAAAGAATCAAAAACTGGACCTAAAGATACTCTACCCAGAAGAGGAAAGCCTCCAACTTGGTATAAAGAACAAGATATTCCACAGTTTGACAGGATGATTACCAATCCAAATGGGGCTGTTATTAGAGAAAAAGAATCAGAATATCAAAAAAACTTAGACAACTTAACTGGTGAGATTCCAATAGTTAAAAATCAAAAGTGAATCTTTAAAATAAAGTTAAAAGCTGATATTTAGTAATCATCCTCATCATGATCATAATCTTTAATATTATCTTGTTCATCTTCTTCATTCTGATCTTGATTGTTATCTAATCTAGTATCTTCAATTAAACTACTTAAAACCCTATCTGAAGTGTCTGTTCTGACTATCACGCGTTGAATAGGACTTCCTGATTGAACATCAAATAATGCTGAGCCTGCATCGTCTCTATTTAATCTATCAACTTGTTGAACTTCAAACACTCTTGAAACATTAGACCAAATATTTTGGTCAAATTCAATCTCAGATTGACTTTCTGACTGTTCGGTTTCTTTTAAGAATTCTGATAAATTATTTCCTGATTTTAAAATCTCTGAAAATAAATTTGAAGAATCTGTTTTATCAATGACCCTTTTTACATTATCTTGTAAAAATTGTTTTAAAGAATTGTTTCCATTACCTTCTTCAAGGTACTTATAAAATAAGTACCGAACTGAGTCTTTGTCGTTGAAACCTGTAGTTTCAGAATCTATTTGATCTAATATATTTTCACTAATTCTTAATACTTGGTTTTGCGAGTATGTCCTGAAATCTTTTTCGATTTCTTTATATATATCTTGAAACCACCCTTCTTTAATTATTGATAATTGGATCTCTTCAATAACTTCTTTCTGTACACTACCAACAGCACCTTTGATTGATAAAAGAGGTGAAAAGTCAATGTAGCTATCATCTAACTCAAGTGTAAGGCTTCTTTTATCAAGTGATTCATGTAAAAGGAGTCTATATATTTCCTCCCACAAATTAAATTGTTCCAATAGTGAATCAAACTCAACCAACTGTTCTGAAGAATTAATTAAATTATTAATATCAAATTCGTTGTCTTTATTTAGTTTTTTAAATGAATTGAATAATTTAGTAAGTATATATATCCAATAACCAAGTATTAAAAATGTTATTAATGTAATTCTTTCAGGAGTAATGGCTGAAAGTAACGGTATGTTAATTATTACATCTACATAGCCACCATTAATTAGAATTTGATTAACTGTATAAACAATAATATTAAAAAGATACAGTGCTAGAACTCTATCAAGAAATTTTGCTCTTTTTTGCAAAGATTTATAAACATTTAATAATTCATCACTAGGAATTGTATAGTCAAGTATTTCTTCAATTGATGTTCTCAATGAATCAATTGCTAATTGTGCTTGTTCTAAAAGTTTATTTTTAAAATTATCAAAAAAAGAAACTTCTTTATTTGATATGTTTTCAAGCTCTTCAAGCTCTGATACAGCACTTTCAAGAAGACTACTATTTTCACTGGAATTCACAGTTGAAGAACTATTTGGAATAATAGAATTTATATTGTTTATGGTAATGTTTCTTTTGAATTCAGAATATTCTTGTGAAACAGCTGAACCATCTAGTAGTGAGAAAATAATCGATCTAATGTCTCTCCATAGCTTAGGAATACTAGTGTTTCCTCTTGATGAAAGTGACGATACCAAAACACGATTTAATTTATTTACTTCTTTTAATTTGTCAAAATTAGAAACTATTTCATAATTTGTATTTTCTTCTAAGTACTCTTGAAGCTGATTGACTGTATCCATCTTGGTTGATAAAAGAGGGAGAGGTTTATCAAATGAGACTTCTGAGTAACGTCTACGAATATACTCAAAAAATCTAATGGGTTTCTTAGATTTATTTTGAATATATTCTGAAAAATTAAATGCATTTGGAAAATTATTAATAATTTTATTTGCAAAATCTTTGAGTAAAAAAGTATCGTTTGCTGGGTACTCATAATTTTTATTTGGGGTAATCCATTTACCATCATCTGTTTTTAAGGAATCAATTAAACCATCAACTGGGTCTGGACCAAGAAGAACTCTTACAAAGTTTCGTGCAACAATATAATCTGTTTCTCCTCTCATATTTAGATCTTCATCATCAAATGGGCTACGCTCCATGCCTCTCCATAAGGATGCAGTAGAAATTAAATTGACAGAAGCAAAAAAAGAATAGTTTTCATTAGTTATATCAACAGGAACTCTAAGTGGGTTGGGCCTATCAACGGGTGAAATTAAAATATTTGCATTTGCCAAATGTGTACCTGCCGTCAAAATTTTATTTTCTTTCCAATCTGTTGTTGGTACGATCAAATTTAAATAACAAAATTCAATATTTCCAGGAAGATTTAAATACTTTATAAAGCTTTCAACATTAAAAGGTGCTATTTCAGGAGATGTTAGAGAAACAGCCCTTATAAAATCTAAATCGATGCTGGAGAGCTTTAACTTAAGATCTTGTAGCTCAAAATAGGTGCCATTTATGCATTCAAAAGATTTAAATTCATTATTTTGGTAACTATCTATAAAAATAAATTGTTTAAGGAGTCCTTTTTTAGACCAATTACCAACAGTCTGTTTGATAGATTCTTTGACACTATCATCAGTGCAAAAAATAATACTAATATCTTTCATTTAAAAGTCGTCTGGGTCTTGAGTTTTTAGACTTTGTAAGGATGACAGCATTTTAGATAGTATATCTGCTGCTCTAATTCCAACTTCCCATCCCAATGATGGAAACCTATCATAATGTCCTTTATCAACGAGGCTATCTTTTCTCAAAGCAAAATAATTATCTTTCCATTTTGTTAATTGATCTACAACATCATCTAAAGAATTAACAGATATATAGTCTTGAAGTTCCTGATTTGCATTAAAGTAGGATCCAATATTTCCCGAACCATCACTGCCAAGTTCAATTAATCTTTGGTAAGGTACAAGTGCTTCGTCGTCAGAATTAAAACTATAAATACCCATAGCTATCGGAACTGAAAGCAGGACAGATGAAAGCCGGTCTGCAGGTTGAGGGTTAGCAACAATAAGAGGCTCAGGGAAACTTACATATTTGTCAAGATTTTTAGAGTAAATTTGTATAACTTGTGAATTACCATTATTTTCAATTTTGATTTGATTCATTATTCTTGCAGTAAACCAACCAGATATCATAGTATTTATAACTTCTTGTTGAAGGGGGACTGTATGTAAAAGCTGTCTTGATCGTCTCCATTGCCACATTCCAGTTAAACTTGCAGGATTTTCTTTATTTTGGAACCATGATCTCATTAAAGAATCCCACAATGATTTAAATACTGTCACATCTTTTGCAAAATTATAAACAGCAAAAAACTGTATAGATTTTGAACTTGGACTTGTTTTAAATAAGCCATCCACAGCATCTTGATTGTTATCAAAATAAGGTAAAACTGCCTCTGTTACTCTTTTTATAACTTTTTCATTTGTAAATGGAATTGCACTTACCACAACTTGTAGATCAGCTTTTTCTTTGTAAACCTTATTATGAAATGCTCTATCAACTGTAATTTGCGGCCTTGCTAGATCAAGAGCTTTATTTAAAGCAGCAATAAATTTATCCGTTCTATCTGACAACTCCCTTACTGAACCAGCATGAGTTTCTGATAAATATTCATCAAGAGGTTGGTCAATATACCTACCAAAATCTCCCTCTTTATGAACAACGAAACTTTCTACCCTAGATTTTATTTCAAATAAATCTGCTGTGGATTCATAATCCGCATATTGAGGAGGAACAGAACGGTCTTTATACTCTATATTTTCAGGAACCCAGTTTTTGTTAACTTGAATTAAATTATCTTCTTCTGTGCTCCCTTTAAATCCACCACAAAGTATATCTTTGATAAGTAATGCCTCTGCTTGTGCGACAGATCTAACATCTTGATTTTTATAAACTAATTTTAAGATTTCTTCATATTTGCTTTGATATTCTCGCCATGATTCAATAAGTATTTCATTTTCTGATGGTTTAAGAGCATCTGTAACAAAATCTTCTGCCCAAAGTGCGACTTCTCTTCCTTCATCACGAGAAGGGTCAAGAGCTAATTCTGCTTGATCTGAAATATCTTTTAGTACTTTTAATAAACTTGGTATTACACCTCTAATAAATTCTTCAATTAACTCAATGCTAATAGTTCTTACTGTTACTTCTGATGTCCAAAAAAGTGGTTCCCTTAGCTTAGTTCTGAGTATATCCCACACTTCATGATCTGGTTTAATTTTTGCATTATCACCGAGTTCTTCTAATACTTCAGAGAAAGTATTTTTATACATTGTCGACCAATGATGAAATTCATTTCTTTCATTTTTCAAATCTTCAATCGTATCTCTAAGATGTTGTTCTAATAGTTCAACAAGTCTAATTGAGACCGAAGCACCAGCCCCTGGGTCGGAAACAGTGTTAATAACATGGCTAATAAATTTTTCTTCAAAAGTAGACGTCCACAACCTTGCTTGTTCTTTTTGTTCTTGATGTTCAATAGCTGTAAATTTTGAAATATAGTAGTTGTAAGAATCATTAACATCCATAATCCATGAAGAAACCTTCTGCTCTTGTTTACCATCTGTTGCATAACTAACAATGTTTGCTGCAAAAGTGTCTAAATTGCTTGCATTATTAGGAGATTTAATTGCATTTGTAATGTCATTTCTTTCTTCACCAATTTCGTCTAGCCCTGAATTATTTAAGAAGTGTCCGAAAAGTGCATTTGTTTTTTCTTCTAAAGCTTGGTTAACTGATTTGTTTCCACTGATTACTTCGTCATCGTAATGTGCCCTTGCTAAGTGTTTAATTACTTTTTTTGATATTTTTTGAGCTACAAACTCTCTAAAATACTCTCTCCCGAGTCCTACAGAAGAGTACCCCATTGAGTTCAATGCATACGGATGTCTGTAGCTTTGAGATTTAGCGGTATTTACATAATGAAACAGTCCTGTTGAGTTAGTAGATACGCTTTCAGATTTTTGTGACCAGTTTCCTAAAACATCAAAAGCAATCTCGTTTGTAATCTCGGGATCTAAACACCAAGCTGATAATAATCTACCTGTGTTTCTAAAAATTGCTTGAGGTGAGTCAAAAGTGACTTTACCGTTTGATTTACCTACAAGAAAATTGTATCTTGGACCTCTTCTGGTGTCATCAGGCTTTTCGATCCCAAACTGAGGAAGTAGATCTGACTCTGGTCTTTTTCCAGGAGTACTATCAAAAGATCCATTTATTATCTCGCTTAAAGCAAAAATTGAGTTAGCTTCAATTCCAACATTATCAACTTTTCCATCAAAAACGTCTGGTGTGTACAATATGCCTACAGAATTATCATCAAAGCTTTCATTGTTTGTTACTTTGGCTCTAACTATATCAGCAACATCCACTATCGAACCAGCTCCAGAACCACCAGCCAAAGAACACACAATTACAACTTGTGGTCTTCTGGCAGTAGCTCCATCATCAATTTCTAAATTGAGGGCTTTTGCAATGTCTTTAAGCTCTTCATCTGTACCCGCACCTTCTAATGCGTTTAGAGAAATATCTAATTTTCTACCTATGTCTTCATATCTTGACATAGTAACAACACGACCTATTGCTCTGTATTGTCCTGCACCTAATTGTATTGGAACTGCCACTCTTGCAGGATCTGGAGACCATTGTGCCATTTCCTCATAAAGTTCTCCACCTTTATTGTCTATTAATGCAGAGTCAATAACGTTATAATTTAATCCCTCACCTGCCAACGATTGATAATATTTGTTTGGAAGTGGTTTAACGCCAGATCCTGGATCGAGTAAATCAGGAACTGTCGGAACATCAAGCCACAAAAACTGCCAAGCTTTTGGCATTTTTTTATCAATTGCTTTTAGCCTTAATTCAAGGTTTTGATGTAAAAACTGAAGTGTTTTACCACCAGAACCGCCAAGACCAACAAATAAAAACTTTGATAACATACGGCTAGTTTAAATAAAGATAAAACTCTTGTAAATCGTTTTTTATCTGGGACCTGAAGGTGGTGGTGGAGTACCAGGACCTGAAGGTGGTGGTGGAGTACCAGGACCTGAAGGTGGTGGTGGAGTACCAGGACCTGAAGGTGGTGGTGGAGTACCAGGACCTGAAGGTGGTGGTGGAGTAGAATCATCTTTTTCTACAGATCCTTTTATAGAAGTTGTTTTGGGCATTTCATCTGTCATTGGAAAATTAAAATTTTGTAAACTAGTAACTTCATTTTTGAGTAAATTAAATGTTTGCTCATTGTTTGCTGTAATAAATAAATTTCCTTCTACCTTTTCTTCATTGCTTGACTCAAGAACAAATATCCAAACTTTATTAATGTCATTTTTTACATCTTTTTTATCCAAAAATTCTTTATTACTGTTACTTACAAATAAACTCTTTGATTTTATTTCAGCTGTAGAGTTTTGTACAAAAGGGAAAGGTTTTTGCTTATATTGAATCTGTACTGAATTTCCAAGAGATACTTTTTTTGATGACGTTTGCAATACTCTTGTTTTATCGTAAGAATCTGTATAGAAATTATCACCTGCCCATTCAATCTGACCATTAATAATTCTTATAGGATATGTCTTAGTTCTTATATTTCTATCAAATACTAAACCCGAAACTATGCGTGAAAATAAATAAGCTGCAAGAATCCCAAGAAGCATAAATATTAAGAAAATTATTGAAGCAAATCTAACAATATTAGCAATTGGAACATCTAGAAATCTTGTATTGACTTGAATAGGAATGATGTCTTCTTCTGCTGAAATACTTGGAATTGAAGACCTAAAAATAACTTCATACATAGTGTCAGTGTTTTCATTTACTGCTTCGAAAGGATCTCCTATTAGTTTTAAAACTTCGCTTTTATTTGCTGTCAATTTAATTGGGAAATCCTCTGTGCCAAGTTGATATTTTTCTCCTTTATACTCAACAGTCCAATTAACATTTGGTGATAAGTTTGTAGTGAGTTGGTTGATGTTTAAATTGAGTACAGAATCCATATTGCCAGAATTGACTATGAATTCAAACTCAACACCTTGTTCACCTTTAAATATCTGTTTATCAGAGTTAAGTGGACCAGATATTGTATTGAATGTGGGTGCTTCTAAAATCTCTAGTATTTCAGTTGAAGCAACATCAGCATAAGCTTTTTTTCCTTTTGAAGGTTCATAAATGATTTCTGTTTGTAATTTTATTTTATTTGGAAGTGAATCATCTGGAGTAATACATGCTTTATGCCCACGTGGTATTTCTTCAGCATTTATCGATTTTAAAATTGACCCGTCAGAGGGATCAATTACTAATAACTTTACGTCGGCATTAGGTGGAGGAGCATCATTCTTATAAGTGATGTCAATACATTGCTCTTGTCCAATTCTTAAGGGAATGTTCTTTGAAATTTTAGGAACTAATTTTGTAAACAAGTCAGTGGTCCAATCCACGGACCTGCCTTGAGGATCTTGAGCCTTAAGAGAAAATTTCCAGCTTCCAACCCATGTGTTTTTATCCGGATCAAAATCTATTTTTATAATTCCTACTTCAGGGCTATACCACTCTACTTCAATTTTTGTGTCTCCAAACTGTGTTTTTTGAATACCATTTGAAGATACCGTTTTCAAATTTTCAGATACGTTCAAAGCTGCAGGTGGCTCAATAAATACTTCAACGTCACCAATATTTCCTGGTGATGAAACATTCATTTGTATAATTGCTGTTTGCGTTCCTACACCAACAGAGAGTTCGTAAAAACATTCATTATTTTCTGTACAAATAATTGTATTTTGAGTATTTAATTGGTCCCTGTCTTGATTAAAACTTGCTGCTCTTAAATTATTTGCGATATTTAAAAATGCGTTCAGCAAATCTGTGGCATCTTCTGCTAAAAATACTTTAGATTTTAAATAAATTGATGGAGAAAAATAAGACCCATTACCAGAAATTTCATAATTTGTTGACTCACCCAAAAAAGTTTGTAGATAAACAATGTCAGTAGGATTTCCTAAATGTACACCAATTAAAAATACTCCTTCAGACCTTAAAGCCTCAAAACTACTTCCAATTGCTTGAAAATTATCTTGTGGACTACCGTCAGACATAAATAACCAAATTTCACAAGAATTGTTTATGTTTTTAGAGTTAAACATTTGGTTGACCATACCCAACGCACTTAAATATTCAGTGCCACCATTTTGATCATTTAAATCTAATTTATAAGAATTTAAATTTTGATTATTGAGAGAACCTGACGATAAATTAGTCCATGGCAAGATTAATTTTGCACCATTTGCAAAAGAACTCCATGAAATTTCCATATCAACATTTTCATATTCACTATCTTGAAGTTCTTTAGTTATTTTTTGAAGCCCTAAAGTTATTGCAATTGTTGATGTTCCTCTTAAACCATTTGGATCAGTTGTTCCTGTCGAACCAGATGTGTCTACAGTTATATGAATTGAGACTGCTTTTTTTTGATTAACACAGGTCGTTAAATCTTTTTCCCACTGTTCTTGTTCCTCAGCAAATACTATTCCTGAAAATAAACTTGTAATTAAAAAAATTATTAAAAAACTGTGAAGTAACTTATTCATACTAAAAACTTGTAAGAAATTCTTCATAAGCAAAGTCATATCCTATCTCATAAGACAGGTATGCACCTAAAAGTATATAAACATATAACAAAATTTTGGATGTTGAAACTGTAAAATCTGGGGAGTAATTTCTGCTATTTGATATTGACCTGTCGATTGTAAGAAATATCAGCAGAACCATAAATCCCAAAATATGTATAACCAACGCTATAGATAAAGAATTAGAAATATTGAAAATATTGAGCATAAAAATAATTGAAATCAAAAATAACGACAAATGAACTAAAAATAAATAAATTGGCGGTTTTACTAGCTTTAGGACTGCCATAGTTTTATATTAACAACCTTGTAAAGTGTTTTGTAAAAAATTTTTTTCTTGTGTAGTTATTGTTAATTCCCATAGATATTTTATATTTATCCAGTTAGCTACATATTCGCAGTGGTAGTTTGTATTTGGTGGCAACCATTCATGAGGTGGTTTCTTTCCTTTTGATCTATTTTCACCTTTCTCAACAGCTATTAAATGATGTTCAAATACATATATATCGTTTGCATATTCAATTCTTTTAAACTCGGGCCAAAGATATGCACCTGAATAAAATGCATCATACAATGGTACAAAGTGATCTATATCCACATCGCTAGCAAAGTAATAAATTGTGTCTGTATAGGGGTCATACCACTCACCGGAGTCAACTGTGCATGATCCCGAATCTCGAAAAGAAACTGAACTTAATGATTCGAGAAGCAAAACCTCAGCTCGGGTATTTTGACAATCATTGTCTTCATCAATCCAGGATCCAAAATAAAGATCACGATCATAAGAAGGTATAGCTGAGAAATCATCGTTTACATTAAGTGCATTTAGCTGATCAGTAGAAGTTGATACATCAATAAAATTAACCACTCCATTATTTTGTGTGGAACCGCTTTGTAAAACTGTAGAAGTAGAGGAGCTTGTTTGACTAGTTTGCGGAGATAATGGAGTCTGCTGAGAAGAAACTTCTGGAGTAACTTGTAAATTAAATCTTCCAGCAACTACCAGAGAGAGAAATCCTGCTAAAAATATATAAATAGCCTGCTGTCTTGTAATGACCCTTATAAATGAGTAACCAAATATTCCTGTAGTTCCTATAAATACAGCCACAAGACCAGATACTAAAAATATTAACGATAATATTTCAACCATTTTTAATCCTTATTAACTAGAAGTTCTCCGTGAATAGGACAAAATGGAACTTCCTCCTCAAATATTAAAACCCACCGAATTTCTTTATCATGAATTACCATAGTGCACTGTTCACAAAACATTGTTTAACTCTTGTATCTAATTACTGATTTTAATTTGCTGACTTTCAATAATCTAATAAAATATGTGAATTATAAAATTCACTTTAAATTAATGGGTGACAGATTTAACACTCGAATTTAAAGTAATATTATGGCTATTTCGTATCCTACAAATCCAGATTTTGTAAACAAATCAGAAAAAAAAGTGTACGAGATATTAAATGGCTTAAATGATAGCTGGCATATTTATTCGAATATAAGACAGCATATAACTCTGTTTGAAAAAGTTAGTAGAGGGGAAGTAGATTTTATTCTTACACATCCCTATTTAGGGATAATTTTAATAGAAGTAAAAGGTTTCGGTATTTTTTCAAAAAACGGAAACTGGTATAGGACGGAAACAGTAAGTGGTGAAGGTGAGAGAACTAAATTAATAAAAAGCCCTTATATGCAAATCGAAAATGCAAGAGGAAACCTTCAAGACTTCTTATATGAAAATAAAGAGTTGCTTCAACCAATTATTAAAAATAGTGCTGACTTTAAAAAAATATCAATACACACTTTGGTTGTTTTTCCATTTCTTCCTGATTTTAAAAATCTTGGAATGGAATCAGAAAAGAATAATACTGTAACCCAGAAAGATTTAGAAAATATAGAAAAATACCTAAAAGATTGTATTCCAAAATCAAACTTTAATGATTTAAAAGGCATCCAAGACAAATTAAAGGAACTCATAATACCCGATATAAATACGGTACCAATGAAAGGTTTGACAAGAGACCTACAAAAGCAACTTATGTCCTCAACAGAGGAGCAGTCGATTATTTTGAACTCAATACTAGACAACAATTCAAATATCTTTGTCACTGGACCTGCTGGTTCCGGAAAAACAGTTCTTGCTGTAGAAGCAGCAAGAAATACTGCAGAAAACGATGAGAAGGTTCTTTTCCTATGTTATAACCAAAACTTAGGCAAATATCTTAAAAATCTTTTAGAAGACTATGCAAACATAGAGGTTTACTCATTGTTTAGTTTTTTTTCTAAAATAAATATAAATCTTAAAGATGCAGGTACCTCACATTTATCACCTGTAGAAGCAGCACCAATTATTGCAGACTTGTTTTCAGAAAACTTTGATAAATTTTCTAATGACTTTAACACTCTTATCATTGACGAGGCACAAGATTTTTCACCATTATTTTGGCCAACATTTGAATTATTAACTGAGAAGAAAAAGTGGTTTATTTTTGCAGACAAAAAACAAGCAATAACACACGATGATTGGCATTTGCCTCAATTAAACGATGGGTCGTGGTTAAAGTTCCCTTTAACAAAATACCTAAGAAGCACTAAAGAGATATCTGAGAAAGTATTAAATGTATTTAATTTGGATCAACTACCAACAAGTATCAGTGGGATTGAGCCTGAGTTTTTATTGAGTAACGGTGAGTGGAATGAAAGCCTTACAGTGCTCTCGAATGTTATTGAAAAATTATTTGAAGAAGAAAATTACGATCAATCACAAGTACAAATTTTAATTCCTCACAGTAGATATTTAGATGAAGTTGAACAAACTAAATATTTAGAAAATAAGAAACTTGGAGGAATTGCAAATATAAATATTGAATCAATTTATAAATTTAAAGGACTTGAAAGTGAGGTGGTTGTAATAATTGCTCCAAATATTGAAAGCCTCAAGTCAGAGAATACTTCAGATATTAAAAGCTTGATGTATGTTGGTATGTCAAGAGCAACAACTTCTTTGACTGTTGTTGGAAATCAGGAAATTAAAGAATTAACGAATTGGGATCAATAAGTGTTCTGTGAAAATTTGATAATTTTATTGAATTTAAACTTTGAAAATGCAGATTAGTTAAACTTGGTGAACCAACAACAATACTCAAGCACTGTGCTCTCGACAACGCTACATTCATTCTGTTGTAATTTAAAATAAAATCTATGCCTCTAGGTGCATCTTCATAACTAGAAGCGGCTAAAGAAATAATGACTACTGGTGCTTCTTGACCCTGA
>Ga0181592_10003797_pt1 | contig 12505 bp, 14 predicted proteins | sample 071ome_20_FD_133755 | JGI IMG/M metagenome (GOLD analysis project Ga0181592, IMG submission 133755) | Coastal salt marsh microbial communities from the Groves Creek Marsh, Skidaway Island, Georgia - 071412BT metaG (megahit assembly) | ecosystem: Environmental > Aquatic > Marine > Intertidal...
GCTTGAGCTGTTTGAAGCAAAAGGTGTTATTGTTAAGCAAGGCAATCGTCTAAAGTATGAAACAATTGACGGTGAAGAACTATTAGAATATCGTAAAAACTGGAACGGTGAACTACTCGATAAGGTAATGTCAGATTACTTAATTAAAGAGACTTCTATGGTAAATACCTCTGAAGAAGTTGAAGAAGAAACAACTGATGTAAACCAAATCGAGGAAACAGCCATAAATGAATGAAGATCAAATTTGTGATATTTGGATGACATTCAAAGAATATTTAGATAAAAAGCATGTAGACGCAGCAGCTGAAAAATTTGTAGATTTAATGGCAGACTACGGCGTTAGTGATGAAACATTTAAAGATTCTTTAGGTCATGACGCAGCATTAGATGATGCTATTCATTACTACTTAGAAATAGACAGTGATGGGTACGAGATTGACGAAGACGACGATTGGGATTAATACATGGGTTGGTATAGCGAAGTAAGTAGAGATATTAGTAGAATACCCGATGCTATTAACTTTTTTGAAACAGAACTTGTACAAGCAAAAGCAGAATGCAAACTTGTAGGTAATGTTGAAAAAAGTGCGGCTGCTATGCCAGGAATTGTAGAACACCGATTTAATCAATTACAAGAAATTGAAGCAATTCTAAACTATCTAAATATAGAGCTACGTAGATTGCGTAGCTCATTTTTTAAAAAGTATCTCGAAAACTATCAACGAGCTCTGTCAAGCCGTGACGTTGAAAAATACGTTGACGGTGAGGCAGACGTTGTTGACTACGAAAAAATTATTAATGAATTTGCTCTAATGCGCAACAAATGGTTAGGAGTCTTAAAAGCACTTGATCAAAAGCAATGGCAAATTACTAACGTTGTAAAACTCAGAGTTGCAGGTATGGAAGACGCAACACTGTAAATAACTACATGAAAGTAGTTTTAGTTACAGGCGGATTTGATCCACTACACTCAGGACATATAGAATATTTTAAAGCAGCAAAAGAACTAGGTGATCATCTAGTTGTTGGAGTTAATTCAGATGAATGGCTTATCCGTAAAAAAGGTAAGCCATTCATGCCCTTTGCAGAACGAACTGCTATTATAAAAGAACTTGCATGTGTAGATGAAGTTATTGGGTTTAATGATGACGACGACAGTGCATGTGCTGCAATTTCCCAAGTGTTAGCAACTAGAAGTTCTCAGTGGAAATTAGTATTTGCTAACGGGGGAGACAGAACTAATAAAAATACATTAGAATATAAGATGTATAATAATCATCCTGATGTACAGTTTGTGTTTGGTGTAGGTGGTGAAAATAAAGCAAATTCAAGTAGTTGGATACTCGATGAATGGAAAACACAAAAAACAGATCGTGACTGGGGTTACTGGAGAGTACTTGATTATAAACCTAGCAAAGGTTACAAAGTAAAAGAGCTTGTTATATACCCAGGAAAATCTCTCAGTGATCAAAGACACAATCACCGTTCAGAACAGTGGATAGTGTTGGAAGGCGCTGTTCAAATGGACACCGAATATAATGGTGCTAAAAACAGTTTAGTTTTACATCCACATAGTAAACCATACGAAATAGACAAAACAGTATGGCACAAAGCAAGCAATCCCAGCAGCGAAAATGCACATATATTAGAAATTCAACGGGGAGATAAGTGTGTTGAAGACGACATAGAAAGGCGTAGTTAATGAAAATATTTGTAGGTTATGACACTAGAGAAGATATTGCGTACCAAGTATGCAAACATAGTATTTTAAATAAGCAACCAGCAGCAGATGTACGTCCGCTAAAGCAACAAGAATTACGTGATGCAGGCTGGTATAATCGTCCTATTGACAAACTTGCAAGTACAGAATTTACCTTTACACGTTTTCTTATACCTGAACTAACCAACTTCAAAGGTTGGGCATTGTTTATGGATTGTGATATGATCCTTACAACTGATATTAAAGAACTATTTGATCAAGCAGATGATCGTTATGCTGTAATGTGTGTACAACATGACTATACACCTAAAGAAGGTATAAAAATGGATGGACAAAAACAAACTATCTATCCACGAAAAAACTGGTCAAGCGTTATGTTATTTAATTGCGCTCATCCAAGTAATGCTGCACTTACAATGGATCTAGTTAACAATCCAGAAATTAATGGAGCATATCTACATAGATTTAGTTGGTTAAAAGATGAAGAAATTGGAGAGCTAGATCACACATGGAACTATCTAGTTGGTGTTTACGATGATATAGAAACCCCAAAGCTACTACATTATACTGAAGGCGGTCCTTGGTTTGAAAACTATAGAAACTGTGAGTTTGCACAACTATGGAAAAACGAACTGTATGATATGTTTAAGTAGAAATAAGTCTGACGAATATATTAATATGTTTGCAAAGGGAGCCAGCCTTCCGATATATGGATATGCAGACTATCCTAACAATGATCCTATTTTAATTCGTAGTATGGTTAAGAGAAAATTAATAAAAAATTGCTGGAAAACAAATAGAGTCTTTTATTATATGGACAGTGGATACATTGGTAATTATAAAAATAATCTTAATCCTAACGGTGTTAAACTTTGGCACAGAATTGTAAAAAACAATTTACAACACAACGAAATAATAGACAGACCTGATGATAGATGGAAAAGTTTAGAACAAACTATTAGTAAACGTAAAAATGGAAATCATATTTTATTAGTTACTCCTTCAGAAAAACCTTGTAAATTTTACGGAATATCACGAGATGACTGGGTATCCGAAACTGTAGCCGAAATAAAAAAACATACAGATAGACCTATTAGGATTAGAAATAAAGCATCTCGTCCTGAACGTGTAGTTAATACAATATATCAAGATTTAGACAACTGCCATGCACTAGTAACATATCAAAGTATAGCAGCAGTCGAAAGTGTATTATATGGTGTCCCAGCGTTTACACTAGCACCTACAGCAGCAGATCCTGTATGTGACAAGGATCTTAGTCTAATTGAACAACCAACTCTACAAGACGAAGATAAAATATATAAATGGGCCTGTCATTTAGCATATGGACAATTTCACATTAAAGAATTTAAAAATGGCAGTGCATATAGAATTTTAATGGAAAGCACATGAAATACGTTGTAGTACACAGAAAAGATTTAAACAATGTAGGAGATATGGCAAGTGATCCTTTGCAATATTTTCTAAAAAAAGAAGAATACATTAGTATTGATATTAATGAGCTTTCTACAGCACATATTCCAGAACATGCACATTTAATTGTCGGTGGCGGTGGATTAATTGAAAATCAATTTTTTGAAGAAGCTATGCACAATGTATTAAAAGGATACGATACAAGTCAATTACTTAATATGCCAGCAAAAATGTGGCGATTAAGTACTGGTGCAAATAGACAAGTAAGAGACGAGTTTTTTGAAAAATTAAATCTTCTTGTAAAAGAATATGTTGATAAATTGTTAACTGATAAATCAAAAAGAATAATTTGGGGCGCAGGACACAACAACGAAGATGTCAAAAAATCTAAAGGATCAATAACCTATCCAGGATATCTAAATGATTATAATTTAGTTGGTGTTAGAGATTATGGACAAAGATTTCAATGGGTGCCTTGTGCTAGTTGTATGCATCCTGGACTTAGAAAAACATATCCTATAAAAAATGATATTATTTGGTTTGAACATAAAAAACAATTAATTAAAAATTTTGGAGATTCACCAATACCTAGATTTATAAACAGTGGAAATAATATAGACCAAACACTAGAATTATTAGGTTCTACTAATACTATTTTAACAAATAGCTATCACGGTGCATACTGGGGTACATTGTTAAAGAAAAAAGTTGTAATAGTAGATCCTTGGACATCAAAGTTTTTCTCTTTTAAACATCAACCTGCAATAATGTCAAAAGGTATGAGTATGTCTGATGCAATAGAAAATGCAAAAGTATTTGATAACGCACTAGATGAATGTTGCGATACTACGCAAAAGTATTGGGAAAAAGTTAAGGAACTTACTCAATGAAAGTAGTATCCTATCTAGCCGGTGTTCCTTCGCCTCATAAAAGTCCTCACAAAACAGAAGTTCTTACAAGATTTGTGCAAGGAGTTAATAAGTGTGGCGACACAGGTATACCACATCTTGATAGGAATCTTGTTAGGTGTGATGTTGGAGTTATACAAGGGTGGGCACATTCTGGTAGTCCAAACACCTCTCATTTAATTTTAAGAAAATCTGTATCACTAAACACACATAACAAACACACAATAATAGTAGATAGTAATTTGTTTAACTATAATGTTGGAAAATTCCATCCAGCACATTATAGTAGATATAGTATGGATGGTGTATTTCCTACTACTGGAAATTACTTTGACGAAATTGTAGATCCTAAAAGATGGCAACAAATTAAAACAGATTTAAGTTTAAATTTAAAAGACTGGCGAACAAACGGTGATCATATTTTGCTTGCATGTCAGCGTAATGGTGGATGGAGTATGGCAGGCTATGATGTTGTTAAGTGGATAGAAAGTACTATAACAGAATTAAGAAAATATACCGATAGGCCAATAGTAGTAAGAGGACATCCGGGCGATAAACAAGCAAAGAAATATTTGTCTACATTGTCTCATAAAATAAGCATAAATGAAAAAATTGTTCAAGACTTTAACAATGCATGGGCAACTATTACATACAACAGTAGTCCAGGAGTTGCAAGTGCAATTGAAGGAATACCTGTATTTGTAACAGATCCTAATCCCAAAGTAAGTCAAGCATATGATGTTGCAAATACAGATTTAAGTAAAATTGAAAATCCAAATGTATTTGAAAGACAAAAATGGATTGAAAAATTATCAATGTGTCATTGGAAATTTGACGAGCTTTCTTCTGGTGCTGCATGGAAACACATGAGGAATTTTATATGATTACTAAATGGTCAGGACTAGCAGACGAAAAGTATTATAGATCTATTGCAAGATATTGTTTACCTTCTTGGAATAAGTTACCTGGTGAAAAATTTATAATACACGATAGCGATTCTATAAACTTAAACTTTATTAATGTAGTACCATGGCAAAAAGTTGTTAACTATGATTGCAATTGGATCAATGTACACAATAATAGAAAAAAGAAAACTAATAACTTTTGGCGCAAAATGCAAAGTCAAGTTTGGGCAGTGCGTAATATAAACAACTGCGACTTTTTAGTATTATTAGATACTGATATTGAAATATTAGATTTTGATACTATATTATGGCAACAAGAAATGCAAAACTTGTTAGACTCAAATAATGTTTGGGCAACTGGAAGATCTAACAGTCGATTACACGACAGTGGTGTAATAGTGCTCAATATGAAACATCCAGATTTACATACGCTAATTAATGAATACCAAAATATATGGGATAGTGGACAAATACTCGAGTTAAAAAAATCATACGACGGACATGCTGTAGAAAGTATGTTTGAAAAATGGCCCTCTTATAAAATTAAAAATATAGATTATGGACAAGGCTTTCATGTATATGATATAGGACTAGTACATTACGGAAGCAAGATACCTAAAGAAATGCGCAGAGTATCTCATAAAGACGGTAAAGGCATTGTTGAGGATTATATTAGAAACAAGCCTGCTAAGAACTATAAAAATTAAATTTCAACCCCGACTGTTTTGGCTAGATCTTTCCAAAGCAACGGAGCAATTTTTTTATTATTATACCATAAGTTTCCGTATATCTGCGTTCTTTGAGTTTTCAAGTGATTATAATCGGCTTTTACAGCATGTAGTGTATCGTTGTCGGGAGCAAATATAACTATAGAGTTATTTTTTGTCTGTCTTTTCACAGTTTCTGCCCAACTCCAAGGAACCCAGCATCTGTCAACATCTTTATTTGTTTGCCAAAAATTATAAATGTCCTTGTATCGGTCTTTAAATTTCATATAATGTGTATGAATATTTAAATTTTCAGATTCGGGAGAAGGGTTGATATTAACCATGTATGTTAAGCATTTTTTTCTTATATCGGGATGAGGACTAATTTCGTAACCAGACAAATATTTCTGTATAGCTGTTTCTACTCTAATAACCCCTTCTTTTTTAAACTTTTCTTGTAATGTTTTCAAAAATAAATCTGAATTTAAAAAAATCATTAGTTCTTTAATAAAATCGTCTTGATATTCTTGTATTCTAAAAGATATCCCTATGCCCTCTGTTAAGTCAGGGGATTTTGTTTTTACTCTTTGCCCTGATATTGATTTTAAATATCTAGATATATCAGTGGTGCATCCTGGAAATATTACAGGTCTATAATTATTACTTTGTATTAACTCAATAAGCTCTTCAACACTATTTGTTTCATCTAAATTAATTTGTGGTGCATTAATAATGCTATCAAAATGTTCTTGAGAAAAAAAATCTTCTATATAGATATGCTTAAATGGGCTAAAATCAAATTCTGTAGAATTAATTTTATCAATAAGATATTCAAAATTTGCCATAAATTACCTTTCTTAATTAATACACTTATTTAATCAAATTTATGGCTTAGTCTTTTCTCTTAATTCTTTGTATAACCTTTCTATATCTTTTATTTCTGTATCGCAATAGTAATGTTCAAACAAGTTCATTATTACTTCTATAATTTCTTTTCTAGGATGTCTATTATCTTCACTAAATTTTTGGAAAAATAATTCTGTAACAATTTCGTAACTAGGAAAATAAAATAAATTTGAATTTACATTTTCCCAATTATCTCTATAAAATTCATCTAACGCAGCTCTAAGTATTGATTTAGATACACTATTAGCAGTCATACAACTTATTGGGCGAAATGTGGCGGCTAACGGCACAGGACTAAGTGTAAATAATAATTTTGCGTTTGGTATATGTTTTTGTATTATATTATAAATCTTTTGTAAGTTTTCTTTTGTTTCAGATAATGTACATACTCTAAATTTATGTCTAGAAAGATCAACTTTTGCTATAGGAACTGCTCTCCAAAAAACTTCGTCAGTTGGTTCGTCATACCAAATTTCAGAAAGGCCTAGCGTTATAATAAAAAAATCTGTATTTAAAAATACTTCTTTAGTTTTTTGTTTTACATCATCAGAGTAACCGTAATCTTCTGCTTTATAACCATGCCATAGTTCTTGCGAAGGCACTTTATCCTCTAATGCCCATTCAAATTGCTGTAAAAGTGAAAAAGTATTTACAAGTCCTTCGCCCATAGAACTAATATAGATATCAGGCTGTTCATCTTTTGATAATGAGTATCCTGCATTACTTAAATGATTTGCTATATTAGTAGCAAAACAACTACCAAATGCTGTAACTTTAGTGTCTTTAGTAATAATCTTATTGCTAGGTTTCCAACCTTCAAATAAATATTTGTCAAGAAAATTTTCGTTTTCAAAATCTTTTAAGTAAGGATTAAAATTTACATTGTCTCCTCTATAAAAAGATCTTCCTATTCTTTTTTTTACATTACTATTTGCATCATTGCCGTGGTATTTCCCTTCAGCTTTCATTGATTTTATTTTTTTATTCATTTTAATTCCTTAAAAATATTTATTAATTTGTCTAATTCGATATTACCAGGATTAATAAACTTAGGGTTATCATAAGTTGATTGTAATCCGTCTACATCTACACTTGCAAAATAATCTTCAAACTTAACATTATCCCCTTTAAGTTTTGTGTTTGATTTAACCCATGCGGCAGGAATACCATAAGCATGGGAGCAGATTATTCCGTGTAAACTACTTGTTATTATTGACTCGCATTGGGTTATTTTTTCTATAACATTTTTATAATTCCGTGTACCTAAACCTATAATATTATAATTTTTACTATAGTTTTCCTGGGCATACTCATAATCCACATTATGCGGAACTATACCTACTTCGTATTTCTTAGCACTTGGTTCTACTATTAAAGGAAGTAGCAATGCAGGGTCGCCATATACTTCTGGACATTCTCCTCCAAAAAAGTTTACACGTTCTCTAGTAAATGGCCCTCTAACAAATTTCCAATCGGCATCTGCACACAGTTTATCATTACGTGATATAATACCACTACCTAAAACTTTTACTCCGACACCGGCTCTTCTAGCAATAGAACCAACACTTATTACCTGGGCATCCTTATAATGGTTGGTGTATTCATAATTGATCTTAAAATAATCTAATATATAAGGAGTTAGAATATCTCCAAAATTGCCTTGGCCTTTTTCACTACCTAACCACCATACTTTCATTTCCAGTAATCTTCTGTTCTATTAACCATAATATCTTTTTTATCAGACTTACCTTTTTCTTTTCGGTTACCTTTCATATGATCCATAAACTTTCCTAATGGTCCATTTATAAGTGGATGTCCGCCGCCGCCTGTCTTTGCTTCTTTAAGATACATATCTGCACTGTAATCATGTGAAGGAAACTCTTTATACTTGTTAAGTATTTCGCCAAAGATATAACTGTCATGCCATTCTTCTAAAGTAAACATTCCATTTTCTGCATCTTCGTACATTGCCTCAAAGTCCTTCATAAACTCGTGACATACAGGATGATTTTTATTCATACCATAAAACCCACACTCTGGCCAAGTTTGACTTCCTTTGCCTCTACCTACATATGTTATGTACGCATTCTTAGGTAATAAAGAAATAAAATCGTTATAACTCCAGTCGCTGTGAATATAACTGTCTGCATCCATCCATACAATCCAATCTTTACCTTTTTTAAATGCATCAAATACTGCATAAGTCTTATTTGCGAATCTTACAGCGTCCCATTTAAATGCTTTGTTCCAATCTTTTCTACGTGCTTTAATATCGTCGGGTGGAATACCGTTTGCTTTAGGATCATTTTTCCAGCGTTCTTTAAATGCATTTAATTTAGACAATACTTGCTCTGCATTTAATATTTCAATGCGACTAGGATCTGGATTACTCGGTTTGCAATTTTCTGCATATACAAGCAATTTAATACGTTTATCGACTTTTTTAGCAAAACTATCTAAAAATCTTTGTCCATATTTTACTAAACCCGTTGGATGAAAAGTTGTAACCACAGTTATGCTTGGCATTTTTATTCCTTGTTAAATATGCTTATAGGAATATTTAACTAATGAAGTTTAGTTTATGGACACAATATGGCGCACAAAATAGTAGACCAATTTTTGATGCCTTTTCTGACAGTCTTGTGGCTGCTGGCCATACTGTTGTTTGGAATAGTACTAATAGTGACGTTGATGTTATTTGGAGTGTTCTTTGGAATGGCAGAATGGCTCAGAATAAAGCTATCTGGGAAAGGGCACTGGCACAATCCAAACCGGTGGTGGTCTTAGAAGTAGGCGGCATTAAACGTGGAACAACTTGGAAGGTAGGATTAAATGGAATTAACAGGGATGCTTATTTTGGGCCTACTGGTATGGATGGTATACGTGTACGTAACTTGGGACTCGAATTAAAGCCTTGGCGCAAAGATGGCGAGTGTATATTAATATGTGGACAACATGACAAAAGCCTGCAATGGCGCGATATGCCACGTATGAGCAACTGGTTTTTGCAAACATATGATACAATACGCAAACACACAGATCGTCCTATTATATTCCGTCCACATCCACGTTGTAGATTAGAACATATTGAAAGTGGGCTTAAATACGTGTATAGACAAGATCCTATGCACATAGGAGGGACATATGACGATTTTGATATGGGCTTTGATAATGTATTTTGTACTGTTAGTTGGAGCAGTAATCCTGGGATACATAGTGTCATTAACGGTGTTCCTGCTTTTGTTGGTCCTAGTAGTCTTGCTTATGATGTAGCAGGACATGATTTAAATTTGATTGAGTATCCACAAACACCAGATAGAACGCAATGGCTAAACGACTATGCGTGGACAGAGTACACAATAGAAGAAATTTTTCAAGGTCTACCACTTAAACGATTGACTTCTAAGCTATTTTAAGTTATACTATATGTATGAATAATATAGCTACTATTGAAGATTGTCTCGAGCTTGCTGCGGGTTTGCAGGTAGGTCCAAAAATTTCACTTGATAAAAGTGATATTACTATTATGCATAGTATTGCTAGACAAGTGTTTAGAGGTACTGCTCTTACAGATAGGCAGTTTGCTCTTATGCAGCAAAAACTAGCAACGTATTCTGATCAGTTTAAAAATATTGATTGTGATTTTGATTTTGCTATTACACAAACAAGACAGCCGTTACGAGACATTGATCGAAGCAAATATATCAAACTTATCGACAACGAAATAAAAGTAAGATTTCCTTTTAGAAAAACAGAAATAATAGACATCGAAGTTTGTTCAAGACATGCAGAAGGATATCGCCATAATAAAGGTAGTCACGAACATTGGTTTGCATATAATGAATTAAATGTTTTTAATTTAGTTGAAACTTTTAAAGATAGAAATTTTGATGTTGATGACGAAATTTTAGAAACTTATAAAAAAGTTAAAATTATAAAAGAAAACCCTCAAGACTATCTAAGTGGTATATACTCAGGTGAATTAAAAAATATACATCCTAATCTTAAAGATAATATAACTGAAACTGACAATTTAATTTTATTAGACAGAAAATTTAAGTATGGTTTTTCTTATGTAGAAACTATAAAAGAGCCTATTTCTTTGGTTGAAAAAATAGCTTCTAGACAACAAAAAACATATCATTCGAATCCTAACAACGAATCAATTTCTAGTATTTTACAATCGTTGTGGCGGCTTGATAGATTTCCTATGCTAGTTGTATTAGACAAAGATCATGAAGAAGAGCAACTTCATGAATTAGTAACTTATTACAGAGACATTCTTCCACACGAAGAACAAAGTGTCTTATATAGAGCAGAAGAAAAAGAACACGGATTTAATCAACTCATACATGACAGAAAACTTAATAATTGGGTTGACAAAAATACAAAAATAGTGTATATTAGTAAAAGTAAGCTACCAAAGCTTCTTATAAACAATGAATGGAAACCTGCTACTGCATTTTGCTATAGCAGTGCCATTATCAATAAACACATAAATGATTTTATATCATTTAACTGCGATTTAATTGTTTATAGAGAAACTGAAGTAAGCCCGTTTAGGAAGTATTCAAATATATATGGCTAGTTGCAGATTAATAATTGAAGATGAAGTAAACATCAAACTAGAAGGACTAGAAGTTGACGTACGGAGAAAACTGGCGAATGCTCTCAAGTTTGAAGTGCCTTATGCACGATATATGCCTCAGTATAAGCTCGGGCGTTGGGACGGCAAAGTTGCTTTCTTTGGGATTGGTGGCACTGGCTATGTTAACCATCTTGATACTATCGTTGAAGTACTTACAAAAAATAATGTCCAAATCGTAGACATTGATGACAGACGGCACCCTATTAAATTAGACCTACAACCTATCACAGAACGCTATTGGGCAGACCAAGGTGTTGTATGGCCCAAGGGACATCCGGCAGAAGGTGAAGAAATTATTCTGCGCGACTATCAAGTCGAAGCAATCAACAACTTTCTACAAAACCCACAGAGCTTGCAAGAGATTGCAACAGGTGCAGGTAAAACTATTACAACTGCAACACTGTCACATATTAGTGAGCCGTACGGGCGTAGTCTTGTTATTGTGCCTAACAAATCGTTAGTAACACAAACAGAAGAAGACTATCGCAATTGTGGGTTAGACGTAGGGGTGTACTTCGGAGACAGAAAAGAACTAGGTAAGACTCATACTATATGCACTTGGCAAAGTTTAAACATACTTGACAAGAAGCACAAGGACGGATCTGCTGTATTATCACTAGCAGAGTTCTTAGATGGTGTAAGCACTATTATTGTTGACGAAGTACACCAAGCAAAAGCAGAAGTACTAAAAAATCTGCTTACACGCAACCTACGCAATGCTCCTATCCGTTGGGGACTAACTGGCACAGTACCTAAAGAAAAGTTTGAATTTGAAAGTATTCATGCTTCGCTAGGTCCAGTTATTGGACAAATTAGTGCTAAAGAATTACAAGACAAGGGTGTACTATCAAGTTGTCATGTTAATGTTGTACAACTTGTTGATACACAAGTCCACCGAGATTACCAATCAGAATTAAAGTATCTTGTTACTAATAAAGACAGAATAGAATATATAGGCAAACTACTAAACACAATAAAAGAATCAGGCAATACTCTAATACTTGTAGATAGAATTTCAGCAGGAGAAATGTTACAAGAACTTATTCCAGGATCAGTTTTTGTAAAAGGCGATGTCAAACTAAAAGACAGAAAGGAAGCATACGATGAAATTAACGAAGGAACAAATCACGTGGTCATTGCTACGTATGGCGTTGCTGCCGTCGGCATTAATATTCCTCGTATTTTTAATCTTGTTATAGAACCAGGCAAATCATTCGTAAGAGTTATTCAATCTATAGGCAGAGGCGTAAGAAAGGCAAAGGACAAAGACTTTGTACAAA
>Ga0181592_10003801_pt1 | contig 12502 bp, 13 predicted proteins | sample 071ome_20_FD_133755 | JGI IMG/M metagenome (GOLD analysis project Ga0181592, IMG submission 133755) | Coastal salt marsh microbial communities from the Groves Creek Marsh, Skidaway Island, Georgia - 071412BT metaG (megahit assembly) | ecosystem: Environmental > Aquatic > Marine > Intertidal...
CCGGATGATCGACCTCGGGTCTCGGCTGAGGTAACCAAGGCGATGGAGTCGCCCCAGGCGAAACGTCAATTCGCGCGGGGGAGGTTCCTGGCAGATGGCCGGGTAGAACCCGTGGGTGGCGGCCAGGGGTCGCACGTCATCGGAGGGCTTGCGCAATCCGATTGCCTGATCGTCATTCCCGAAGGTGTTGCGCGTATCAACGCCGGCGACACCGTTGATGTCGTGGACCTGCGGGGAGATGTGCGATGAGTGGTTTCACTCACCTTGACGAGTCCGGCGATGCCCACATGGTCGACGTAGCAGAAAAACAGGTCACGGATCGGCGTGCGACGGCGCGAGCGTTCGTGCGCGTGGGCCCGGACGTCATCGAGATGCTGCGTGGCTCGGGTGTGCCCAAGGGAGATGCACTGGCCGTCGCTCGCATCGCAGCCATCGCCGGAACCAAGCGAACATCAGATCTGATCCCGCTGTGCCACCCCATAGCTATCCACGGCGTTGATGTCGATGTTGAAGTTGAAGACCAGGGTGTACGGATCACAGTCACCGTTCGCACGGCAGACCGTACGGGCGTCGAGATGGAGGCGCTCACGGGCGCGAGCGTCGGAGCTTTGGCGATGATCGACATGGTCAAGGGAGTGGATCGTTCGGCGATGGTCGACGAAGTCGTCCTATTGGAAAAGTCGGGCGGTCGATCAGGGCACTACGTTCGCGAAGACTCGTGATGACGTACCACGCGTTGGTGATCACCTCGTCGAATCGTGCCGCCCGCGGCGAGTGGGAGGACACCTCCGGCCCGATCTTGGTCGCCGGTTTGACCCAGTTGGGATTCGACGTCGTCGGACCGCGGGTGGTTGCGGACGGTGAGCCTTTCGCAGACGCATTGGAGCGCGGGGTCGTCGAGGGATTCGATCTGATATTGACCACGGGGGGAACTGGGCACACGCCTCAAGATCTGACTCCGGAGATGACGAGACGGGTCATCGAACGCGAATCCCCTGGACTTGCTGAAGCGGTGCGCAATTTCGGCGTCGCAGCTGGTGTGCCGACAGCGATCCTGTCTCGCGGTATCGCCGGGATTGCTGGCTCCTCTCTCATCGTGAATCTCCCCGGATCGCCCGGTGGGTGCCGAGACGGGGTGGCCGCGTTGGGGCCCGTCCTTCCCCATGCGCTGGATCAGATCCACGGCGGCGATCACCCCCGAACGTCCTGACCTGTTGAGCAACGCACGAAGAAGGGACCGAAGGCTGGAGCCTTCGGTCCCTTCGTGTGAGGGGCGCCCATCCGAGCGACCGCTCAGATGAAGAGGAGTTGCGCTCCCTCGGTCATCTCGATGAAGTCGCTCGCATTGATGATGCCCTCTACGCCATCGAACAGATCCGACTCATCCACGTGGTTCATGTCTGCACTGAGCCGGCAGGCCCATAGCCTGGCTCCGGACGCCTGGAGCAGTTCCAGGAACTCCGGGACCGGAGGGATGTCGAGCTCCTCCAGCGACTTATTCATCATGTGTGTCGCCATCGACGTCATACCGGGCAGCGGCGCGAGTGCGGCGGGCATGTGCGCTGCGGTGTTACCTACGGGTGAGAACTTCAAGTGCTCCATTCGCCCCTTGGTGATCATGTCGAATCCCCAGAAGGTGAAGAACAGGTGCACGTTCACACCCTCACCCAGTGCTGCGTTTCCGAGAATCAGTCCGGGATATGCCATGTCCAAGCTGCCCTTCGAGCAGATGATGGCAAGCGTGCGATCGGTCTCGACTTCTTCGTCGAACGCCGGGACGATCATTTCTGCGGTTGCGGTCATGATTCCTTCTCCTAGTTCTTATACGCAGCCGTGCGGCTTGGGAAGTCCCGCGATGTAAGACATCTTCTTGGCCGGCTTCTTGGGAAAGAGTTGGAAGAGCCTTTTGATGTCTACGCCTCCTTCGCTTGAGACCCGACGAATGGTCGGTGTCTCACCTTTGACTTTGAAGTCATCGCGCAGGAAGTCAATGATCTTCCAGTGCTCGTCTGTCATATCGACCCCGATGGCCGTCGCGAGCCCTTCGGCGATTTGGCGATCCCATTGGTCGTAATCGGTCATGAAGCCTTCGTCGTCGACGACGACCTCTTTGCCGTTGATGGTTGTGGTTGCCATGGCAATCAACTCCTCACTGCGTGCCGTGGCGGGCGCCTCTATGCGGAGAACGCCGGCTCTTTGCTTTGGTTCTGGTCCAGTAGTTCGGTCTTCTTGCCCTTGAGTGACATCAGGGGCGGCAGCGGCATGGAGCGCCCGGGCATCAGGACGTTCCAGTAGATCCAGCGGAAAGCCAACTTGCCGAGGTGGTTGACCCGACTCTCCTTCAGCAGGTTCATGGGCCCCACTCCGGCGTATGGGTACTTGCCGGGAAGCGGCTCGTAGTCGTAGTTGAAGTCGATCAACATCGCCTTGCCGTCACCGGTCTCGATGAAGCAGTTCGCATGTCCGTCGAAACGGTGCGTCATTTCCATGCCGGCGATGTGCTGAAGGAAGTTCTCTACGAAGATGTCGATCTCGAAGTGCGCAACGGAGCCAGCTTTGGATGCCGGGATGTCGTTAGCGTCACCGAGAGCGAAGATGCTGTCGTATTGGGTCGATAGTTGGGTGAACTTGTCCACGGGAACCAGATTCAGCTCATCACCCAATTCCGAACGCGCCACGAACTCTGCACCCATGTTCAAAGGGACGGTCACCAGCAGGTCGAAGGGAACCTCGCGCTCGTCGTATGAGACGAGCGCCTTTTTCTCGTTATCGATTTCCATCAGCATGAAGTCAGATTCGACAACTATGTCCTTTGCCTGGAGTGTGTTGCCGAATGCTTCGGCCGCAATTGGCTTGGTGAATGCCCCGGGAAGGGGAGTGACGTAGGTGATGTCGACCTGGTCACGCAGTCCCTTGTCCTTGAAGAAGGAATCGGCCAGGAAAGTGAATTCCAGTGGGGCCACCGGGCACTTGATCGGCATCTCGACGATGTTCACCACCAGGCGTCCGCCGGTCCAATTCTTGAGCTTGTCGGCCAGCGCCTTGGATCCGTCGTAGGAGTAGAAATCGAAAATCGACTCCTGCCACTGCGGTCCGAGCATTCCGTCGGTCTGGTCGGGACGTGGGCTAACCCCCGTTGCGATGATCAACATGTCGTAGGCAAACTCGCGACCATCGGTTAGTGCGACGACCTTCTCCTGGGGACGAACCACATCAATCTCGCCGTATTGAAGATCTACCGACGAGTTAAGTACCGCCCGCCGAGACTTGGTGACCTGATCGGGGGTGTAGGTACCGAAGGGCATGAACAGATAGCCCGGCTGGTACCTGTGGTTGTCGTCGGCGTCGATGACGGTGATCTGCCACTCGCCCGACGGCAGCTCCTTGTGGAGCTTGTTGGCTGCCATTGTTCCGGCGGTGCCACCGCCGAGTATCACTAATCTCCTCATACCCCCGACGGTATGCCCGATGGAGGTCGCGGAGGCAGGGCCGAAGCGACGGACCTGATGGGACTTTCGTCCATCCCGCAGGTGGCCTGAACGGGGGAGCTAGTGCGGGTTCTCCTGATACCGCTTCCAGGATTCGTGGATCTCCTTCTCGGCCTCGGACCGGCCGACCCAGGTGGCGCCCTCGACCGACTTGCCAGGCTCGAGGTCCTTGTAAACCTCGAAGAAGTGCTGGATCTCCAGGCGATCGAACTCGGCGACGTGGTGGATGTCGCGAAGGTGCTCCATTCGCGGATCGCCCGCGGGGACGCACAGGACTTTGTCGTCGCCTCCTGCTTCGTCGGTCATCCGGAACATGCCGACCGCCCGGCATCGGATCAGCACACCCGGAAATGTGGGTTCCTGGATGAGGACGAGTGCATCCAGCGGATCTCCGTCGAGCCCCAGGGTGTCGTCGATATAGCCGTAGTCATGGGGGTAGCGGGTAGAGGTGAACAGCATGCGGTCGAGTCGGATTCGTCCGCTCTCATGGTCCATCTCGTACTTGTTGCGGCTTCCGGCTGGGATCTCGATAGTCACGTCGAACTCGAGGGGCTCCACGGTCAAACCTTCCGCTGGGCGAACACTGGTCGTCGGCCGAGGCCTTCTGCGTAGGGTAGCCGTGGACGAGGAGGGTTCGGGCGGTGCAGAGGACGAAATTCGGCTCACGGTTAGCGAGCGTGGCGGTCGCCGCAGGGCTTTCGGTCGCCCTCATCGCGCCCACGTACGCCGCAGACTCGTTGCCGCCGGCATCCCAGCCTGCGTCAACACCGTGGACCGCCCTGACAGCCGGAAGCGGGACTGCTCCCACGAAGGCGGGTGTTCGGGCCCGGATTGACAAGCTGGCGCGCGCCAAGGCGCTCCGGCGGTCAGGGGTCGTCGTAGTGGACCCCGGTTCGGGTCAAGTCCTCTACGACAAGCAGGCGTCGCGACCGCTGATTCCCGCCTCGACCACCAAAATTTTGACTGCTGCGGCCGCCCTGCAAGCCCTCGGCCCCAGCTCTCGGCTCGCAACCAGGGTGGTCGAACAGGCCGACGTGGTTTACCTGATCGGTGGTGGCGATGCGACGTTGCCGCGCTCGTTGAAAAGCGACGGCCAGCCGGTTGGTCCGGCGTCGTTGCGTCGACTTGCCCGCAACACGGCGACGGCACTGGGCGGCACCACCAAAGTCGACCTGGTGTTCGACGACTCACTCTTCTCCGGACGAGCCCTCGGTCCCGGTTGGCCCAAAGGTTTCCCCAAAGCTGGCGTGGCTGCTCCGGTCACGGCATTGATGATGGATCAAGGCCGCAAGAACCGGACTTCGCGGGTGCGGGTGTCCGATCCAGCCAAGCGGGCGGCCCAGGCCTTCGCGAACTTTCTGGAAAAGCGGGGCGTCCGGGTCGGAAAGGTTTCACGGGGCAAGGCACCGGAGTCGGCCGATGAACTCGCCCGAGTCGAGTCCGCCACGATCACCGAGATCACGCAGACCATGCTCACCGAATCTGACAACGACGTCGCAGAGTCCCTCGGCCACCTCGTCGGCAAGGAGGTTCTCGACGACGGCTCCTTCTCGGGAGGCGCACGGGCAACGGTTCAAATCCTGACCGAGGCGGGAATCGATGTGGCCGGTCTCCAACTGTCCGACGCCAGTGGTTTGTCGTCTCGCAACAAGATCGCCCCGGTCACGATCACAGACGTGCTCTCCGATGTCACGACCGAGGAGCGCTGGAGCCCCATCGCCCAGGGCCTGGCAGTGGCGGGAGTCAGTGGCACCCTGGCCGATCGGTTCGCCACCAAGGCGACGTCGTCCGGGCGCGGCGTGGTTCGGGCCAAGACGGGAACTCTCACCGGTGTCGGAGCGCTCGCGGGCATAGTTCTCGATGCGGATGATCGGCCGTTGGTGTTCGCCGTAATCAGTAACAAGATCACCTCTCAAGCCCGCGCCCGCGACACAATGGACCGAATCGCCAGCCAACTCGCAGAATGTGGGTGCACATCGTGAATCTCGACAACCCCATCGTCCTTCCGGTCAATCAGTTCGATCACTTCTACCGTGGGGGTGATCGGATTGGTGCGCTCCGCCACGGGCCGGGAGGACCTCGCCGCCCCGAAGAATGGATCGGTTCGGCTACCGCGCGATTCGGACAAGCTCCCGCCGGTCTAACGGTTTTGCCCGATGGTCGGACGCTCGCCGAGGAGATCAGCGAGGACCCGGAGGCCTGGCTCGGCGCCGACCATGTGAGCCGATTCGGCACAAGCACCGAGCTACTGGTCAAGTTGCTCGACCTCGGCCAGCGGCTCCCGGTTCACCTGCACCCCAATCGTTCCTTCTCGCGTACGCACCTCGGGCTGGCTCACGGCAAGACCGAGGCGTGGTACGTCCTCGACGCCCCGCCCGGTGCGCAGGTCGGCGTGGGTTTCGCAAACGACATGTCCCTCGACCAAGTTCGTGACTGGGTGATGGACCGCGATAGCGCCTCGTTGCTGTCGGCGCTGCGCACCCGTGAGGTCCGCCCGGGCGATGCGATGTTGGTCCCCTCGGGTCTGCCGCACACGGTGCAGGACGGCGTCTTCGTCCTCGAGCTCCAGGAGCCGACCGACCTTTCCATCCTGTTGGAGTGGGAGGGCTTCGCCGTGGACGGTTTCAAGGACGGTCACCTCGATCTCGGATTCGAAACCGCTCTTCAGGCCGTGGACACCACCGGCGTCGCCGATTCGGACCTTGATCGCCTGGTTATCCCACGCGAGGAGATCGAAGGGCAGGGACTCATTTCTGCTCTGCCGACCGCAGCCGATCCGTATTTCCGCCTGCATCGGGTAACACCGGGTGACGATGGCGTGGGAGTCGACGCCGGCTTCTCGATCGTCATCGTGACCGATGGTCGCGGCATCTTGTCGGCTAGCGGCACCGGACACGAGATCGCTCGCGGCGACGCTCTGCTCGTCCCGCACTCGGTCGGCGATTGGTCCCTGACGGGCGATCTCGTTGCGATGGTGTGCCGCCCGCCGGACCCGCGTGCTCCCGAGGCGCCGCGTTGACCTCCAGTCCGATGGTCGATTGGGCACTGGCGCGTTCGGTCGCTCGCCGGTTCGCTCCCGACGGACCGGATGTGTCTGCGCACGAGGCACGCAGTGTCGTCGCCGAATTGCGCGATCACGCTGCGCAGGCGCAGCAGCACGTGCAGGACATCACTGGCTTAGTCGCAGGCGCCGGACACCCGGCGGTCGTTGTGGATCGATCTCAGTGGATTGATTCCAACCTGACTGCGCTGGACTCGATCATGACCATGTGGCCGGCGGCGAATGATCGTCACCAAAGCGCTTCTGCGGCGACTCAAGTCATCGGTCCCAGGGCGATCGCTGTACAGCTAGGAACAGCGCTCGGTTGGTTGAGCGGCAAGATCCTCGGACAATACGAGGCGCTCGCCGACCCGGGTCGCCTGCTGCTCGTTGCGCCATCGATCGTCGACATCGAGCGCTCCCTCGAACTCGAGAGTGCCGACTTTCGCTTGTGGGTGTGCCTGCATGAAGAGACCCATCGAGTGCAATTCGGTGCCGTTCCCTGGCTGGCTGGGCACTTTCGGGAATTGATCACTCGAACGCTGGATACCTTCGATGAGGCCACACCCGCCGATCGACTGTCCGCGCTATTGACCGAGCTCCTGTCTGCCCTAGGCCAACGAAGAACGCCTGATCTCATGACGGCCCTGCAGACACCCGAGCAGCGGGCGATTATCGAAGAGATCACTGGATTGATGTCCCTGCTCGAAGGTCACGCGGATGTGGTCATGGACGAGGCGGGACCGGAAGTCGTGCCGTCGGTGGTCTCGATTCGTCAGCGTTTCGACGGCCGTCGGGCATCTCAGTCCACAACCCGAGGAGCCGATGCGCTGTGGCGCAAGGCGCTGGGGATGGACGCCAAGCTGCGTCAGTACCGAGAAGGAGCCGCGTTCGTGCGGGCGCTTATGGACGACGGCGGTATGGCGACGGTGAATCGAGTATGGGAATCCCCGGCCAACCTTCCACGCTTGGAAGAAATTCGTCAGCCTGGGGCCTGGCTGGAACGGATGCGAGGCCTTGCGGCGTGACCGAGGTCAGCCAGCGGGCGCAACAGCTGCGGCGAGCCGTTGTCGATTGCCTTACCCCCGCACCGACGATCGTCGCCTGCTCCGGAGGCCCGGACTCGCTGGCCCTCGTGGCCAGCGCAGCATGGGCCGTACCGCACCTTGGTCAGGAAGTTCACGTAGTGGTCGTCGATCACGGACTGCAGGAGGGTTCGGATCGGATTGCGCACGAAGCCGCCGAGGCCGCCCGATCGCTCGGTGTTGACGATGTCCGTATCCGTCGCGTGCAGGTCGGCTCTGCCGGAGGACCAGAGGCCGCCGCTCGCGAGGCCCGACGATCAGCTCTGCTCGATGTTGCCGAGGAGCTCTCTGTCGAACAGATTCTCCTCGGGCATACCCGTGACGACCAGGCTGAGACGGTATTGATGCGCCTCGCTCGTGGTTCGGGGGCTCGATCGATTTCGTCGATGAGGGAGTGTGATCCTCCCTGGCATCGACCGTTCCTGGATATACCCCGCGAGGTGGTGCACCGCGTTGCACTCGAGTACCTAGAACCGTTGGGCATCGTTGCCTGGGACGACCCCCACAATCACGATCCGGTCTATACCCGGGTCCGTGTCAGGAACGCCCTGCGGTCCCTTGAGTCCGATCTCGGCGCCGGTCTTGTTGTCGGGCTTTCGCGATCAGCGCACCTACTGTCCGATGATGCCGATGCCTTGGATTCGTGGGCCCAGGGAGCATTCGACACGACAGTCGGCTGCTCCAACGGGGGATGTCACGCGTCCGTTGACGCCCTCGCGGACCTGCCACGCGCGGTACGGACGCGAGTTCTCAGGTTGATGCACTCGACTGTCGCGGCAGGTGATGATCAGCTCGACTTCGACCACGTCCGGCGCGTCGAGGCGATGGTGTCGCACTGGAAAGGTCAAGGTCCAGCGAAATTGCCAGGTGCGGTCACAGCGCGGGTCGAATGTGGAAGGCTGGTCCTCGATCGCACATCCCCGGGAGACTCGAGTGCAACCTGATCACGTCCAAGCGGACCTCGCGCACGTCCTGCTGACCGAAGAGCAGATTCATGATCGCATCGCCGAGATCGCGAAGCAGATCGACGACGAGTACCGGGGACGCGATCTGTTGCTGGTCGGAGTTCTCAACGGCGCGGTCATGGTGATGGCGGATTTGGCCCGAGCGCTCAGCATCCACGCGAATATGGATTGGATGGCCGTCTCGTCCTACGGTTCCGGGACCACCAGCAGTGGCGTCGTTCGGATTCTGAAGGACCTGGACGCCGATATCGAGGGCCGAGACGTCCTCATCGTCGAGGACATCTTGGACTCCGGGCTGACGTTGTCGTGGTTGATGAAGAACCTGAGGTCGCGTAAGCCTGCTTCCTTGGAGATCTTCACCCTGCTGCGCAAACCGGACGCGCTAAAAGTGAAGGTCGAGCCCACGTACGTTGGGTTCGATATCCCGAACGAGTTCGTCGTGGGCTACGGCCTGGATTACGCCCAGAGGTATCGCAATCTTCGGTGCGTGGGCACGCTGGCGCCCCACGTTTACACGAATTAGCGATTCCAACGAGCGCAGCGACCGTGCCCTGAGTGCCACAGCCGTTCGCGGTGGGCGTAGGGGTCGCTAGCCCCGACCCGGGTGCGGGAAAGGCTGCGTCCGTTACCGTTGAGTGGTGGATCTGAAGCGAATTCTGCGCGGCCCGATCTTCTGGATCGCCATGGCCGTGATCTTCGTCTTGGTCGGATCCAGCCTGATTTCCGGCATAGGGGCTCCCGAGGAGATCGATACCGGCGAGGCCATCTCGGACATTACGTCCGCAAATGTGGATACCGCCACGCTCATCGACCGCGATCAGGTGCTCGAACTTACGCTGCGCAATGGCGACCAAGTCCGCTCGCACTACATCACGGGCCAGGGCGTGGAGTTGCAGAACCTGCTGCAGGAGCGGACGGATGCCGGGCAGTTGCCCGGTGGCTATAACGTGGTGGTTCCCAGCGAGAACCTGTTGGTCACTTTGTTCATTTCGCTGTTGCCATTCGCGCTTTTGATTTTGTTGATGGTTTTCATCTTCAGTCAGATGCAAGGCGGCGGTGGGCGCCTCATGAACTTCGGCAAGTCCAAGGCCAAGGCGATCACCAAGGACATGCCGCAGACAACGTTCGAGGATGTGGCCGGTGCCGACGAAGCCGTCGAGGAACTCGTCGAGATCAAGGATTTCCTCTCCGATGCCGAACGCTTCCAAAAGGTCGGAGCCAAGATCCCCAAGGGGGTTCTCCTCTACGGTCCACCGGGAACCGGTAAGACGCTCCTTGCTCGAGCCGTGGCCGGTGAGGCCGGCGTTCCTTTCTACTCAATCTCCGGTTCGGACTTCGTCGAGATGTTCGTGGGCGTTGGCGCCAGCCGGGTTCGCGATCTGTTCGAGCAGGCCAAGGCCAACGCTCCGGCGATCATCTTCATCGATGAGATCGATGCGGTTGGTCGTCATCGTGGTGCTGGTCTCGGTGGCGGGCACGATGAGCGCGAGCAGACGCTGAACCAGATGCTCGTAGAGATGGACGGTTTCGATGTCACCGGCGGTGTGATCTTGATCGCGGCAACGAATAGGCCCGACATCCTCGATCCTGCATTGTTGCGACCCGGAAGATTCGACCGGCAAATCGCAGTCGAGCGCCCCGACCTCAATGGTCGCTACGAGATCTTGAAGGTGCACGCGAAAGGTAAGCCGATCACAGAGGGCATCGACCTCATGGCCGTTGCCCGCCGCACCCCGGGCTTCACAGGAGCCGACCTCGCTAACGTGCTGAACGAGGCCGCTTTGCTAACCGCGCGTTCAGACAAGACTTTCATCGACGACGAAGCCCTCGACGAGGCAATCGATCGGGTGATCGCTGGACCGCAGAAGCGCACTCGCGTCATGGACGACCACGAGAAGACCATTACGGCCTACCACGAGGCGGGGCATGCCCTGGTCGCCGCGGCGCTGCCGGGCAACGATCCCGTCCACAAAATCACGATCATGCCGCGCGGTCGAGCTCTCGGATACACGATGGTGCTTCCCGATCAGGACAAGTACTCCACGACCCGAAGCGAGATGCTGAACCAACTCGCCTACATGCTCGGAGGCCGCGCTGCGGAGGAATTGATCTTCCACGATCCGACCACGGGCGCAGCGAACGACATCGAGAAGGCAACGTCGGTCGCTCGCGCGATGGTTACGCAATTCGGTATGACGGAGCGGCTCGGTGCCATCAAGTACGGGCAGGAGCAAAGCGAGGTTTTCCTCGGCCGCGACATGGGACACATGCGCGATTACTCCGAGGAAGTTGCGGCTGCGATCGATGAAGAAGTGCGTGGATTCATCGAAGCTGCGCATCAGGAGGCGTACGACGTTCTCGTCCAAAACCGGGAAGTCCTCGATGCGCTTGTCCTTGCTCTGCTCGAGCGCGAGACCCTCGACAAAGCGGAGATCGAAGAGATCTTCGCCGAACTGACACTGCAGTCGCCTCGACCGGCGTGGACGGGATCGGCCCGCAGGGCTCCCGACACTCGCGGTCCGATTCCTTTCCCGGTGGCATCGTCGGAAGCCTCATCGAACGGCCATGGGTCGAACGGACACGTGTCGCCGAAGGGCATCGAAACCGCGATGAACGAGTCTCGGGACTCCGACTCTCAGTAGGCTGACGTATGTCCATCAACCCGGTGCATGCCGGATCCAACGTGCCCGCTGGCGAGTACAACCCGGAGGCAGTCGCCGCGGCTATCCGAGACCTACTCATTGCCATCGGTGAGGATCCGGACCGCGAGGGGCTTCGCGATACGCCCGATCGAGTGGCACGCGGTTACGAGGAGATCTTCGGAGGGCTGAGACGAACCGCCGAAGACGTTCTCACGACCACGTTCGACATTGGGCATGGTGAGCTCGTGATGGTCAAGGACATCGAGGTCTACAGCACCTGCGAACACCACCTCTTGCCTTTCTTCGGCGTGGCCCACGTCGGGTACATCCCCAATCCATCGGGGCAAATAACGGGCCTTTCCAAACTTGCGCGCTTGGTGGACGTGTTCGCCCGTCGTCCGCAGGTGCAAGAACGGCTGACGACACAGGTAGCCGAATCGCTCATGCGCATCTTGGAGCCCCAAGGCGCAATCGTGGTCATTGAAGCCGAACACATGTGCATGTCGGTTCGCGGCGTGCGCAAGCCTGGTTCCAAGACGGTTACCAGTGCGGTCCGCGGGTCGCTGCTTAATGCAGCAACCCGGGCCGAAGCCATGGCCTTGATCTTGGATCGCTAGCTATGGCGGGCTTGCCGGTTTCAGGAATCGACGCCCGGTTGCCCGTGGTCTGGGGCGTGCTCAACGTGACGCCCGACTCCTTCTCTGATGGGGGCCTGTTCGAATCTGCCGATAAAGCCATCGAACAAGGAGTGCTCCTTCGCAGCCAAGGGGCGGACGTGGTGGATATCGGTGGTGAATCAACCCGCCCCGGAGCCGAGCGCGTTGGGGTCGAGGTCGAACTGCAGCGAGTCCTTCCGGTGATTTCGGGGCTCGTGGATCGTGGCGTGATGGTGAGCGTCGACACCATGCGAGCGGAAGTTGCTCGCGAGGCAGTTGGGTGCGGAGCCAGCATCGTCAACGATGTCAGTGGTGGTCGAGCCGATCCCGACATGCACTCCACGGTTGCAAAGCTAGGTGTGCCGTATGTCGTGATGCATTGGCGGGGCCACTCGGTGTCGATGAATCAGCAAGCCGTTTACCACGATTCAGTGAGTGAAGTGCGCGGCGAGATCGACCAGCAGGTCCGAACTGCCATTGCCTCGGGAATCGATCCTGGATGCATCGTCGTTGACCCCGGTATCGGGTTCGCCAAGGAGCCCGAGCACAACTGGGACCTATTGCGCTCATTGGATGTCCTGACTGAAATGGGGTTCCCGATCTTGGTCGGCGCATCCCGCAAGCGC
>Ga0181592_10003803_pt1 | contig 12500 bp, 37 predicted proteins | sample 071ome_20_FD_133755 | JGI IMG/M metagenome (GOLD analysis project Ga0181592, IMG submission 133755) | Coastal salt marsh microbial communities from the Groves Creek Marsh, Skidaway Island, Georgia - 071412BT metaG (megahit assembly) | ecosystem: Environmental > Aquatic > Marine > Intertidal...
GAGAGGAGCATGTTTCTGCCTGGCGTCAGGGTCAACTCTGGGATTTGCCTAACCTGTTGCCAAAGGATCAGGAAGGCGGTACAGTAGGCGAGTAGGTTAAAAGACCCATGAAACTCTGGAACGCACTAATTAAGACCGCTGGCGGTCGTCTGGCGAGGGTAGAGTTTGAGTCTCCCAGTCATTGGCGTGGTGATGCTGCTGCACAGGCAAAAAGTGCCTATGGTGCGAGTGAAGTAGTCTCCATTAATCCTGCTACAATTCCTGTCAAGGATGCACCGAGTGCGCCTAGACCAAACATTTCCACTGCTGCTCTTGTATCCACATCTTTCCTGGATCATGCTGTAGGTTGGTTGGTGATTGTGCCTATTGTGGCAATTTGCATGGCACTGCCGATTATTCCTATTGCTGGTGTAGTTGGTTATATTATCTGGTTTACCGTAAAACTCGCCAAGACTGGACCTTGGAATTAGAATACTAAATAATCTGTCAAGTCATTATTGTAAAATGAGCGAACAACCAGAAAAGCAATTACTACAACAAAATCCCCCAGTGGAGTCTGCTGGTTCTACATTTGTTGGTAAGGGTGAAGATGGTCCACAAAGAATGGATCGTCTGAATAAACAAGTCAAGATTATGTCTGCGACTCTTGGTAACCTTGATGGTAGACTTTGTGCCCTTGAGAAACTATTGGTACAGGCGATCGGTTATCAACAAACTATCACCAATGTTGTACGCACAACAGCAGAAGTAGAGGCAGAAGTAAGAGCATTGCGTCAAGAATTGGAATCTCTCCGTGCTGAATCTCGTTTTGATATGGGTGCGGGTGCTCCTCTTGATCCAGCAGTTGCACCACTTGGATAACTGTCCCCAACCCATTGACTTCTGACTCAATCACCTCTATATTATTATTGTTCACCAAACACAACACATGAACAACGAATTTGAATACGAGTACAGCGATTTTGATGAACTCTACGATTCGATGATGGAATCTAACCCCGAAGATTGGTTGCCTGAGTCGGGCATTCGGGAACAGTTTGATTCTGAAACTATCAAACTCTTGAATCAGTTCTGATAGTGTGACAGTTCAATAACCTGCACACGGGGGTCGCCAAGACCCCCGTTTTTTTGTATTATTATCTTATCGAACGCAACGCATCAATGCAACTCCGTCCTCATCAGGAAAAGATTCTTGATCGTATGTTTGCTTATCATAAAGGACAGATCATTGTTCCTACTGGCGGCGGTAAAACATTGACGATGATTGTTGATACCCAGACCACTTACGATCTTATTCAGAAAGGAACCACCACAGTTGTTGTAGCACCTCGTATCCTTCTTGCTGAACAACTCTGTCAGGAGTTTCTGGAAGTTATTGACACCAAATATACTCATGTGATGCACGTTCACAGTGGTGAAACTCATCACTTCTCTTCTACTAACCCCGAGAAGATTCACCTGTTCGCTAACACTGCCCGTACCGCAGGTGAGAACGTTCTGATCTTCACTACCTATCATTCTCTGCACCGTGTAATGGATGCAGATATTGAGGTCAACACGATCTATTTTGATGAGGCACACAACAGCATTACTCGCAACTTCTTTCCTCCTACCGAGTTCTTCTCCAATGAGGCAGATCGTTGCTATTTCTTTACTGCAACTCCCAAACATTCTTTGACTGTGAAGAAACCAGGGATGAATGACGTTGATGTTTATGGTCAGGTAATCTGTCAGGTTCCTGCACCCGAACTGGTGGAGGGTGGTTATATTCTGCCTCCTAAAGTTAATGTCCGTCAACTTCCACTTTCCAAGGACAAGAACAACTGGCAACGTGATGCGGACTACCTGCATCAAACGATCATTGATGACAACAAAAACCAAGTTCTTGTCTGTGCCCGCACTACCAAACAGATCATCAATGTGATCCAAAATACTAACTTTGTCACTAAGATTGCTGCAGAGGGTTATTCTTGGATGGTAATTACTTCCAAGACTGGTGCTATCATTGACGGTCACAAAGTCAATCGCGAAAAGTTCTTTGAAACTCTGAATGCTTGGGGTAAAGATTCCACCAAGAAGTTTATTGTTCTTCACCACTCTATTCTGTCGGAGGGCATCAATGTTAATGGTCTTCAATCTGTTATTTTCCTTCGTAATATGGATTATGTTGGTATCTCTCAAACTGTGGGTCGGGTGATTCGTCTCGGTGATGAATCTAAGACTTACGGTCTAGTCACCATCCCAACTTATGACAACGTTGGTATCAGCACCGCCCGCAAAGTGCAGGCAGTTGTAGACACCATCTTCAATCAAGGTCAACCTGCAATTTCGGAGATTCGCAAATGAACTACACCAAACAACAACTAATTGATGCACTTCAACGGGAGTATGAGTGGTTATGCCATGATGATTTCGATCCTGATGAAGATCTAACAATGGAAGAACATCTAGATATGCTGCAGCAACTATCCTATGATGAGTTGGTAGAAGAGACATCGACCGATGACATTTTCACGTTAGATGAGTTTATGAGGACGTATGGGTAGAGAGCAAAAGTATTACAACTGTAACTCAAGTTTATTAGATCCAGTTTGTGTGAGAGATTATGTCTCACCAGATGGCATGTGGGCGGTGATTCCTGTTATTGGTAACAAGGAGTGGGTTATCATCCACGAGGGGAAAGTGCTGAGTGATGTATCACGCACATTCCAAAGTGCCATGAGTAAAGTAGAAAAATACAAAAAAGGGAAATCTCCCCGCAAGAAACGATCTACTACCCCCGCCGCACAGAAATCACAGAAAAAAGCGAAAACGCCTAGTAAGGCAAAGGGATCTCAGACCAAGAAACCCAGTGCCACCAAGGGAACCACGAAACCCAAGAAAAAATCTAGTGGACAGTCCAACAAAGTGGCACAGTCCACTGGGAATCCGTTGCTGGATGCATTACAATAACAAGGTAATCAAGAGAGGAACATGACCACTAAAACTAAGAAACTCTTTGTCACTCCGCTCTCCCGCAAGGCAAAGAATCGCTTTGCAAATGAGATGGATCTCTTCCATACTTGTTTTGTTGAGTGTGAGAAGATGCATGAGGGAATGAATCATGTTTTCCTCAAGTCTCTCAATGGTGGTTACTTCTTCTGGGTGCCAGAAAAAGGTAACTCTGATTGGAAAGTTGAGAAGTGAGTATTGACTTCAAGACTGTTTTACTCAAGGAGGAGACTCTTGATCTCCTCCGCACTTTGATACAGGCAGAGGTTAAACTTGCTGTCCTTCAACATACTCGAATCAAACCAGATGCCGACGCAATACAAGATCAGTTGGCAATCTGCGACGTAATTTACCACTCACTTAAGGAAACTCTCTGATGGATGAACTCGAACTGTCTCGCGCACGTTGCCTGGATGTCATCGACACGGTGATCTCCAAACGATTGAATGATCTATTGGACAATGATAAATATGCGGATGCTAGAGCAATCGCACAAGAAATGTTCCTAATTGGTGATGATGATCTCGATGAATGTTGGGATGATGAGATCATGTTTATGGATGATATTACTGGAATGACAGACGAAGAACTCGCTGACCTCCAGTTTGATGTGACAGTTGAATAACCTGCACACATCACGCGCCATGAGGCGCCTCTACCCTGTATATTAAAAGAGTCAAAGGAATCACACCTAATGAGCACTAACGCACGAATCGGCATCAAACTTGCAGACGATTCTATTGTTTCTGTTTATCATCACTGGGATGGTTATCCTGAGTGGTTGGGTCGTATGTTGGAAAGGCATTACAATACTAAAGAGTCAGTCACCGATCTAATTGATGGTGGCGATATGTCTTCTTGTTACACTAACTCTGGGTTCAATAATGAACCTCTTGGTGGTGATCGTCCTCTTTATTATACTATGCGTGGGGATGAACTTACTCCTCCTCAAGTTGCAGAATCTCTCACAGAATACCTCGAACAGTCTACTGATTGTGGTGGAGAATACGCCTACGTTTTTGACAATGGCGAGTGGTTCTGTTACAATACCCAAACCTGGGGTGATTCTTACGGTCAAATTGTAGAAATCCCTGAACCATTTCCTACCGATCATGACTGAGATTCCGAAGGAACTTAGGTCGTTCCTGAGTACGCCGCAGAAACATATTAAGTTCCTTCAGGATCTTAAAAAAGACCTCAAAAAACACCCACATAAAAGTAAGAGGAGGAAAAAGAAATGATAGAACAACTGCCATTCTTTTCCATCTCTTTCTATAAAATCTCTATCCCTAATTGGCAAGAGAGAAAGCAAAGGATTAAGGACATTGTTGGTCTTAATCCTGAAGAAAATAGGATAGATATTTGTTATTCAGATTATTTCAAGTATAATAATAGACCACCGTACTTAGTGACCTTCGTTGCTGAACTCAGGGAGGAACTATCTTATTTCCTGGACAATTCAGGAATCAAAGTAGAACCTCCCGAAGAGTGGCAAATGTGGTCACAGATGTATGTTGGTGCTGATTCTCATCCCCTACATAATCATGGGTTTGGGAATCTTTCCGCAATTCTTTATCTAGATTTTGATAAGGAACATCACCAGAGTACAAGGTTTTATTCACCACTACCTAACCCGTTCTTTGGCACCATTGAACGTTATCAACCTGAGGTGAATGAGGGGGATATTATTCTATTCCCGTCTACAATTCTCCATGAATGCCCACCATCGTACTCTGACATTCCTAGGTCCATTGTTGCATTTAACATCCCTATCGCTGACCAGAATGTATAAACTTAACTGCACTATTACCGATGAACAAAGATCTCTTCTAGCAGATGCTTTGTATTACTACAGCGAAATGTTGGGGAGTGATGCTGATGGATCCGAAAAACTTAATGCTCTAGAAGAACTCGAAGAACACCTAGATGCACATTTTACGGAGTCAAAATGAACGATCAACTAAACATTCAAGAAATTGAGTATTTGCTGCACACTCTGCACTGTTCTGATTTATTCACTCAAAACAGAGGCAAACAAGCAGGAGTTGACCACAATCGAGTAAAAGAAAAACTAGAAAATCTAAAGTATCGTATGACAATGTAATTATGGAAAGACTATCTCCAGAAGATATACAGTTGGAAAGTGTATCAAAGAACTTTGAATATGAGAAGATCTCTCGTCAAATTGATGAGTGTGACGATGTAGCAATTTTGAAACAAATGCTGCGAGTGCAGGTTAAACTGTACTACAAACTGCAAGAAACAATGATCTCTACCCTGAAAATGAAATGAGTAATCTTCGACACCAAATTAAGTCCCAATGGTATTACATCTTCTGGGGAATCGCAACAGTTGCTGTTGTCTCTGGTCAAGTTTATGTTGGCATGGGTTATCGACAGATGGCACAGAGTACAACTAACCTGCAACAATTCTTTGTCCAGTTGTTAAAGGATGCTGGTGAAAACTATGAGCGATACTGAACAGATATTGCGTATTCTAACAGAACACCTAAAAGGTGAATTGAAGCATTATATTGTTAGTGATAAAAACAAATCATACAATAGGATTGTAATTGAATATGCACGTTCGAGTAAATCAGGAGATTGATGTTCCTATGAGAATTGTAGGCAGTATCGGTGTGATTATTGCCTACTTTGTTATTCTTCACTCAAATGTTTTGGTTGGTGTAACAATCAACCTGATCGCAGATCTAATTTCAGTGCCATACTTTGTTAGAACGAAGTCATGGGATGTTGTTGTTATGTTATCTTTTCTACTCTGCATTTCTGCCTCTAAACTATTCTCATGAAACGCCGTTGGGATCCACTTCAAACTGGTTTTTATTGCGTTGACTATATACTCGATGGTGAGGAAAAAACTGCTGTTTATTTTCAACTAGAGTCTGCACAACAGGCACTAATTACAATGATGAGAAAGGGCATCGAATGTAATGGAATGAGAGAATGGCAACCTAATGGGTAAGAAGAAAAAGAGTAAGACTATTTGGCGACTATGGGCAAAGGCACTAGGAGCAAAGGAAGGAAAGAATGATCGAGAGGCAGATATTATTGCTGGCATACGCACCTTTATTTTTATTTCTTACCTGGTTACAAATGTCGCTATTGTATCTAATGCGATAAGGCATTGGAACGATGGTGTAAATAATACACACACGATTGAGAAACAAAATGAATAAGTTTTACATGTTCACAAAAGACTCTTGTGGTCCTTGTGGATTGGTCAAACGATATATCAATGCCCTCAAAGATGATCGCATCAGTATCATTGAGGAGGTGTATCTTGAGGACTTTAGTGATGATCCTATCCCACAGGAAAATATTGCACTTGCAAAGAAGTATGGCGTGACTGCTACACCTGTGTTGGTCATTACTGATGAGGAAGGCAATCTCCTGGAGTCATTTACTGGTGGAATGGGCATAACTCAGAACATCAGAAAGATGTGGGATCAGTATGCTTAGTGCCTGGATTCACATTGTAGCATTCTTTCAAGTTGTGGTGTTGAGTTGTATTCAACCAGTCAACTGGAAGTATTGTTATCGAGTGGATCAATGGTTGGTGCCTGATCTAATCGAAGGGTATCAACTTTGGACAGGCGAAAAACATCCTTATCAGTTGGAAAAGGATTATCTCAATGGTCTACAGAGAACCACATCTACAGAACAAGAGTGACCACTGTGCTGCTCTGTGGCATATCTGGTATAAATTATATTTGGATAAAGATCAGTTAGCACCAACAGCAAGAAAGGCATGGTGTAAGTGTGCCGATGAGTTGGGTGAGATGATACAATACGAGGTCAAGAATAATCCAAGATATAATAAAAAATTAAAAGACAAAGATTGACACCCGAAAGGGTGTTTTTTTGTGCCTAATTGCCTTTTATATAAAAGCAAACTCAAAAACACAAGTATATCAACTTTAGTCGTGTGACTATATAAAAACTGTCACAAGGGCGCTTGTGGTGTGGTTCGACGTGCTTTAATATAAAAGCATGAAAAACACCCATCTCGAGCATCCTGAGGATTCTATATTAAATGATGGCAGAAGTGGTGCTATCAACGTCCTCAAGTGGTTTGCTGATAAGAACAGCACACTAACTGTCAAGTATGACGGTGCGCCTGCTATTGTGTGGGGTGTTAATCCCGAGAATGGTAAGTTTTTTGTTGGTACTAAAAGTGTATTCAACAAGAAGAAGATCAAGATCAATTATACTCACAATGATATAGAAGTTTATCATGGCGATAAACCTCACGTCGCATCTATTCTTCATATGTGCATGGAGAATCTGCCTCGTTTGAGTGGTGTTTATCAAGGTGACTTTATTGGTTTCGGTGGTAAGGATAGTTACCGTCCCAATACTATAACCTATGAGTTTCCTGGTGTTGTCAACCAGGACATTGTGTTTGCTGCTCATACTTCATATGTTGGTGCAACAATGAAGACAATGCAGGCACAATTCGGTTTTAATGTAGAACTGCCTGAGTCCAGTAACTATAACTTTCTCGATACAACTGCTGTTCGCACACGTCAACCTAACCGTGCAAAGTTGTTGATTGCACTTGCGAAAGTGTTGGTGCGTTTCGTACAGTTTCCAGATCAAAAGGTTGGGGCATATGTTAAGACTGTCATCAATAAGTACATTCGAGAGGGTAAAGAACTCGACCCCAAGTCTCTGTCTGAGGAGACTGGATTGTCTGCAAATCTGTTTCATTTGTATAACCTTCTGATTGAAATTAAAGAACTCATCATTGATAATTGCAGGGCATTTGAGGACGTTGCCTGTTATGTCAAGGATGAAGAATGTGAACACGAGGGTTATGTTATGACAAACAAATATGGGACATATAAATTAGTCAGGAGACGTATTTTCTCCTATAATAACTTCAACGTTGCAAAGAACTGGAGTGACTGATTATGACATATGTTCCTGCTGTTAATGATTACGTCGTCTGGACAGATACACTAGGCAAAGTAATCGAAGGGTGGGTTTATTTTGTAGATTCTACTTACATTACCATAGAGATTGGCGTAAGAGATAAACCAGAGTGTCCATATGAGAATAAAGTATTGCATAAAAAGACTCACTGTTGTGTGCTCTGTTTCCATGAAGATTGGCATCAGTTAGAATACATTACCTCACGCCCCAGTAAGCATCATAATACAGACCCCTGGGGTGGACAGTTGAGCGAAGTGTCCACTAAACCCGCCGAGGTCGCCGTTTTGTGCAATACTTAAAGAGTCAAAGGAATCGGATCGAATCAAATGCAACTCACCTCCAAAGATGGCAACATGGTTGTTGACTTCTATCCCGTCAAGTTCAACGACGGAAGTGTTAGCGAGTCCCGCATGATTAAGATCGTTACTTTCATGGGTGGGACGCAATCTAAGTCTCTGATTAACAAGAAAGACTTCCAGCGTGAGGTAGATTCTCGGGTTGAAGGTTACGGTTACAATGTAACTGGTTTCAACGAGATTCCTCAGTTTCAAGGTGGTCTCGGGATGGCATGTTGATGAGTTTAATTAAACAACACTTGCACAACTTACAAGAGGATTCAATGAACATTACACTCGACAACATGCCCGCAGTTTGTGAGAAGTATGGTCTGGATCTTGACCAAGAGAAAGTTGCTTACCATACGGTGAGTCTGTGTGGCAAACTCTATGACTCCATCAAGGAGCAAACCCTTCGGTGGCATGAACAAGCAATCATGTCTAAATCTGACACCGATCATCTATATCACATCCGTAAGATTCGAGAGATCAATGAGTCTGGCGTGGACAAAGAGTTTTATATTGTCACGGGTCGCAAATATCTGAAGATTGTTTATTTTGACGGTTCGCAACGTAGTGCTCATGCATTTGTAGATAAAAAGACTGGTGATGTATATAAATCTGCCTCATGGAATGCTCCTGCAAAGGGTGTGAGATTCAATCTCCTCGATGATACCTCACGAGAGGATTGTTTCGCCCGTGCTGATTGGGCAGGAGGTTATTTGTATGCTCGATGAGATCAATTTTCCACACAATCCACCCAAAGGTTATCACTATGAGACAGTACAATTTAAGAGTAATGTTATTGCAATCTGGACTGTATATGATGGTAGGTTTAATTACAATAGTGGCGATGAATCTCGTTGTATCTGGGGATTCTACAATACAAAGACAAAGTGTTACCACTCGCCTATCAATTCCTCCAAGCAAGGTAGTGCGGTAGACCTAAAAGATACCACACCGTATAGCGCAATGCCCATCAATTTGAGCATATTAGAGAGGTGCTTCGTGTGACAGTCGCCGTGCTGTCCACCAAACCCGCCAAAGGGTCTCGATCGGTGCAATACTAACAGAGTCAAAGGAATCGCACAAAATGCACGCTCTTCAAACCATTTCATACGCTGATCGCGAAATGTTCGCTTACAACGCTGAGCGTGAAAAGAAGCAAAAGGAGATCGATCGAGTGCTCGCTCAACCCGAAACTCGTGCCCGTTATGCTCTTCAATTCTACTATGACTTCATGGATCCTGAGATGAACAAAAAGGCACTCAATCGCTTCAGCGAGTTCATGGATGTGATTGAGTACAACAGCGAACCCTACGAACTTTACTGAAATGACTACTGTTATCCTTGGTTCTTTAATCATTCTCTGGTTTTTTGCCCCCAAATGGAAATGAACAATCAACTCGAAATGCTGACTGCTCGTGAACAACTCATGGAAGACATTGATTGTATCATTGAAGCATTTTGTTGGGAAATGTGGGAGGGAAAGTATCCCGAAACCCAAGAAGATTTAACCCGACTTTTGTGTGATGCTGTCATCAAAAACTTTCCCTCAAAGTGATGATGAAAAACTACAGAGTTCAAGTTGAAACTAACGACGGATGTGTCACCGTTTGGTATGAACAATCTCGTGCAAAGACTGCTGACAAACTTATACTGAATCGGGTCTACAATCAACTCTGTGGACTAAACATTAAAGAGATTAACGTTACTCCTTCTGTCTGAATCATGCAATTCCAAATTACCTACATCGAGTTTGATTTTGAGGATGATTTGTATCCCATGACTGAACAAGAAACTGAAGACTTTTGTGATGATTATGTTGGCACATTTTGGGAGGCAGATGATGGAGATGATTTAGTCGAAGAAATCACATCTGCCGCAGGTTACTGTATCAAATCGATCGACTATCGTCACGTCCTCACTCCTATTTTTCCATGATTACTTCCAAGGCACAAATGCTCAAAGTGATTGCAACTGTTGCTCAACCGCATACACTTACCCGTGAGGAAAAGTTTCAAGTTTTCTGTAATGTGTGCGACAACATGTTAGCGGAGGGAAGGATTACATCAGCAAAGCATAAACAATGGACTAACGTATTCTGACTGTGTGACAGTCACCAAACCGCACGCCAGAGGCGCCAGAACGGTCGCCAAGGTGCAATACTATAAGGGTCGAAGGGATTTTACCACAAATGCTTAAAGCACTCCGCAAGTCCCGCCCTGCTAACTTCTACGCTAATCAAGTGAAAGTCCTGCTGCTCCTTGGTATCGGTGTTCTCCTTTGGACTAACACTGGTGCTCGTCAATTTACCTCTGACGCGCTGTACAATGCCTCCGAAGTTGTTCGCCCTCGCTGACATGATCGAAACCACTCAAGATCAGCAAATTCGTCGCACTATTCTTCAGAAGATTGAAGAGATGGACATTGAGTTGCTGAAGCGAATCGCATACGAGGTTCGCTGTGAAGAAATGGGAATCTATCCCGATCAAACTTACATCAACTGGTGAGGTGCAACGTAAAGAATCCAAGTGGAGTTACTATGCCATTGGATTGGCATTCTCACTCCTGTTAGTTGTTCATGTTGTGGAGAATAGCAGAACTGCTGAACCACAACTGCCCTCCTATTGCTCAGCAAACCCCACAAGTTCTTACTGCAACGATTAACATGCCACTGCACACTTCCTACACTGATCGCTACTCCGTTGAGGAGGCATATGATGGAGATTGGGATGACATGATGTCCCCAGATGCCTACGAAGAGTATATCGACCGCAAACGGTTTGCTAAGTCGAACGGATACGCTTATCCTGCTTATCGTACACTGCACAACTACTAATTTGCTACACTTTCGCTTTTTTTGAGATTGGGGGCGTCGGGGATGACCTGATGCCCCTTTTCAGTAGAATTGCAAGAAAAACACGTTTTTACGTCAGTGGTGGCAAGGGTTTTCGATCCCGCTCGGGATCATACCAGCACGCCAGGGGGCAGACTCTATCAAACGATCCCGCTCGGTAACAGTGTGCCAATCGCCGTGCTGCACACTAAACCCGCCAAAGGGTCTCGATCGGTGCAATACTTAAAGAGTCAAAGGAATTGCTTCAATGAACGTCATCAATCAACCTCGAAAGATTAACAACACTGTCTACGATATGCCTACCGTTGGTGGCATGGACCGTTGTCAAATTAACAACCGTTTGCACTACATCAACGAGGCATTGCTCAAGATTAAAGCAGAACAATCAGCACTGATTGCTGCTCGTAACCAACTCGATCGCCACAACGAAATGCTGGAGATGGGTGATCTTTTCGACGAAATGTTTGGAGGTTGATTATGCCTGTTGTTCGCCGCGTTTCTTTCACTACTTTCAAGACAATTCACCAACCTGATGATCGTAACTTTCAGAAGGTGATAGATATGAAGACCAACAAAGTTACTCTGGTTCGTATCAATCATGGAACACAATGATGTAAGCAATTCCCCACACGATTGGGACGACTTTTGGCACAATTCTGACACCGAAACTTCACCTATTTGGAAACCAATGACTTCTGCAACTTTTGACGCCGTTTGTGACAAGTTCGCTAATGAAATTATCGATGGAATGGATATGGATACGCTGATTCAGATTGCTTACGATCAATGCTACGAATACTTCAAAGGATGTAGCGATTCCGAACTGAAGGAAGAAGTAATCAACCACTATGGTGGTGATGAGAGCGAATGGGATCGAATCGTAAAAGAAGTAGCAGCGGAGTGATGAAAATGATGATGAAAACACCAAGACAAGTGCTGATTCAAAATGTAACGGACGCAATCAACGTTTGCTACACTGCACCTGGCAATCCTGATGAAGGGTATCCCTATGCTGCAGGATATGCTCGGAGTTGCTTACAAACTGTTCTAGACTATTTGAAGGAGGAAGAAGTAGCAATGTGACAGTTGGGGCGCTGTCCACTAAATCCGCCAAAGCGCCCCAATCCATGCAATTATAGGATCATGGAAAACAACGGAACTCAAATGTCTCTCTTCTCTCAAGGTTGGAAAGCAGAGCAATACTTTGGCAGTGAGTTGACTGCTACTCACATGCGCTCTGCTTCTGTCTATCGTTTCATCGAGAATAACGACATCTCGATTAAGCACACTGCCGTTCGTAAGAATAACGAATGGGTCGATCAGTTTGTTGTTTATCATCACACTGTGACTGCTTATCAC
>Ga0181592_10003807_pt1 | contig 12497 bp, 10 predicted proteins | sample 071ome_20_FD_133755 | JGI IMG/M metagenome (GOLD analysis project Ga0181592, IMG submission 133755) | Coastal salt marsh microbial communities from the Groves Creek Marsh, Skidaway Island, Georgia - 071412BT metaG (megahit assembly) | ecosystem: Environmental > Aquatic > Marine > Intertidal...
CCCGCTACCAATTTTGAAAAGAGAAAGAGTAGAACAGGTTTAGTTTGAGCCTGTTGGTTTACAGAGAAAACGGCTCGTCGGGCTCGACTCTTTATAAACCATTGGGAAGGTCGTAGGATCAAATCCTGCCCCCGCTACCAATTTTCAATTTTTTCCAGATGCTTTAATAAAAAGCTTTATAGAGGCTTTAAGGTTTTTAAGAGGTTGCAGCTTGTTCAAGCTCCCTTTGTTAAACCGCGGGTAGAATGACAGGCTTATTACCTGTTCCCGTAATCAAACTTTAGGAAACCGATTTTTCCTTCGAGTTTCCAGATTTTAAAGCCCCTATATGGGGCTTTTTAGTAAGTGTAAATAAGTAGTTGGAAGTGGGCCATAGGCCCATTTTTTGTTTAGCCAGAACGTGAAAAGACCATGAGCAGGCGGACTACAGAACTGGGTAACTTACTGGAACCCGCCATCAATGCCCTGGGATTCAGGTTGTGGGGTATTGAATATATACCGCAAGGCAGGCATTCACTGCTGCGTGTATATCTCGACAAGGAAGGTGGTGTCGACATTGAGGACTGCGCGCTTGCCAGCAGGCAGATCAGCAGCATCCTGGATGTCGAGGATCCGATCAGCGGTGAATATACGCTGGAGGTGTCCTCACCAGGCCTGGATAGAACATTGTTTTCGCTGGACCAGTTCAATGAGTACCTGGGATGGCATGTAACGTTGAGACTGACCGAGAATTTTGATGGACGCAGGAAGTTCACGGGGCAGTTAAAAGCAATAGTCGATGATGAGGTTGTAATTATCATCGGTGATGAGGAATACACCATTCCTTACGAGTTGGTAGAAAAAGCCAGCCTGGTGAGCCAGGTCTGAGGCATACGGTGATTCCTGTAAAGGGTGTTTTAAAGGTAGCTTTGACATGATTAATAAAGAAATTTTGATGGTGGCTGATGCTGTTTCCAACGAGAAAGGTGTCTCCAGGGATGTGATCTTCAGCGCCATAGAGTCTGCACTGGCCTCTGCCACGAAAAAACGTTACGTGGACGAGGAAATCGATTGTGAAGTCATCATCGATAAGGATACAGGCGACTACGAAACCTACCGTGTCTGGACAGTTGTGCCCGATGACGAACTGGCGCTGCTGGGTTCCCAGTTCACTATCGAAGAAGCCCATGAAAAAGATACCAGCCTGCAGCCAGGCGATGTCTATCGTGAAAAGATTGATAACGTGGAGTTCGGGCGTATTGCTGCCCAGACTGCCAAGCAGGTCATCGTACAGAAGGTTCGCGAAGCCGAACGTGAAATCGTTGTTGCAGAGTATGAAGACAAGGTAGGCCAGCTTGTTTCCGGTACTGTGAAGAAAGTGACCCGGGATAATGTCATTGTCGACCTGGGAAATAATGCAGAAGGCCTGTTGCCCCGTGAGAACCTGATTCCACGTGAGACCTTCCGCATCAATGATCGCCTGCGTGCATTGTTGCTTGAGGTTCGCACCGAACTTCGCGGCCCCCAGTTGTTGCTCAGCCGTACTGCACCTGAAATGCTGGTCGAGCTGTTCAAGATTGAAGTGCCGGAAATTTCCGAAGAAATTATTGAAATCAAGGCTGCTGCCAGGGATCCCGGTTCACGGGCAAAACTGGCGGTTAAAACCAATGATGGCCGTATAGACCCGGTGGGTGCCTGTGTAGGTATGCGCGGTTCCCGTGTCCAGGTTGTGTCCAACGAGCTGGCCAATGAGCGCATCGACATCATCCTGTGGGATGACAACGATGCCCAGCTGGTGATTAACGCCATGGCGCCGGCCGAAGTGGCCTCCATTGTTGTTGATGAAGACACGCATACGATGGATGTGGCTGTGGCCGAGGAAAACCTGGCCCAGGCCATTGGCCGTAATGGCCAGAATGTGCGCCTTTCCAGTGAATTGACTGGCTGGACCATCAATGTGATGAGTGAAGAGAGTGCCGCCGACAAGCTTCAACAGGAGTCTGCGGGGACTATCCAGAATTTCGTGGACAGTCTTGATGTGGATGAAGACGTTGCAGAAATCCTGGTCCAGGAAGGTTTCACTACCCTGGAAGAGCTTGCCTATGTGCCGCTGGAAGAAATATCCAGCATCCAGGACTTTGATGAAGAAATTGCCAATGAATTGCGTGCCAGGGCCAAAGACGCCCTGTTGACCCGCGCAATTGCGTCGGAAGAAGATATTACCAAGGCAGGCATCAAGGATGACCTGCTGAATATGGAAGGCATGGACAACGAGCTTGCATTGGCGCTGTCAAAAATCGAAGTGCTTTCCATGGAAGATTTGGCCGAACAATCCATTGACGAGCTCATGGAAATTGACGGCATGGGTGAAGAACGAGCAGGTCAGCTCATCATGACAGCCAGGGCCCCCTGGTTTGCCGATGAAGATGACACAGAAAGCGCCGAGGACTCTGAAAAAGAGTCGCCAGAGGCGGAATCCTGATCAGGATATTTCTCTGGAATTACCGGGTTTTCACACAGGCAGTAAATATGGGAGAGGCGAATGTCAGACGTAACAATCAGTGAACTGGCGAAAATGGTAGGCGTACCGGAAGATCGTTTACTTGACCAGGTCAAGGAGGCTGGCCTGCCCCAGAAGAAAGTGGACGACACCATCAATAATGATGAGCGGGCCACGCTGCTGTTGTCACTGAAAAGCAAGCACGGTGAAGATACTTCCGGTGGTGCCACACCGCGTCGGATTACCCTGAAGCGTAAAACAGTCGAAACTCTCAAGACTTCTGACAACCAGGGGCGCAGCAAGGCGGTCAATGTTGAAGTACGCAGGAAGCGTACTTACGTAAAACGCAGCGTGGAAGAAGCCCAGCTGGAAGCCGAACGCAAGGAAGCTGAACGCAAGGCCCAGGAAGAAAAAGAAAAGGCAGAGCAGGAAGAGGCCAAGAAGTCCGAACAGGAAGATACCTCCAAGTCCAAGGTCAGCCTCAAGCGTGATGCCGAGCCTGCTCCGGTTGTCGCTCCGGTCGAAGAAAAGCCGGAAGCACGCAAGGAGCACAAGAAAGGCACGGCTCGCAAAGATACTGCACGCGAAGAAAAAGAATCCCTGGACAAGAAAAAGAATCTGCGCCGTCGTGAACAGGAAGCGGGCAAGAAATTTCAGCCTATTCGATCCACCGATGATTTCATCCTGGATGATGAGGATGAATTTGGTGATGGTTCCCGCCGCAGGAGGCGTCGCAAGCTGAGCCAGGGCCAGAAAGAACACAAATTCGAAAAGCCGACCGAGTTTATTTCCCGGGAAATTGAAGTCCCCGAGGCGATCACGGTTTCAGACCTGGCACAGCGCATGTCACTGAAAAGTGGTGAGCTGGTGAAAAAGCTGATGGAAATGGGTGTCATGGCGACACTCAATCATATGCTTGACCAGGATACCTCCGTGCTGCTGGTGGAAGAGCTGGGTCACAAGGCCAAAACTGTTTCCGATGATGCGCTGGAAGAAAGCCTTGTCGAATCCGTTAATTATGAAGGCGATAGGATTGCCAGGGCACCGGTTGTCACTGTCATGGGTCACGTTGACCACGGCAAGACCTCCCTGCTGGACTATATTCGTAAATCTTCCGTGACCGAAGGTGAGGCCGGCGGCATTACCCAGCACATCGGTGCGTACAGTGTTGATACAGATCACGGCAAGATTACCTTCCTGGATACACCGGGCCATGCGGCATTCAGCGCCATGCGTTCACGCGGTGCCCAGGCAACTGATATTGTCATCCTGGTGGTTGCCGGTGATGACGGTGTGAAACCGCAGACCGAAGAAGCAGTAACCCACTCCCAGGCCGCCGGGGTTCCCATCGTGGTTGCCATCAACAAGATGGACAAGGAAGGCGTGGATACTGACCGGGTCAAGAATGAACTGGCCGCTAAAGGCCTGACGCCTGAAGAGTGGGGCGGTGATACCCAGTTCATCGAAGTTTCTGCACATACCGGCATGGGTATCAAGGAATTGCTGGATGCCGTGCTGTTGCAGGCAGAATTACTGGAATTGAAAGCCGTGGAAAACTGTCCTGCCAAGGGCGTTGTCATTGAATCCCGCCTGGATAAAGGACGTGGTCCTGTCGCCACAGTTCTGGTGCAAAGCGGTACGCTGAAAATGTCAGATGTCATTCTTGCCGGCCACGAAGTAGGCAAGGTGAGGGCGATGATTGATGAGAACGGCAAGCAGGTGAAAGCCGCCGGACCATCCATTCCTGTCGAGATTCTTGGCCTGAACGGTACGCCGGAAGCCGGTGATGAATTCATGGTGGTCCAGGACGAGAAGAAAGCCCGGGAAGTGGCCGAATTCAGGCTTAACAAGTTCCGTGAAGCCCAGGTTGCCAAGCAGCAGGCGGCCAAAATGGAAAGCATGTTTGCCACCATGGGCAGCGAGGAGAAACAGGTCCTCAACGTGGTACTGAAAACCGATGTTCGTGGTTCATTGGAAGCCATTTCCTCGGCCTTGCTGGGCCTGGGCAACGAAGAAGTCTCCGTGGCCATCATTTCTTCAGGCGTCGGCGGTATTTCCGAAACCGATGTGCAGCTTGCCAATACCTCAAGGGCAACCATCATCGGATTTAACGTGCGTGCCGACAAGGCTGCCAGGACCCTGGTTGAAAACGAAGGCCTGGAGCTGCGTTACTACAGTGTTATCTATGACCTGATTGACGACGTCAAAGCGGTGATGAGCGGCATGCTCGCACCTGAGCTGCAGGAAGAAATCCTTGGTGTTGCTGAAGTACGCGATATTTTCGAGTCACCGAAGTTTGGCTCCATTGCCGGCAGCATGGTCATTGAAGGCACTGTCTACCGCAGCAAACCTATCCGCGTTCTGCGTGATGATGTTGTTATCTACGAAGGCGAGCTGGAATCCCTGCGCCGTTTCAAGGATGAGGCCCAGGAAGTCAGGAACGGCATGGAATGTGGTATCGGTGTGAAGAATTACACGGATGTCCGTGTCGGTGACAAGATCGAAGTTTACGAGCGTAAAGAAGTCGCCAGGACCCTCGAATAACCGGACCCCAGGGTTTCCGGAACAACCACCATGGCCAGAGTCTCTAAAAGGGTAGACAAGGTTGCCGATCTTCTGAAAAAGGAAATCGCCCTGCTTATCCAGAATGAAGTGCGCGACCCGCGTGTCGGCATGGCTTCTGTCACCGGTGTGAGGGTGAGCAAGGATCTGGGGTATGCCAACGTTTACGTGACACTGCTTGGCAAGAGCAGCAGCGAGGAAGCCGCCGAAGGTGTCGCGGCGCTGAACAAGGCTTCCGGCTTCCTGAGGACCCTGTTGGCCAAAACCATCAGCCTGCGCACAACTCCCCGCCTGAAGTTTATCTATGATGACACCCTGGTCCGTGGCCAGCATCTGAGCAGCCTGATTGATGAAGCCCTGGCCAGCGATGAGCGGGATCATCATCTGGACGACGATGACGATCAATCCTGACCTTCCATTGGCAAGACATTAACAGGTATCACATTGGCAAGACGGCGACGCGGCAGGGAAGTTCACGGCATTATTGTGCTGGACAAACCCGCCGGCGAATCATCCAATCGCAGCCTGCAGCGCGTCAAACGCCTCCTTGATGCCGCCAAGGCCGGGCATACCGGCAGTCTTGATCCCCTGGCAACCGGCGTACTCCCCCTTTGTTTTGGCGAGGCCACCAAGGTCTCCCAGTTTCTTCTTGACGCGGACAAGCGTTACCGCACGACCATACAGCTAGGCACGAAAACGGCCAGCGGAGATTCCCAGTCAGAAATTATCAGTACCAGTGACAAGCAGGTGTCACGTGAGGAACTGGAAACCTGCCTGGAGCGTTTCCGCGGCGAAATTACCCAGGTTCCCTCCATGTACTCGGCTCTCAAGCACCAGGGGGTGCCCCTGTACAAGCTTGCCCGCAAGGGTCAGGAAGTTGAGCGCAAGGAGCGCAGGGTCACTATCTTTGAACTTGAGCTGCTGGACTTCAGGGGCAATGAGCTCGATCTGGAGGTTCACTGCTCAAAGGGCACCTATATCAGGATGATCGCCGATGACCTGGGTGATGCCCTGGGCACAGGCGGACACGTCACCGCATTGCGCAGGTTGCAGTCAGGACCTTTCCATGAAGGGCAGGCGGTCACTATTGACGAACTGGAGCAGGCAGCAGAGGAGGGTGGCTTCCAGGCCCTGGACAAGTTCCTGCAACCGGCAGACCTGGCGGTTGAGTTCCTGGACAAGGTGACCATGCCCGTGGCGACAGCAGATTTCATCCGCCAGGGACAGCCGGTTATTGTCAGCGGGTTGCCCAACCAGGGCCAGGTCAGGCTCTACGATGACAACGGTTTTTTCGGCATCGGCAAAATTCTGGACGATGGTCGGGTCGCCCCTGTCAGATTGATGAAAATGTCTTGAATTTCACACCCTTGGGCGTGTTTTTCGAGGGCTGAAATACTGTATCCCGACCTTAATGTGTGCTATGTTACGCACCCCTTGGACTCCGGAGGGCAGTATTTTCGGGACCAGGACTGCAGGAAGCACATCAGGTAACTATAAATATGCATGGTTACACTGATTGAAACGGAGTTTTACTTATTAATGCATATTCACAGGAGAAAGCACTATGGCCTTATCAGCCGATCAAAAAGCTGAGATTGTTGCCGAGTATGCCCTCGCCGAAGGTGATACAGGATCACCGGAAGTCCAGGTAGCCTTGCTGACAACCAACATCAACCAGCTGCAAGACCACTTCAAAGAGCACAATCACGACCACCATTCACGTCGCGGTCTTATCCGCATGGTGAATACACGTCGCAAGCTGCTCGATTACCTGAAACGCAAAGACGTTAATCGCTACGCGACGCTGATCAAGCGCCTCGGCCTGCGCAGGTAAAACCTTACCTCCTGGTCAGCATGGGGCTGACCAGGATTCGTACGCTTAAGGAAAAAAGAGAAAATTTCTATGTTTAATCCGATCAGGAAAGAATTCAAATATGGCAATGACACGGTAATTCTGGAAACAGGCAAAGTAGCCCGCCAGGCCACCGGTTCAGTTGTTGTCACCGTTGGCAACACAGTAGTCCTTGCTACTGTAGTCGGACGCAAATCTGCCAATCCCGATGCAGATTTCTTCCCACTGACAGTCAACTACCAGGAAAAAACCTACGCCGGCGGTAAAATCCCGGGTGGTTTCTTCAAACGTGAAGGTCGACCTACCGAAAAGGAAACCCTGACTTCACGACTCATCGACAGACCGATTCGTCCCTTGTTCCCGAAAGGTTTCATGAACGAAGTACAGGTTGTCCTGACAGTCATGTCTTCTGACAAAAATATTGATCCGGATATTCCGGCCATGATTGGTGCTTCTGCTGCACTGGCCATTTCCGGTATTCCGTTTGCAGGCCCGCTGGGCGCTGCCCGTGTTGGTTATAACGATACTGACGGTTACCTGCTCAACCCAAGTCATGAAGTCCTGGAGACTTCCGACCTGGATATGGTTGTGGCTGGTACTGAAGCCGCTGTACTGATGGTGGAATCTGAAGCCAAGGAGCTTCACGAAGACCTGATGCTGGGTGCTGTACTTTTCGCCCACCAGGAAATGCAGGTTGTTATCCAGGCGATTAATGACTTTACTGCTTCAGCTGGCAAACCCGCCTGGGAATGGCAGGCACCTGCGACCAATGAAGTGCTCACTGATGCCATTACTGCCGGCTTTGCCGAAGGTATCCAGGCTGCCTACCAGATCTCTGACAAGATGGAGCGCCAGGACAAGCTGGGTGAATTGCGTGACCAGGCTGTTGAGCAGTTTGCCAACGAAGACGTCGATCCGCCTGTAAGCAGCAAGGAAGTTTCAGGTATCTTTTCCAAGCTGGAAAAGAATATCGTGCGCCAGAACATCATCAAGGGTCAGCCGCGTATTGATGGCCGTGACACCAAGACTGTGCGTCCGATCAGTGTCGAAACCGGCATCCTGGAAAAGACCCATGGTTCTGCCCTGTTTACCCGTGGTGAAACACAGGCCATCGTCGTGGCCACCCTGGGCGCCCTGCGTGATTCCCAGATTATTGAAGATCTTTCCGGTACCAAGAAAGATCCCTTCATGCTGCATTACAACTTCCCGCCGTACAGTGTCGGTGAGACCGGTTTCATGAGCGGCCCGAAACGTCGCGAGATCGGTCACGGTCGCCTGGCGCGTCGTGGTGTGGCAGCTGTATTGCCAAGCGAAGATGAATTTCCATATGCCATTCGCGTGGTGTCCGAGATCACTGAATCCAACGGTTCCAGCTCCATGGCGTCTGTCTGTGGTACATCACTGGCCCTGATGGATGCCGGTGTTCCTGTGAAAGCCCCTGTAGCAGGTATTGCCATGGGCCTGATCAAGGAAGACAATGGTGTTGCCGTGTTGACTGATATTCTGGGTGATGAAGATCACCTGGGTGACATGGACTTCAAGGTGGCCGGTTCCGCCAAAGGTGTAACCGCCCTGCAGATGGATATCAAAATCCAGGGTATCACCGAGGAAATCATGGAAACTGCGCTGGAGCAGGCCCATCACGCCAGAATGCATATCCTTGGCGAGATGAACAAGGTCATCTCTACTCCGGGTGAAATTTCCGAGTACGCACCATCCATGGCCAACCTGAAGATCCATCCGGACAAGATCCGTGACGTAATTGGTAAGGGTGGCGCTGTCATTCGTTCCATCACTGAAGAGACCGGTGCTTCCATCGATATCGATGACGACGGTAACGTGCGTATCTACGGTGAAGATGCCACTTCACGTGACGCCGCTGTCGCCATGGTCGAAGAGATTACAGCTGAAGCCGAAATCGGCAAGCTCTACAAGGGCGTGGTTTCCAAGATCGTTGACTTTGGTGCCTTCGTCACCATCCTGCCTGGCAAGGATGGCCTGGTGCACATTTCCCAGATCGCGCAGGAGCGCGTGGAAAATGTCACTGACTACCTGAAAGAGAAGCAGGAAATTGTGGTCAAGGTGCTCAAGATTGATGATCGCGGCAAGATCAGCCTGACCATGAAAGATGTGACTGATGAAGACAAGGCTTCTATGGAAGAAAGCCAGTAAGTTATCAGTAAGCATTAAAAAAGCCGGTAGCTGTTTCAGCTACCGGCTTTTTTTTGCCATTCAACAAATGACAGTTTACTTGATGATCTGGTCCTTGATCTTCTGGTGAGCTTCGGCAGGCAGCCTGGGGCCAAAGCTGCTCACAGTGGTTGCCGCTGCAAGGCTTGCCAGGTTACCGGCGGTTTCAAAATCATGGCCGGCTGATACGGCATACAGGAAGGCTCCGGAGAACATGTCGCCGGCACCGTTGCTGTCTACTGCCTGGACCTTGTTGGGCGCAATGCTGATGTTCTTTTCACCATCAAACAGCAGGGCACCCTCGGAACCGCAGGTCACCACAATCTGCTTCGCAATGGATTTCAGGCCTTCAATGGCTTCTTCGACAGTTTCCATGCCAGTCCATTCCTTGGCTTCAACATCGTTGGCAAACACAAGATCAACACCATCGCCGATCATTTCCTGCAGGCCACCGCGGAAAAATTGCACCATGGCCGGGTCGGACAAGGTGATGGATGTCTTCACGCCGTTTTGCTCAGCAATTTCCCGGGCATAAATAGAGGCTTCACGCCCGGTATCGGAAGTTACCTGGTAGCCTTCCAGGAACAGGTATTCAGAATCCTTGATGGCATCAACATCGATTTCATTCTTTGAGAGGGTCTCGGAGATGCCCAGGAAGCTGAGCATGGTTCTTTCGGTGTCTGCACTGACCATCACCAGGCATTTACCGGTGACACCGTCTTCACGGTTGCTGTTGTCGAGATTGGTATGAATGTTGTGATGTCCCAGCTGGTCCACGTAAAAATCGCCGGCTTCATCGCTGGCCACTTTGCAGGAGAAAAAGGAGTTGCCGCCAAACTGTGAAATGGCATACATGGAGTTGGCAACGGAGCCACCACCGGAACGGGTTTTCAGTCCAAACTTGTCCAGCAGGCGTTTTTCCAGCGTAGCCTGGGATTCGCCATCCACCAGGGTCATGATGCCTTTCTGAATACTTTCATGCTGGAAAAAACTGTCTTCGACTTCAAACTCCTGGTCAACCAGCGCGGCACCAATGCCATAGACGTGATACTTCTTCATATTGTTTCCCTTTCTCGTTTAATGTTTATCTTGTTGAGCTTACCTAGTACTGCTACAGGGCGGCGAACGCCTTCTCTGCAGCATCCAGTGTTTTTTGCAATTCCTCGTCACCATGAGCTGCGGAAACAAAGCCCGCTTCAAAGGCTGACGGTGCCAGGTAGATGCCACTTTCCAGCATCAGGTGGAAGTATTTCCTGAACCGCTCCACATCGCAGGCCATAACCTGTGCGAAAGTGGTCACAGACTCTTCTTCGCTGAAGAAGCAGCCGAACATGGCGCCAACCTGGTTGGTGGTAAACGGAATGCCTGCCGCATCCGCTCTTTCTTTCAGGCCCTTCAGGAGGAATTCTGTTTTCACTGACAGTGAATCAAAGAAATCCGGCTTGCTGATTTCCCTGAGTGTCACCAGCCCGGCCGTGACGGCCAGGGGATTGCCCGATAGCGTCCCGGCCTGGTAAACCGGGCCAACGGGCGCCAGCATATCCATGATTTCCTGTTTGCCGCCAAAGGCGCCAACGGGCAACCCGCCGCCGATGACCTTGCCCAGCGTGGTCAGGTCCGGCGTGATGCCATAAACCGCTTGCGCACCGCCAAGGGCATTGCGAAAGCCTGTCATGACCTCATCAAAAATCAGCACGACACCGTACTGATTACATAATTCACGCAGCCCTTCCAGGTATCCGGGTACAGGGGGGACGCAGTTCATGTTGCCTGCAACCGGCTCGATAATGACACAGGCAATGTCCTTGCCTGATTGAGCAAACAGCTGGCTGACAGACTCCAGGTCATTGTAGGGCAGGATATAGGTTTCAGATGACGTGGATTCAGGCACGCCCAGGGAATCCGGTGAGCCGAGGGTCAGGGCACCTGATCCTGCCTTGACCAGCAGTGAATCGACGTGGCCGTGATAACAGCCTTCAAATTTCAAAATCTTGCTTCGCTTTGTATAACCCCGGGCCAGGCGAATGGCGCTCATGGTGGCTTCTGTGCCGGAATTGACCAGGCGCACGGAATCAATGGAAGGTACCAGTTCGCTGATCAGCTCGGCCAGTTCGACTTCCTTGGCTGTCGGGGCGCCAAAGGTTACGCCCAGCTCAAGTTGTTCTTTCAGCGCAGCGATGACTGCCGGATGCCGGTGGCCCAGGATCAGGGGGCCCCAGGAGCCGATGTAATCCACATAGCGATTGCCGTCTTCATCAATCAGCCAGGCGCCTTCACCGGACTTGAAAAAGACAGGGTTTCCGCCCACGCCCTTGAAAGCCCGGACGGGAGAATTAACACCGCCGGGAATATGGGTCCTGGCGTTTTCAAACAAAGCGGCGGAGCGGGAGTGATCCAGTTCAGATGACATATACAATCCTGGGTTAAAACGGTTTGACGACGACCAAAATAACAATGACGATCAACAGAACAGTCGGCACTTCATTGAATATCCGGTAATAAGTGTGCGGGCGTGTATTCCTGTCGTCACGAAAAAGCTTCAGGTAATGCCAGCACATGTAATGATAGATCAGGAGCAACAGGACGCAGAACAGTTTTGCATGCATCCAGCCGGAGGCCATGTAGTACTGGGGGTTATAGCCAATCACTATGGCGCCAAACAGCACGGTGAGCACGGCTGATGGTGTCATGATGCCCCGGTACAGCTTTCGTTCCATGATCTTGAAACGTTCAATGGTTGCCTTGTCCTCGGTCATGGCGTGATGGACATACAGGCGCGGCAGGTAAAACAACCCGGCGAACCAGCAGATAACGGCAATAATGTGTAGGGCTTTGAACCAGAGCATCGTGGCTTGGCATCATCCTGTAGGTGAAAAACCGAGGAATGATAACATCTTATAATAGGCGGCTAAAATGCAGGCCCCCTTTATCTTTTCCCGGAGGGCCACTATCATACGCGCCCCCTCCCTTACCGGAGAAAGCGCAGGCAACAGGCCTGTGGAGCAGTTTTAATCAATCGTGAGTGGCAAACCAGGCCGCTCGGTATGACAGGAGCAGATCCTTGACCCAGGCAGTCATCAAAGCAGGCATAGTAGGTGCTACAGGATATACCGGACAGGAATTGTTGCGGGTGCTGGTCAAGCATCCGCATGTCACCTTGCAGGCAGTAACTTCACGCAGTGAGGCCGGCAAGTCGGTAACTTCATTGTTTCCCAACCTGCGTGGCCATGCAGAGCTGACGTTTGTTGAGCCGGATGCCGAAATCCTGCAGTCCTGCGATGTGGTGTTTTTTGCCACGCCAAACGGAACTGCCATGACGATGGTGCCGGAGCTGATCAATGCCGGTGTGAAGGTCATTGACCTGTCTGCCGACTTTCGCCTCAAGGATGTCCAGGTCTGGTCACAATGGTACGG
>Ga0181592_10003824_pt1 | contig 12465 bp, 13 predicted proteins | sample 071ome_20_FD_133755 | JGI IMG/M metagenome (GOLD analysis project Ga0181592, IMG submission 133755) | Coastal salt marsh microbial communities from the Groves Creek Marsh, Skidaway Island, Georgia - 071412BT metaG (megahit assembly) | ecosystem: Environmental > Aquatic > Marine > Intertidal...
AACAAAGAATTTGAGTGAGTCTGATGTTTCAGGCGGATCACCATAGGGTAACAACATCAGTCTTTCGAAAGTCTCGCTGCGAGGCCGCGGAAGCATCAGTAAGTCAACCTCAAGTTTCTGGCCGGAAAACTCTGGATCGCTGTTGTCTCCAATCCCATTGCCATTAACGTCATTCCACTCTGCAGCGTCATTCGGGAATTTGTCTACTGCATCGGAATAGCCATCGCCATCCATGTCTTTTATCGAGTTTAAATATTGAAGCACTGATTCTGAGCCACTTCGAGAAGCTCCTGGAGAAATGGCACCTGAAGTCAATGATTCACCGGAAAAACCAAAGAGATCTCTGATAATTAAAAGCCCGTCGCTTAAGGCCTTCACCTCCCCATCACCATCGACATCAAGAAGATCTTCATTAGCTCTCAGATGGGCTTCTATCTCAGAAGAAGACGATCTTTGAGCGTCCTCTGAAACGGCAGAAGCAGTTAAACCATCTCCCGTAAAGCCAAACATATAGCGAATAACCAAGAGCCCATCTGTCAGCGCCTTAGTCTCGCCATCTTTGTCAATATCAAGCGTAAAACTTTGTCCATAGGCTGACGCTAAACCAAGGAGAACGAAGATCCCAATGACGACTAGTTTATATAGGTTTTTGAACACGACTTTCGACTGGTACATATGACTGATAACTCCAAAGTATTCCCATCTTGCGTCTCCTCTAAGTTAAGCGAAAAGAGCGAAGAAAACAAAAACTGACTCCTCCTTTCAATCCCTTTGAGCATAATTGCCTCCTCGTGATCTTCGGTGGCTAAGCTAACTAAAGTGTTGAGCTGATGTGACTATAGTTCCGGGGTTGGGCGCTTGTAGAGGTCATTGGGTAATCCCCCATTTGAGGAACCTGACGAGGTTCTGAGGGTATTTTAGGATGTCCGGTTAACGAATCGCGAAAGGACCATCTGAGGCTGAGCGTTTGCCTGAGCGAGCATTACTGTACCCGTTTGCTGAAGCACCTGCGACTTGGCAAGTTTAGCTGCCTCAACTGCGAAATCTGCATCTTGGATACTTGATTTGGCGGCCATAGTGTTTTCAGCGACATTCATTAGGTTTGGGATGGTGTTATTAAATCGATTTATCTGAGCCCCTATTCCCACTCTTTGTTGAACAATCTCATTCATCGCAGCCCTGGAGCGAGAGCAGAATCGGTAACAGGTTGTATCTATTCAAAATGCAGATCAGCAAGCGGCGCTTAGACCAATAAGTAGACACAAATTGTCCTTCGACAATGAACTGGGTGGCAGTAACTTCTTGAAAATAAGCGGCTGGATCTGCCACTTGGTAGAGTTATGAGGCAATTACTCAGCTGTCCGCGCAAATTCCATCGGTACTAAGGCACTAAAATACCAGGAAATCTGAGCAGTTAGTCATCAGGTTGGAGCTTTTGTTTGTCCAACATCTCAAGCGACATTTTCACGAGTTCTGGGAACTTTCTTGTCGATGTTAGACCAAGAATTTCGGATGCTTTCTTAAGGCAATCTATTTCTTTACGTTCCAACATCAATGACAGAGCGTGATCTTCGTGGTCCGACTTCAGCACCCTAAAACACAACCCTATGACAAGAAGCTGCACCTCCTGCGTATCCTTTTCAATAAGTCTGGCACAGTACTGAGCTCTAAAAAGTCTACTCCCTGCGTATTCCTCGCCATCGATTACATTCGTAATCAAGCAAGCTAGATCGTTAATTTTCTCAAATAGTTCCAACCCGTCCGCGTCAGCAGTCGTCATATCTAAAGGTTCAATGAAAAGATTTCTCACTTCAGTTCGATACCCGAGAAGTGAGTTTACTAGGCTGCCTTTTTCCTTTGATGTAAGCGACATATCTGCTTCGCAAACAGCTAAAACGAAGGCAAGGCGAGACATTAGTTGATTCAGAGACAGCTCTCGATCCCTCTCATCCACTAATGAGCATTCTGATCCAACTTCGCCTTGAATTTCGGTCATTTTTAACCCAAGGTTTCATCTGATGAATTGACACTGTAGATTATCATGACCCTTTCAAAACTGTTCCCATTAGTTAGCATTTTGATTTTCCTTGGCTCAGCCCACTCGCCGAACTCTCTGGCTGAGACCCGAATCGGCGAAGGCTACGCGCCGAATGGCGAGTCAGTTAGCATATTCGTAGATAGAATCCCGAGATTGAAGTATCCCAGGAAAGCGCAAAGGCTTGGAGTTGAGGGCTACGTTGACATCGCGTGCGATATTGATTCGGATGGAAATAAGACTGATCTTAGAGTCCTTGCAGCTGAGCCCAGGCGCATCTTTGACAAAGCAGCACTTGACTTCGTTGAGGCAATGAACATAAGCCCTCCCCTGCTAAATGGAACACCTGTCGACCTGACAGATGCGAATTTTAGAGTCAATTTTAGATTCGATTGAGGTAGGGAGTGTACATGACGCTTAAACTTAGAATTCTAGGTTTGATTCTGCTCAGTATTTTAGGGCTATTCGCTCTCAATTATTACTCCGATAAGACCCTCGAAGACGCAAACCGATCTTATATTTCTGAAGCAAGCCTCGACACTTTTCAAAATTCTTGGTTTGCACTCATGGATCAGGAGTTTGACGCCAGGGTACTGCCCTTTGATCTAATGGATGGTGCTACGCAGTACGTCGATTTTTGGGACGCAGCGTTCAACGACAGCGGTGATACCGAAGAAATAAATCCTCTCCACTTTTCAATAGTTCAGGGAAGAGTTGAAGTAACTCAGGCTCTCCTGGAGGGCATCTTTGAAGATCCTCTAATGGAAGATCAGATCAGTTTTGCCATGGTTTATGACAAGAGGGGGATGCAACTCTTCTGCGGTGCTGGGTTGTACCTGGCTGGAGTTGACCCTTGCTCAGCATCGGCACAGCCTGATTTCTTCCTCAATTTTAAAGGATTCTATGAGTCACTTGATCGGGGGTCTGTTCGCCGATTGATACGAATCACCGACCTTGATAACGAGGCGCCCGTATCTCTAAACGATTCAATAGCCTTCCAATTAAAAGATGTATCAGGCGATGGGATAGCCGTGGTGATTGTTGGAAGAAACGTTGTGGAAGGTTTGGAGGACTTCTCTGAGAACTTTGAAATTGAAGTCGCCGTAGGAATTGGTCAAGAATCTATCACTACTTATGATTATTTCGATGAAGAGAAGCCTGAACAATTAAACGGGTTAATTGCTGCCAGCACAAAGCGCGCTCTGGATGAGGAGCGATATCGCTTTAGCTTCGTCGATGAAATTACACGAACTAGAATTACCTCCATACCTTTTTCGAAGACTGAGAGAGCAAGCGATCTACGCTTAGTGATTTTTGAGGATCAGTCTCAGTTAATTTCGTCGCTCAGAGAAACTCAGAAAAGAGCTCAGATTGGTTGGCTGGTGCTCGGGCTAATTGTTTTGCTCGTGGTCTTTCTCATAACCAGTGCTGCATTTAATCGGATATTGCAGGCCATAGCGGCTCTAGAAAGGATGGGTGCAGGTGATCTATCTGCAGAAATAGATCTTAAATCGAACTTTTTTAGCTCTCCTAATGACGAGGTCGGTCGACTCGTGAAAGCTATCAAAGACTACAGAAGTCACCGAATCGAAGCAGAAGAGCAGAGGATTGAGCGCGCCAAACGCCGAAATGAACGCGATGAGATCATGTTCGAGAAGATGGCCTTGCTAGCAGATGAACTCGAAGGATCAGCCAGAGCTTTACTACTTGATGAAATTTCCCAGATGCAAGAGGAGTTGAATGCCGGAAGTGAAGAAGCACGTGAGAGAGCGTCTATCGAGATGATGTCAAGAGCTTTTTCTAGAATGTCTGATGAAGTCGTTGCACTGATCTCAGCTAGAACCAGTGAATTGGTAGAAGCAAGAGATGAAATCAGTAGCTCAATACGATATGCCGCCAGGCTACAGAATGCCCTTCTTCCAAAATTTTTCCCAGGCGACATTACTATGAAGGTAGAGTGGCGCCCAAGAGATTTAGTGGGAGGCGACATATACTTTATCAAGGATTTGCCAGACAGGGTTTACATCGCGGTTGTTGATTGCACTGGCCACGGAGTACCAGGAGCCTTTCTCTCGATTATTGCACGGAGCGCATTAGACAAGGCTGTCGATGCTATCAAATATCAGTCTGCGGGCGAGTACTTAACTTCGGCAAATAGCTTGATGAAGGAAACTCTCGCGAGAGCGGATCAAAGCAACAGGAGTGAAGAGGGATTCGACGGTGGAGTTTGTATTTATTATCGAAAAGATAGGGTTCTCGAATTTTCTGGTGCGAAAGCATCCATTTTTAACGTAACGGAAGCTTCTGCGAATGAAATAAGTGGGGACAGAAAGTCAGTTGGCTCAACGCGGATCGCGGACGACTTTCAATTCCAAACGCATAAAATTAGTAAACCCGAAGGCGCATTTGTAATGTTAACGGATGGTATAACTGACGTTATGAATGGTGAAGAGAAACCAATTGCTTTTGGAAGAAGGCGAGTGCTGCGAATATTGAGAGATTCAGTGAACATAACCCCTAAAAATTTAGTGGACAACTTAATGACCAGCGTAGATCTGTACAGAGCTGGCGCGCCTTTTCGGGATGATTTGACACTCTTGGCGTTTTCGATCAACGAAGATGACGAGGTCGCTAGAGCAAAATCGAGTGATGATAGGGTGGTACCTAAGATATGATTTTTGAGAAATCGGCGAGAACGCCTCTAGTGGAAATCGAAAGTAACAGATGCCTAATACGAGGAGAGTGCTACCCTGAAAATATAGCTGAATGGTCTACACCCATCCTAGGAGCCCTCCGTGATGCGATGGATGGAACAACTTCTGAATACAACGTTGACTTGGAACTCTATTATTTTAATAGTTCCTCGGCCAAGTTCCTGTTTGATTTCTTCGAATATTTGGATGATGAAGCCAGCGCCGGTCGTTCCATCACTATTAATTGGCGATACCGTAAAGAAGACGACACTATGCAGGAAGCAGGGGAAGATTTCCAAGAGGATATAGAAGCCTGCAACTTCCAACTCTTGGCAATTGAAGAGCAAGATGAATTACAGAGCGATGAATAAGATATCGCCAAGGGGGAAGCTGTATGAGCGCCAATGAGGATACTGTAGGGCTACACGCTTTTATGCAGAATAGAAAGACACTGTTTTGCTACTCAGGACCATTGACAGAAGATCTTCTGACACAGATTTCACAGCCAGTGCGAGTTCAACTCTCTGACAAGGAAACTGAAGAGACTGTTTCCAAGCGTGTTTTCGGAGTCTTCATTGAACAGGCTCAGAATATCATCCGCTACTCTGAGCAAAAGACAAAATTGACAGGGGAAAGTGTCGGCACTATTGCTATAAGCCTAGCTGATGGTGGTTTTTTGATCGAAGCAGTCAATCTAATCGATGCATCTCAAAGAGACCTTCTCGAGAGTACACTGATGGATATTAGCCTCAAGGATCAGAAAGAACTACGGGAGATGTATAAGAAGAGGCTTAAGGAAGGACCGCCAGAGGGTTCGAAAGGTGCGGGACTAGGTTTTATCGATATGGCACGGCGTGTAAAGCGATTCGAGTACGAATTGCACGAGTCAGAGAATGGTCCTCTCTTCGTTTACAGAGGCTGGGTCGGCTAAGCTTTTAGTCAAAGGAGAGTTGGCTCTGCTTCGAATCAAAATCGTCTATCAACTTCAAAGCCAACTTCACACTCCTCCTAGTATTTTCCAACTCATCAGCTGATAGCTTATCAAGAATCACACCCATGGTTCGTTGCCCTAATTCGATGTTAAGAACCGTAGCATCTACCGACTTTAGAACTTTATATGGAGTGAGAAAACCTAGACCTTTCAAATTTATCTCAGGTAATTTCTCCGCATCTATTGAATCTTTAACTAATGCGTAGGTTTCCTGAGATATATAAATGGATCCATTTTCCGCAGCTTCTTCTAGTCGAGAGGCTCGATTTACAGCACTTCCAATAGCCGTGTAGTCCAATCGGCTCTCAGAGCCAAAGTTTCCAACGGTAGCAAAACCGGTGTCTATACCGATACGCATTTGCAGAGGCTCAGTTAAACCATATTTTTCCCAGCTGCTAGAGAGGTTTTCCAACTCCTTAAGCATTTCCAAAGCCATCTTTACACACTTCAGGGCATCCTCTTCTATTCCTTCTGATTCAGGATCTCCAAAGAAGAGCATTATTCCATCCCCGATGTACTTATCTATTGTTGCACCGTATTCGAGCGCAATTTTTGTCATTGTTTCGAGATAGAGGTTGAGCAAATCCGTGACATCTTCAGATTCCATGCTCTCGACAAAGTTTGTAAATCCGCACAGGTCTGAGAAGAATACGGTGAGCTTCTTCCTTCTGCTGACCCTACTCCCTTGCCGGCTTCCAGAAAAAATGGACTGATACAGTTGTGGGGAGAGAAACTTAGACAACTGGGAGGACATTCCCTCTAATTGTTTATTAGTCGCTTGGGCTTCCTCCTTCAGCTCGTTTAATCGATGCTCATTCTTGTCGCTTAGCTTCACGATTCTTTTAGTCGTTTTGAGCAACTTGGTGTATGCCCTGACGAGCTCGGCATAGTCCTCTTCCTTGGCCAACTTACGCTCTGCGAGGTCCTTTGCATTCGTAAGGATCCTGGATTCATTTTCAAAAACGTCTCTACTTTCCAAGCTTATTCCTAATTAGATTGACGAGTAATTTTCTCCATCGTACCTGGGGAATAGTTTCAAGGCGATTTCTCTTGGGCAATCCGTCCAAGCTCCAAACCATCTTTGCGCTTGCAAAAGAGCTTGTTGGTGATTGTCAGCAGCACCTAGAACCGACTTGTACATGTTCTTTCTGAAGGATTCTGCTATCCCATGCATTCTTCTAGCCGCTTCCTTCATTACAAGAATAGCCAATTCAGGATCATTCTTCTCTAATCGAGAGATAGCTTCTTCGTCCATCAAAAGCGCCATCCCGCTCTCTGTGGCAAGCACCGTCGCAGTTCTCTCCTGGCTAACTAGCATATTTATCTCGCCAATCATGCTTGGCGCTGGGAAGTGGGCGGTTCTAAACACTAGATCTCCACAATTCAACCTGATTTTCTTGAATACCGCGAACTCTCCTGAAAGAACGATAAACAGATTCTGGTCAGTCTCTCCCTGTTGAATGAGCACTTGACCAGCTTGGAAGGGCTTTTGAGAAAAATATGAGAGAAACTTTTCAATGACACTATCAGCAAAATCTGGAAATAACCTCTTCATGACTAGCTCAGAGTCAACAGTTTCAGGCTCAGTCATAGGAGTCTCTTTGTTCAGTCTTAAATACAAATATTGCCGACTTTGCTCTTGTTTTCAACCTAGCGACGGATGCTGGGTAGGACATCTGCTCACGTATCAGCTGAGGGCTTTTCAGATATCAGCGGGACTGCATATGCTAAGCAAGGTCCTGACAATAAACCGAGAGACACTCAGGTTTTCACGCCGCACGGAACGACTTTTGAAACGGAGTTCGAGGGACAAGATCCTTGTCCCAAGGAGTAATTAAATTGTGTTAGAAACATGGAGGACGATTCTTTACTCGCGCTTTGATCTGACGTCCTCCTTTCAAGCACTGACTACTTACGCCCAATGGCAGAAATCGCCATAACACTCCTCATGCTCATGTGAAGTATTTGTCCTCTAGCAAGGACAAGTAATCTTGCAGACCACTTTCGTCCTCTTCACTTTCCAACCATTCCAATCGTCTGAGTTCATCATTCAGACGATCTAAGATAAACCCCTTTGCAAACGGGTGGCGCTTTAGGTACTCAATTCTGTTGTAGGCGAAAATAGCAACCAAGGTATTGCCGAAGATCAAAACTAAAGCCCCAGAATTACCGCTCAGCATGAAGAAGATGGCTATTAACAGCGTGATTAGATAGTAGGAACCCAAAAATTTTTGGAGCTGGATCAGGGCAGCATCTGGATTGGCCTCAGATTCTCTCATCAAAGATCGATTGAGACGTTCTTTGATTCGGCTCAATCTTTTTTCTAAATCTTCATTCACAGACTAAACCCATCACTACCCCCTAACCTGTTCCGCGAACATCAACCACCGAGCGTAAATTGCAACTTGTTATAGACCCCTTTCGTTGGCACAGGTCTTCCGTCTGCAAAGCGAGGGATATAAAGGAACTGTTTCACCGCCCTAATCACCGCTTTATCGAACAAATCAGCTAATCAAGACTAAAGAATAAACAAAAAATGCTTATAAATCAGGGATATTAGGCTGAGACGCCTATATTAATTGGTGGAGCTGGGCTTCTTCATTGCCCTATATCACCACCAACTGGCTCGTCCAGCCACGTATTTTCAATAGGTTACCGCTGCCTAGTTCATTGTCAAAGGACAACTTTTGTCTACTGATTTGTCTACTCCCCCGCAGCCTTTTACATATTTTAAATAGGTGAAACCTGTTACCTATGGGGCCGGGCAGGAGGCCAGCCGGGTATCCCTATCTATATACAAGCAGCCGAAAACTTTGAACCTATTTTCAAGCGTCAACCGAAGGAGCCAACAGTGCTAGGTGGACTGGTTAGGCATCTTTAAAATAAGAGTCCGTATCAGTCCACGGGTATTGGACATAGATGGCATCGGCCTAACTATTGAAAACTGCTTAAAGCGGCTCTTGTTACGTCTGTTGAGGTATTTTCCAGCCGCTGATGGTTTGAACTATTCGGAGACTGGAACCCTATCGCTGATGTAGGCCTCGATAGCCTCAGATGTTTCCCTTGTTGCGCCGTCACCTATTGCACCAGATGTCAGAGCATCCCCGGTAAAGCCAAAGAGGTAACGGATTAACAATAGTCCGTCGGTAAGAGCCTTCGATTCTCCATTGCCGTCGATGTCTAACTCCGAGTCTGCATCTGACAACAACGAACTAATATCCCCTGCTATTGCTCTTTGAGCATCTCCAGCAATTGCTCCAGTCGCTAGCGCGTCGCCAGTGAATCCAAAGAGATGGCGAATAACAAGAAGGCCATCTGTTAGGGCCTTAGCTTCTCTGTTTTCATCTATGTCAAAACTGAAACAGCCTGAGCGACAGGAGAAACGGCTTAATGGATTAGTGCCATCTGCCAACTCTTCTTCGTCCGTGAAGCCGTCGTTGTCGTCATCTAGGTCAGCGTTGTTACCTATTCCATCACCGTCCGTGTCTACGGACTCAGAGGCGTCCAAGGGAAACCCATCGGCATTGTCTCCAATACCGTCTCCATCTCTGTCTAACGTCTCCGTAGCATCTAGTGGAAAAGCATCAGAGTTGTCGCCTACTCCATCGTTATCAGAGTCAGATGACAAAGGGTTGAGTCCGCTTCTTATCTCATTTTCATCGGAGATAGAGTCTCCATCAGAATCAAACGAATTTTTTGTCAACGGCTGGGTTCCCTTAAAAAACTTTACACTGACATATTCGCCGAATTCGTTCAGCGGGTCTGTGTCCGGTATTCCATTAGCTGGCCAGAATAATAAATCTGGAATCCCGTCACCTGTTAGGTCCCTGAGCAGACTGCTGAAAGCAACTATATCTCCGTAGTACCAAATCTTTTTATCTGAGACATTCGGAATTCGACTCTGTTCGAGTTTGTAGAATTTTCCTTCTTGGTCATTGATATAAACCAGCGGGAGTCGATCATATGGATACATCACTATGTCATCAAAGCCGTCTGCATCTAAATCCGCGCAGTCAAAAAAATTTGTGTTAGTGGAAACATCCTCGTTCTCAATCCTTAACAGGTCCTTGGTAATTACTCCTTCTTCAAAACCGAACCCAACAAGGGAATTTAAAATCAACGTTTCATCTTGAGTAATAGACTCTACTTTGCCCCAATCGGGGATATACGCCGAGGAAATCTTAAATAGAGCTATAGGCTCGCGTTCAGGTGAAAGTCTTATTGAACAAGATTCAGCGTATGAGGATCCTCCACCTTCTAAGCTAGGGTAACCATTGATATCAACGACCGAGGCTTGGCCATAGTCGACAGCGTTCCAGCCGAGAAAGCTTATGGACCCGAGCGACTCATAGGGTCTGGCTATTTGATCGACTAAGACCCATGAGTTGCCTGCCAGTTGATAGGCGTCTATCCCAAACATGTCGGGGTAGTTGGCATTTCGCAGAAGAAGATTGGTTCCTTTTGTCTCCCCATAGGACATAAATTCAAAAGCATTGGCAGGAACTTCTAATCCCACTGACTCTACTCTAATCAGCTCGTTGCTAGAATCGAAGCGCCACAGTTCAGCCTGAAAACCACCGCTAAATCCGTTGCCGGTAACAAAATCTCTGCCTTCCTCATCTTGCCCAACGCCCAAGCTGTGATACCAACTGGGAGTACCGAAGAATTTGATTTCATATCCGTCGTGAGTCGACAGAAGGGCTGCAAGTTTGGCACTTAGGTGTTCTGGATCCTCAACTAGCCGCCGATCTTCCCAATTGATAGCAAATGCAAGATCCTTTGTCCCATCGTTATTGAAGTCGCCTTTGACCACATGTCTAGATGCTCCACCTAGGCTCGGTCGTTCCTCCTGCAGCACAGATTCAGTTCTGTCCTCAAACGAGCCTGACTCAGTTTGAATGAATACTTTAAGAAAATTGGGTGATGGGACGCCAATCAAGTCTCCACTCAATCCGTCCATACTTGTCCAAAAATGAAAGACCAAATCGGTCTTCCCATCAAGATTGACATCTAAGTCGGAAATAGCCGTGGAGCTATATCCCTTGTAGTCCTCAAATCTAAGCTTTATCCCACTTTCAACTTCTTCAAAAAGAACTTCTCCATGGCACGGCGTGAAGCCTATAAATACCATAATGATAAATGTTAATGATCTCAAAGGTGCATCCTATGGTTTGTCAGTATGTTTCGCTTCGACAGACTAACTCTGAGCCTTGATTGAATGGCTCTAAGAAGTAAGACGAATTGCGACATGGCCTCAGCTTACTGGAAAAAAGGTTCCATATGATGAATATTTGGGCTGATTACGTGACCAGCAAGTTAACGCATGGCTATTCCGCAACGTGAAGAATTTGATCTTGAAGGTGCAGCTGATTACTTAGGTTGCAGCGTCGAAGAGTTATCCTTCCACCTTCACAAAGGCGCAATCCGGCTAGGTATTACTACCGAAGGCTTGGACTACGACTTTGCTGTCCTGCTGGAGGACCTACCTTTAAGGATTCAACGGGAAGTTACGGGAGTCTTGGCTGACGGCAACTTCGTTGACATCATGAAGCCGATTACGATGGATCAAGTACCGGCTTCAGCATTTAATCCTTCCTACATTTACCTAAGTCGCGAGAACAAACAGCTGCTATCTGGTTCATCTCATGGGCAAATTATTCAGGAGTTTCAGAGCTTAGATGGTCAGCCTCTTACCATTTGGCTCAATGGTGAATTGGATTCAGCCTTTATTAAGCGGTTGTTTCTCATCCTAGATGATGAAGGCTGGATATCACACACGACCATAACCAAGGAGGAGCTTGATCGTTTCTCTGGGCGATCAGTTGAACGGGACACAGAGCCTAAGCCAGTCTTTGCAGTACCTCCTGAAAAACCAAACGAGCAGTCATGGATCATCGTGAAGTATGCGAACCAGTTTTATGAGGATTTCGGGAAGATTCCCAAACCAAAAGCGTTTGGTAAATACCTTGAAGTCCACGCTAGGAAAGATGGGTTCCGAATACGCTCAGATGAAGAAATCAGAAAACCCGGTTCCAACCTTAGCGAAAAAGATAAGTATGACTTCAACGGGTACGGAATGTCAGAAAGAAGCTTGGGTCGGGCTTTACGCCGATATTGCACTAAGGATGAAAATGCCAATTAAGGCCCAATAAGCGCCAACAATCCCCAAGTATCAAAAAGCCCTTCAATTCAGCTATAGGATTCGTGTTCCTTTCAAAAAACAGGAACGCGAAGTATGGCTACATCAAACGAAAACCTCCTTCGTCTACGCGACGTCATTGCACGTGTAGGCATCCAGAAGTCCCAGATTTACAAGCTCATGGAGCTAGATGAGTTTCCGAAGTCAGTGAAGCTCAGCTACAAGGTGAGCTGCTGGGTCGCTTCGGAGATAGATGATTGGATTGAAAACAAAATAAAACAACGTGATGAAGAGGAGCTAGAGGACGAACCGAAAGATAATGATGACGATGAGGAGGACGACCAATGAGCCAAAAGTCCTCTCTCGTGAAGCAGTGTTTGTATTTAAATATCATAACGATATATAAATATTCAACGTACGTAAACTATTTGAGCGGAGATACCTCCTTTCATTCGCTCAACAATACAAGTATTTACAATATTTTTAAGGATAATTTTATAAATTATTTCTTAAAGATAGTCTTAAAAAAGAGGCTGTTACAGTATTTAAAATATTTTCAATACGTTAATACTGTTAACTATGTTCTTAAGAGCCAAAAGTCCGATGC
>Ga0181592_10003825_pt1 | contig 12460 bp, 7 predicted proteins | sample 071ome_20_FD_133755 | JGI IMG/M metagenome (GOLD analysis project Ga0181592, IMG submission 133755) | Coastal salt marsh microbial communities from the Groves Creek Marsh, Skidaway Island, Georgia - 071412BT metaG (megahit assembly) | ecosystem: Environmental > Aquatic > Marine > Intertidal zone...
CCCCGAGGTAGGATTAAGAAATCCTGCTACCATGTTCAAAAGGGTTGTTTTGCCACATCCAGATGGCCCAAGCACAGACAATAGTTCCCCTTGTTTCAGGGTAAAGTTAATGTTCTTAAGCGCCTCAACCATAGCCCCACTACCAGGGGCGGTAAAAGTCATTGATAGATCTTTGCAAACCAGATCAGACATTGTTTCCATCAATCCACGATATATGAAAAAGGAACAGGGTCAAAAAACAGGGCCTTAATAAGGCCCTGTTTAATGTAAGTATCAGCTTACTGAAGGAATGATCCATCGATAACCACATCCAGGCTACCACTGTAGTTGCTGATATTAGATTTTTCAAAGACTACACCTAGGCTTTCTGCGGCCTGACCAGCAATCCCATCATCACCAAAATACGTTGCGATTTGCTCTTCGGCAGTTGGGAAAACAAAACCAGCCATTTGGTTCTTTGTTGTTGCGACGTCCATACCAGCATCAGCGGCAACCTTTGCAATCTGGGCATCAGAACCTGTCCATGCTGCGTTTGCTTCGTGTGTTACTTCAAGGAAAGCACGAACAAGGTCAGGGTTTTCGGTTGCAAATTTTTCTGTTACCGAAACCACATCAAATGACCCAATGCCCGCGTCTGACTTTTCACTTGAGCTCATGATCGGGGTGCCGACTTCGCCAGCAGCCTTAGCAGAAGCACCACCAAAAATGCAGGCCATATCAACAGAACCATCAGACAAAGACACCGCACCATCCGTTGGTGCCTGATCAACAATTGACATCGTTGAGATATCAACATTCAATGCTGCCATTTGCTTACGGAATGAGAAGTCAGCCATGGTGTTCAGTGGAACCGCAACAGTCTTTCCTTCAAGTTCAGAAGCATTAGCAGAAGAAATGCCTAAATCATTGCGCACAAAACAGTCATTGGCTTCATAGATCACAGCGATGGATACCATTTTAAGAGGTGCACCCTGCTGAATCGCAGTAACGAATGGGGCCAGACCTTGCGAATAGGCAATATCAATATCGCCAGCCAGCATCGCTTCTGTCATGGCAACGCCAGTAGAGAAATCTGTCCAATTAACAGGAACACCTAGTGCTTCGTCATAGGCTTTGTCCACTTTTGCAATCTGATTTGGTGTTGCCCATTCTAAAAAGAAGGCAACATTCACGCTATCAGCGGCTTGCGCTACGCTAACAGTGCCAAGGGCGGCTGCACCAGCAACTGCACCTGAAATATATTTATGGAATTTTGTCATCATTTTACTCCCTAAGTAACGTATAAGGTACCGACCTTATCATAATCCACTTGAACAAAACAAATAAGATTAAACTTTCTTTATTCCGGCTTTTCCTGAATTGAACACGACTTTATGAAACTTCCTTTCTTGCTTCACGTGAATGACAATTTATAAAACGGCTGAGACCATGAGAAAATCCTTTTCAATTGGTTGCAATTATATCATTGTTACGCGATAAGTATTGTCCACTATGCGTTTAGGAGATCGATGATGGACGGGAAATTATATGATAATGATATCTCACAAATTGTTGAGATGGATCGTGCCCATATCTGGCACCATTTGATACAGCATAAACCCTTTGAAACGGGCGAGCCTCGCATCATCGTTGAAGGCAAAGGGATGCGCGTATGGGATCAAAAAGGCAAAGAACATATTGATGCCGTTTCTGGCGGGGTATGGACCGTCAATGTAGGCTATGGTCGCGAAAGCATTGCTAATGCTGTGCGTGATCAGCTGATTAAAATGAATTATTTTGCTGGCTCGGCTGGCTCTATTCCTGGGGCTTTGTTTTCTCAACAATTGCTTGAAAAAATGCCCGGAATGTCACGGGTTTATTATTGCAACTCTGGGTCAGAAGCCAACGAAAAAGCCTTTAAGATGGTGCGCCAGATTGCCCATAAACGCTATGGCGGCAAAAAACACAAAGTGCTCTACCGTGACCGTGATTACCATGGAACGACTATTGCTTGTCTTTCTGCAGGCGGACAGGATGAAAGAAACGCCCAATACGGCCCTTACACCCCTGGTTTCGTTCGCGTACCCCATTGTTTAGAATATCGGGCGCAATGGGATCTCACCGGTGAGGCTTATGGTCAACGTGCTGCTGATGCTATCGAAGAAGTGATTCTTGCAGAAGGTCCAGATACCGTTGGCGCGCTCTGCCTTGAGCCTGTGACCGCAGGTGGCGGCGTGATTACCCCACCAGAAGGCTATTGGCAGCGTGTGCAAGAAATCTGCAAAAAATACGATATCCTTTTGCATATTGACGAAGTGGTTTGCGGCGTTGGCCGAACAGGAACATGGTTTGGCTATCAGAATTATGATGTTAAGCCTGATTTGGTGACAATGGCCAAAGGCGTTGCCTCCGGATATGCGGCTATTGCTTGTCTTGTGACCACCGAAGAGGTCTTTGATCTATTCAAAGACAACGCTGATGACCCGATGAATTATTTCCGTGATATTTCCACTTTTGGTGGATGCACCGCGGGTCCTGCCGCCGCAATTGAAAATATGCGCATCATCGAAGATGAAAACCTATTGTCCAACACATTGGCAATGGGCGCGCATATGGTGGATAATCTGAATGCACTTGCGGATAAGCACTCTGTGATTGGTGATGTTAGAGGAAAGGGTCTGTTCTGTGGTGCAGAACTGGTGTCGGATCGTGCAAGCCGTGAACCTGCTCCTGAAAAAATGGTGCAAGCCGTTGTTGCGGATTGTATGGCACAAGGTGTGGTCATCGGCGCGACCAACCGATCCGTTCCAGGATTTAACAACACCTTATGTTTCAGCCCAGCTCTTATCGCCACCAAAGATGATATTAATCAGATCACTGATGCGGTTGATCAAGCGCTCGGCCGTGTCTTTGGTCAATAAGCAATCTTTTCAGAAAGCCAGTTAGGAGAACATTGTTCTATCGCGCTGGCTTTCTTTAATTCTGCCTGAACCTTCATGACCCAACCACAGCCTAGTTCCTTTCTTAGCAAACATGCCCCGCAATGCCCTGATTGGCTTATTGACAAGGCGATCCATGCTGGGGGTAAAGATTTTGTTGTTGGCGTTGTTGGCGCTAATTCGCTTGTCGCAATGGAAACCGCGATGCAGGCGCATCACGCTAATCTTGCTACACCACATCTGATTGGCGATGCTGATATCATTCGCACTCATGCCGAAACCTTAGCGTGGGACATCACCACCATCAGCATCACCAATACGACGGATGAAGACGAAACCGTTCATATTGCCGCCAAACTGGCACGCGATGGCGTTATTCATGCTCTGTTAAAAGGCCATATTCATACTGATCGGTTTATGGCAGGTATTCTTAAACGTGATCATGGCATACGCGGCGATCAACGATTGGTGCATATCTTCGCCTTGTTTCCTCTTCAAAATGGCAAGCCCTTGTTAATTTCGGATGCTGCGGTCAATGTTGAACCTGATCTGCTGACGCGGCAGACGATGTTGACAGAAATGGCTGATATTGCCCGTATGCTTGGTCAGGATCGCCCACGCCTTGCTATTATTTCTGCAACCGAAACCCCTATTTCGTCAGTGCCATCATCCATCGCAGCACGCGAATTAGCAGAATGGGGTAAGGCCAATTTACCTTGGGCTGATATCTCTGGGCCTCTTTCGCTTGATCTTGCCCTAAGCCCTGATGCCGTTGCTATTAAGGGCATGACAGATGATCCAGTAGCAGGCTATGCTGATGGGCTTTTAATGCCAGAATTAACCTCCGGCAATGTCTTATTCAAATCCTTAGTCTGGTTCAACGGCGCTTGTGCAGCAGGGGTTGTCACTGGGGGTAAAGTTCCTATTATGTTAACTAGTCGGGCAGACCCCCCTGCTGCTAGAATCGCTTCGGTTGCGCTTGCCGCGCAAATATATTTTAATAGAGGTGGAAGTATTGGAAAATAAATTATGCCTGATGACAAAAATCTGAACTTATCACCTAAATCCGCTGACCGTATCGCAAAAACAACTTGTTACATGTGTGCGTGCCGTTGTGGGATCAATGTCCATATTAAGGGCGATGAAATCCGCTATATTGAAGGCAATCGCGACCATCCTGTAAATAATGGTGTGCTTTGTGCCAAAGGGTCAGCTGGGATTATGCAGCATCTGTCCCCTGCTAGATTAAATGCCCCATTGAAACGGGTTGGTAAACGAGGCGAAGGCAAGTTTGAAAAAATATCATGGGAAGAAGCCATGGAAATGGCAAGCTCATGGCTGAAACCGATCCGCGAAACTGATCCGCGTAAACTTGCTTTTTTTACTGGCCGCGATCAGAGCCAAGCTCTTACCGGATGGTGGGCACAACAGTTTGGGACACCTAATTTTGCTGCTCATGGTGGGTTTTGTTCTGTGAATATGGCCGCGGCTGGCATTTATACGATTGGCGGCGCGTTTTGGGAATTTGGTTCACCAGATTGGCAAAATACTGAGCTGTTCCTGCTGTTTGGTGTGGCCGAAGATCATGATTCCAACCCAATCAAAATTGGTCTGGGTAAGCTCAAAGATCGTGGCATCAGAACGGTATCAATCAATCCTGTTCAGACAGGATATTCTGCGGTAGCAGATGATTGGATTGGGATCACCCCCGGCACCGATGGGCTATTTATTCTCTCCTTGATCCATGTCTTGATGAAAACCGGTCAGATTGATCTTGATTATTTGATCCGCTACACCAACGCGCCTTGGTTAGTAATTCGTCGGCCGGGGTCAGCAGATGATGGTCTCTTCCTGCGTGATGAAAATGGTCAACCGCAAGTGCTTGATCACAAAACAGGCAAGCCTATTTCTGCGGAAACTGCTGGCATTCGGCCTCAACTCAAAGGGGAAATTGCCCTGCCTAACGGCGGTGTTGCCGTTCCAGCCTTTATGCTGATGGCCGAAGATTGGCTTAATGATGAGCATAGCCCAGAGGCAAGCGAAGCAAAAACAGGCATCCCCGCCGAACGTGTTTATGCCTTGGCTGGGGCTATTGCCGAAGCAGCATTTAAACGCGAAGTGGTGATTGATCAACCTTGGGTGGACTGGAAAGGTGAACATCATGACAAGATGATCGGCCGCCCTGTTGCGATGCATGCCATGCGCGGAATATCTGCACATTCCAATGGATTCCAAACCTGTCGGGCACTGCCTATTCTGCAAATTTTGATTGGCAGTGTAGAAACGCCCGGCGGATTCCGCTTTAAGCCACCTTATCCTAAACCTGCTCATATTCATCCGCGCCCTGCTGGCAAACCTGATCAGGTTAAGCCCTCAACGCCTCTGCCTGGTGCTCCACTTGGCTACCCCATGTCACCGGATGATCTTTTGGTGGATGATCAGGGTCAGCCAGTTCGCATTGATAAGGCGTATTCATGGGATGCGCCTTTATCCGCGCATGGACTAATGCATATGGTCATATCAAACGCCTATGCTGGTGATCCTTATCCGGTTGATGTGTTGTTTATGTATATGGCCAATATGGCGTGGAATTCATCCATGAATACCCGCGGCGTTATTGATATGCTGACCGAAACGGACCCAGAAACAGGTGAGTATCGCATCCCTAAAATTATTTATTCCGATGCTTATTCATCTGAAATGGTGGCCTATGCAGACCTTATTCTGCCAGATACCACTTATTTGGAACGGCATGATTGTATTTCTTTGCTAGATCGCCCCATCTGTGAGCCGGACTGTGTTGCGGATGCTATCCGTTGGCCTGTTGTTGAACCCGACCGCGATGTCAGAGGCTTTCAATCCACCCTTCTAGATTTAGGCGCACGGCTTGGCCTACCCGGTATGGTGGATGCAGACGGCAAGCCTCTTTACCGCGATTATGCCGATTATATGACTAATCATCAGCGCAAACCCGGTATTGGCCCTCTGGCAGGGTTTCGTGGTCAGTCTGGCAAAGATAAAGGACGCGGTGATCCAAACCCTGATCAAATTGATGCTTATATTGCTAATGGTGGGTTTTGGTCTGAAGAATTGCCCGAAAATGCCCGTTATTTCAAAATGGCAAACCAGCATTATCAGGACTTTGCCGTAAAGATGGGTTTCTTTGATAAACCTGAGCCATATTGCTTTCAGATTTATTCTGAAGTCTTGCAAAAGTTTCAGCTCGCTGCCCAAGGCCACGGCAAAAATCAACCCCCACAACATTTGCGGGAACGAATCAAGGCCTGTTTCACGCCATTGCCACAATGGTATGCCCCCTTTGAAGGAGACATGGTTGATAGTGACACCTATCCCATTCACGCACTCACCCAGCGCCCCATGGCCATGTATCATTCTTGGGGATCACAAAATCCTTGGTTAAGGCAGATTCATGGTCACAATCCTCTGTTTATTCCATCAGGGCTTGCGCGGTCGCTTCAGGTTCAGGATGGGGACTGGGTTTGGGTAAGCTCACATCATGGTAAAATCAAAGTGCCTGTTGCTGTGATGGAAGGCGTAAACCCGCATACGGTCTGGACATGGAACGCTATTGGTAAGCGCCGCGGAGCTTGGCAATTAGATCCCGATGCCCCTGAAGCCCGCAAAGGGTTTTTGTTAAATCATTTGATCCATGAACTTTTGCCTATGCGCGGTGATGGGTTGCGATGGTCAAACTCTGATCCCATCACTGGGCAAGCTGCTTGGTTTGATCTCAAGGTCAACATCACTAAGGCTGATCATGAGGATGATGCCTCTGCTGAACCTGCCTTTCCTATCCTTGGAACACCACCTGATCTAGAGAAGCCAGCTTCGGTTTTGCGCTATGGCGATAGCATTATTGCTCGCGATAAAAAGGAGAATAACCAGTGACCAGTTTACCCCCTGCCTCAGATGTTAAGCTTGGCCTTGTTATTGATCTCGATATTTGTGTGGGATGTCATGCTTGCGTTGTTAATTGCAAGGAATGGAACACCGCAGGTTACGGAGCACCACTAGCGGATAGCAATCCATACGGAAAAAACCCAAGCGGATCATGGCTAAACCGTATTCATACCTTTGAAGCTGGTCATGGGGCTGAGGCCAAGGTCGTTCATTTTCCAAAATCCTGTTTGCATTGTGAAGATGCACCATGCGTCACGGTTTGTCCCACAGGGGCATCATATAAGCGCGCTGAGGATGGCATTGTTTTAGTTAACGAAGATCACTGCATTGGTTGTGGGCTTTGTGCATGGGCTTGTCCTTATGGCGCACGTGAGATGGATCCAGCAGAGGGTGTGATGAAAAAATGCACGCTTTGTGTTGACCGTATCTACAACACGCATCTGGAAGAAGAGGATCGCATTCCGGCTTGTGTCCGCACCTGCCCAACAAGTGCTCGTCATTTTGGTGATCTTGGTGATCCTGAGTCTGAGGTCAGCCAGCTTGTTGCCGCTCGCGGGGGATTTGATTTGATGCCTGAACAGGGGACAAAGCCTGTTAACAAGTATCTTCCGCCACGCCCTCGGCAAAGCGCCACTGCCGACGAAGTCGATTTAGTTGCTATGGCAAAGAAAACGACGCCTGGTGGCTTTTGGAAGTGGCTTGACCAATCGCTTGATCGTTTGCCAGGTTAGGAGAGAATTATGCGTCCTGCCGCCTCCCTCATTATTTTCACTACCTTATCTGGCCTTGGCTTTGGCCTTGCTAGCCTGATTGGATTTGGACTGATCACTGCCGCAAGCCCTAAATGGGTTATGATCCATGGTGTGATTTCACTTGGGCTGATTGGTGCAGGTGTGATTTCATCCACTGTTCATTTAGGCCATCCTGAACGGGCGTGGCGCGCCTTGAGCCAATGGCGCAGCTCATGGCTTTCTCGTGAAGGGGTTTTAGCGGCGTTAACTGTCTTGGTGCTGGCCATCTATTTTGCTGATCATCTATATCATGGCGCGCCACGCGTATGGCTAGGCGCTGTTGTTGGCATTCTTAGCCTGCTGACAGTTATCGCAACCGCTATGATTTATGCTTCTCTTAAAACGGTGGCTAGATGGCATAACGCCCTAACCCCTGTGGTCTTTGTTTTGTTATCCCTTGCTGGGGGTGTGGTGGCCGCGGCGGCTTTATCTGCACTTGAAGGCATGGATGGCACTGTGGCCTTAACGCGACTGGGGTTGATCACCGTTGTGTTAGCGATGATTATTAAAACCCTTTGGTGGCTAACCGCAGGAGCATCGGGATCTGGTTCAACCCCTGAAAGCGCAACTGGACTTGGCTCACTTGGTGAGGTGCGACTGCTAATGTCGCCACATAGCGAAGAAAACTGGCTTCAGCATGAAATGGGGTTTCAAATTGCCCGTAAGCACAGCCACAGATTAGCATGGATTTCTCTCATCCTAGCCGCTGGCGTGCCAATCCTTATCATGGGGCTTTATCCCAGTTCCGCCACCTTACTTGTGGTGGCGGCTCTGGTGCATTTGTTCGGGGTCATGGTTGAGCGCTGGCTGTTTTTTGCTGAAGCTAAACATACCGTCACGCTTTTTTATGGCGCGCGCCACTAAACCGTCTTAAGCGACCTCATCTTTTCGTCCTAACAGGATATTATGATGCTGTCTGATCAACTCATCGGTGTGTGATGGGATATGATCAGGAACAAATCGGGTTAAAATCTGTTCTTTCTTTTGTGTGGCTTTGACCAACAGATCAGGCTTACCGTTTTCTTCCCATTCCTTTGGTGAAGACCGGTCTGCCAATTCAGGATAGATATATTCGGTCTGCATCACTTTGATCGTGGCGTCATGGCCTAGATAATGCCCCGGGCCACCCATGCACACATCGCGCATAACATCAACGCTAAGCGTGTCTGGTGTGACCTCAACACCGCGCACAGCCCGCATGCATTGCCCCAGCATATCGTTATCAATGATTAGACTTTCAAGGCAGAACCCAAGCAGCGAGGCGTGCATTCCTGCCGTTTCATAAACCATATTTAGCCCTGCTAATCCGGCCATTACCGCAGTTGATCCTTTTTCATATCCGGATTGTGCATCTGGCATTTTGGAATCTGCCATACCAGAGGCAGCGCCTGACGGTAAGCCAAAGTGGTTAATCATTTGAGCACAAGCTGAGGTTAACAAGCCTTGCTCCCCTGATCCCCCAGACATAGAACCAGTCCGAAGATCTGATACAAAAGGCCAAGTTCCGCAAATTGCCGGATGCCCCGGTACCATGGCATTGACATAAACAAGTCCGGCTAACACCTCTGACACTGCTTGCGCCACCGCACCAGCAATGCTTGCTGGCGCTGTTGCCCCAGCCTGGCCTGCCGACAGCAACAACACCGGCATACCGCCTTTAATCACCTCTTCCATAACAAGGCAGGATTCCGTAGCAAAACGAAGCGGTGGAACCACAAAACAATTTGAATTGGACACAAATGGTCTAGCACGCCATTTGTCTTCACCCCCTGCGACTTTATGGAGGATTTCAAGTGCCTCTGGCACATACTCCGCCTCAGTAAAGCTGACCCCAACATGTTTTCGTGTGCCACTGATGCAAGCATAAAGGGTATTCAAATCCATATCTTTTGGATCACTAACATCTCTTGCAACCATGGGGCGTTGAAAGAAATGGATATTGTTCATGTTCTCAACGATACGGGCGGCATCATAAATATCTTTAAGCTTGCTTTCATCATAGATGCGTCCATGCACATCCACGAGATGTACAGCTGCCCCTGCGGTACCGAAATGCACTTTGGTGTCATTTAATTCCAGATCAAATTGAGGGTCTTGACCAAAAAGGGTGATCTGGCGTGAGGCCTTGGCAATCGTATCTTCGACAAGCATGCGCGAAAACCGCACGCGCCCATCATCACCACAAACAGCACCTGCATCTGTCATATAACGAATGCCTGATTCTGGTGCTTGGGAAAGCCCGATTTCTTCTAGGATTTGAAACACCGTATCGCTAATGGCGTTAACGGCGCTTTCATTTAGAGGCTTATACTGACCACCCATGAGGCCAGGTTTGACGGGACGCTTATCCCCAGCAAGAGGGGCGGCGCGAAGTTCTTTTCTGGCCTGACGGCCACCGGCACGGCGGGAACGTGGGATAGGTTGTTTTTCCATCTGTTAGTCCTCAATAAAAGGGATACGTTTAATCAAGCCTTCATACGCAAAGCATCAGGGTCATACATTGGCTTGAAGCTAACCTCAGCCGCCACATCAACCCCTGCCACATTAATAAGATATTCCGAAGCAAGCATGGCACTAACATCATCGCCAGTGTCACGGCAGGGCACATAACCCATCCCAACCGCACCACCAAGATGATGGCCATAATTTCCACTGGTTAGAAATCCAACAATCTCACCGTCACGCAAAACCGGTTCATTATGATAAAGAAGAGGTTCAGGGTCCTTCAGGCGAAATTGCATCATGCGTGATTTGACGCCTTCTTCTTTGCGGCGCATCACAGCATCACGACCGATAAAATCACCAAAACGGCCAGATTGTTTATTGATCCTTGCGGCAAACCCCAGGCCAGCATCCAGGATATGATCCTCGCTTGAGATATCATGACCAAAGTGGCGAAACGCCTTTTCGATGCGGCAAGAATCTAGGGTATGCAGGCCACATAATTTGACTGCGTGGTCTTGTCCCCTAGTCATCAGCGCATCATAAACATGAACCGCCATATCACTGGACACATAAAGCTCCCATCCTAATTCCCCGACATAGGATACCCTGTGCGCCCTTGCCATCGCATGACCAATTTCAATCTCACGCATAGTGCCAAAAGGAAAATCGTCATTTGACAGCGACTGGGGGATTAAGGGTTGAAGAAAATCTCGTGCCTCTGGCCCCATGACCACCAATACTGATTCCATCGCCGTAACATCAAGGATGGAACAATGCGCCCCATCTGGAATATGCCGGTTGATCCAGTTCATATCGCGGCGGATTGTTGCCGCTGGCGTGACAACAATAAAGCGATCATCCGCAAGTCGTGTAATGGTCACATCGGCCTCAATTCCGCCATCGGTATTTAAGAATTGGGTATAGACAATCCGCCCCACTTCAACCGCGACATTGTTACAAGCAATCTTTTGCAGAACTGCCTCAGCATCGCTGCCCATGACTATAATCTTGCCAAAGCTGGACATATCAAACAGACCCACCTTATTGCGGATCGCCTCATGTTCTGCAGCGTTATGGGAAAACCAATTTTGCCGTTTCCATGAATATTCATAGGCTGGGGTCACACCTTTTTTCAGCTCACTTTCAGGCAAAAACCAGTTTGCTCTTTCCCATCCTGCGACTTCACCAAAACACGCGCCCTTTTCTTCAAGCCGATGGTGGATAGGGGAACGTTTTATTGATCGGCTGGTTTCCACCTGACGATAAGGAAAATGATCTGCATAAAGAAGACCAAGGGTTTCACTCACGCGTTCCTTCAGATAATGACGATTGACCTGAAACGGCATCATCCGGCGAATATCAACATCCCATAAATCCATTGGGGCATTGCCCTTATGCATCCATTCTGCAAGCACTTTACCAGCGCCGCCAGCTGATTGAATACCAACCGAATTAAAGCCCGCCGCAACAAAGAAGTTGCGTAATTCTGGTGCTTCTCCCAACAAATAACGGTTATCAGGGGTGAAACTTTCCGGGCCATTAAAGAACATCTGGATACCAGCTTCTGCCAGAACAGGCAGACGGTTAATCGCGCGCTCAAGAATAGGCTCAAAATGATCAATATCTTCGGGTAATGCGTCAAATTCAAAGTTCTCAGGAATGCCGTCCATCCCCCATGGTTTTGAGTTTGGCTCAAATGCACCAAGCAAGATTTTACCTGCATCTTCTTTATAGTAAGCGCATTCATCAGGCACACGCAGAACGGGAAGGTTAGCCTTCAGCCCTGAAATGCCCTCCGTCACAATATAAAAATGCTCACAAGCATGCAGTGGCACCGATACGCCTGCCATCGCGCCAATCTCTCTTGCCCACATCCCACCGCAATTCACAACATAATCCGCGTTGATATTGCCATGATCCGTTTCAACACCAACAGCCTTGCCTTGATCTTTGAGAATATTGGTAACTTTGACACCTTCAATAATCTTGGCGCCGCCATTCCGCGCCCCCTTGGCTAGGGCTTGCGTGATGTTAACCGGATCACCTTGACCATCCTTTGGCAAATGCACGCCGCCAACAGCATCTTCGACATTTAGCCCAGGATAAAGGGCGGCAATCTCAGTTGAACTGATCTCATCGATCTCAACCCCAAAGGCACGCGCCATTGCCGCTGACCGCTGCAATTCTTCCATGCGTTCATGGGTCAGCGCAACAGTGATAGACCCATTACGCTTAAACCCTGTTGCAACGCCGGTTTCTTCTTCAAGGTTGAAATACAGCTCTTGTGAATATTTGGCTAGACGCGTCATATTCTGGGTGGCGCGAAGCTGGGCAATCAATCCTGCTGCGTGCCATGTGGTGCCGCAGGTAAGTTGTTTGCGTTCC
>Ga0181592_10003826_pt1 | contig 12457 bp, 9 predicted proteins | sample 071ome_20_FD_133755 | JGI IMG/M metagenome (GOLD analysis project Ga0181592, IMG submission 133755) | Coastal salt marsh microbial communities from the Groves Creek Marsh, Skidaway Island, Georgia - 071412BT metaG (megahit assembly) | ecosystem: Environmental > Aquatic > Marine > Intertidal zone...
GCGTCTCCTGAGGGCGCTGTGACAGCCTCAGAGATGGGTGCTATGGAGCAGCTAGAGCTATGGGAGATATATCAGGACTACTGGTGTGAGCACAAGCCTTCCATGACCTGCTACTACAGGGACGATGAGTTTCTGGAGGTGGGACAGTGGTTGTACAACAAGTTTGACAAGGTGTCAGGGATTAGCTTCCTGCCCTACTCAGACCACACGTACCAACAGGCACCGTATGAGCCGGTGGACAAGAAGACGTACAACCAGCTTGTTAAGGACTTCCCTAAGGAAATATCGTGGGATATAGAAGAGGCCAGCGATATGACTGAGGGCAGTCAACAACTGGCCTGCACAGGGAATAACTGTGAGTTATGACATAAATAGTATGGAGTAACCCTCAGATTTACCTACGTCCTCTGGCTTCTCTTTAGGGTCATGGGGCGTAGGTATTCCTTCCGACTGCATCTTCTTGATACGATCCTTTGACTTCTGACACATACTGTGGTAGTCGATAGATGTGTAGTTTACTGTGTGGTCTTTATCTTTCATTGCGGTTTCGGTCTCCCATTGTACCAGCTATGGCTGTTCCACCAGCGACTCCAACTGCCGGAGCCGCGTCTGTCGGTCTAATTCTAGGCCTGTCCTGATTGATTGCTCTTGCTGTCTGAGTCAATAAGCCCTGTCTAGTTGCTCCTGCTGGTTTAGCACCGCGAGCAGCTAAGTTTTCTTGAAACTGAGTTTTCTGTGCCTTATCTGGTGCTGGAACTGTAGCGGTTGGTTTGTTAAATACGTTGTATCCGTTAGGTACTGCGATAGATACAACCACCTTGTCTCCCGGAGGAGTAAACCCCATCAAGTCGTTTTTATCACTAATGAAGTGAACAAAGTCTCCATTAGTTGTAAGAACGAATTGATCGTTTACGCCGCCAAGACCTTTAGCAGATGACCTGTGAGATCCCTGAAAGTACACCACACCGTCTTCTACTTTAATTTGGCTCTTAGCCTTCTCTAGCCTAGCTTGAATTTGTTCGTAAGCAGCCTGCTGGCTCTTGGTTAATTTTTGACCAGCGTCTTCCATTTTCTTGTACTTATAGTACTGCTCTACTTTGTTGTAGGCTTGCTGTCTTGTGTTCTTGGTCGTGTACCTTGAACTCTCAGTCATTCTATAAATGAACCTTTCGGCAGAGTTAAGAGGTTTACCCGACTCTTTGTTTACCAACGTCTTATCCATTATTTTAGACATTGCTGCAAATTCAACTAGCTCTTCCTCACTAAATTCTGTTTTCTCAGGAAACAGCTTACGTACAGTATCTTTAGCTTTAAATATCAAACTGGCTTCAACGGACGGACCCCGCAGACTTTCTTTGGCTATATCTGAAAAAGCTGTTGGGTTTCTAACAACCAGCAAAGAATCATCTACGCCCTGTGCTATTTTAATTCTGTCCACTACAGTATTGATAACATTATCACTAAGATTTATGTTGCTTTTTTGTAGCTGAGTAGAGTTAACAACGGCGTTTTTAACAGTGGGAACATTTAGCTCCCCAAGAGCAACAGCCTGAAGACCTTCAAAATCTCTCAAGATTCCTTGCGTCTCTTCACCTCTTCCGTATTTAATTAATTGCGTCTGATCTAGCTGTCCTTCTAAATACGATAAGTCTTCTTTAAACTCACGAATGAATTTATTGTCAGCGTCTGTCTTGTCCTTTTTAGCCTGTAACTCATTGTAACGGCTTATCCTCTTTTCTGTTATTGGCGCTGCTGATCTACGTACAGACATAGGCATACCTTCTCTACGAGAGGCTACTGCACGTGGGTCCAAAGTATCTACTACGGCTCTAGGAGTAGTCACACCTATAGAAGCTAACTGACCTCCTACGCCAGAACCGTAGAAGTAAGGTTGTCTGTTAGGCGCTTCCAGAGACAACGCCCGTGTACCTGCTCTAGCGGCCCCTGCTGCCGGTAATACAGAACCCAAGTCCATACCGTAGCCAAGACGTTTAGCCATGTCAGGATTCTGTTGTAGATACTGTGTAGCGGCTTTGGCTGCTTCAGTATCCATAAGTTGATTGCCTATGTCGTTTAGACCTCTCTTGACAATATCAGGAGTTACCGCAGATGCAGCAGTCATAAACATTTCAGCAGGAATATCAGCAAACAGGCCAACAGTGTTAGCTGTCCCCTGAAGCATCTGATCTGCCAGTCCAATCTCACCACGGTTGTACCTGCGAGTTTGACTAACAAAATCATCTAAACGCCTCTGTGCGTTTTGCTGCATACGATCAAACATTCCGTCAGCCACTTATTCTTCCTCTTCTTCGCGTGTTTCTTGTATTAAGTCTACCAAAAGAAGCCTGTCTGCTTTTAATTGAGCTACTAGATTTTTGTCGTCTGTGTACATATCAATAGCTTTATCCATAGCGGATAATGTTGCTGCATAAAATCTAAGTCTATTTTTCTTAGTCATTGCCCTAGACGCGGTGTATAGCAAAGCACCGGAACCGGCTCCTAACAAAGCACTTTCAGTTAAAAGCTGTCCAGCAACGCCTCCAGTAGCAGCAAGACCTAAAGCAGTGCTGGGTAGCATAGCACGTTTCTTGAGGGTATCCCAAGCCCTAGAAAACATATTATTCCCTTCTTTGGCTCTACCCTCTCTCAGCCTATCTTTAGCTATTAAGAGGTTGTGCATACGGTCTAAAAGGTGGTGTGTTTCGTCTCCATCAGTGATGTCTTTTAGGGTTTGATTCAGTACATTTCTAACGTGTTGACCTGCAGCAGATTTAGCTGACTCTACTGTAGGATCAAATACTTTTCTCTGACCTGAGGTTAAAAATTTATCAAACTCCCTACGAACCTGAAGAAGACTCAGGGCATCTCCTTTACTTTTTTGTAGCATTTCAAGAGCAACTGTAGCAAACTCTTTTGCTTTACTCTGGGCATCTGGACTTAACAGCTTGTACGCAGGTTGATTACTAAAGTCTTCTATGGTCGCTACCATGTCCGTAAGAACATTTTCTATGTCAAACTTAGGGTTGCCAGATCTTTTAATATGGGCTAGCAACTCGTTATCTGCTTGAGATACCTCTGCGTCAACCACTTGATGATTGTATGTGTAAGACCTGTTTGGGTTTATGTCGTCTACCGTTTCCAAAACCAAATTAACGGTTTCTTCTTTTTCTGACGGAACGTACACCTTTTTCCTCGACGGGCCTACCTCTATTACTTCTCCAGCGCCTTCAAAATTATCAGGGCGCATCATACGAAGAATACCTGCCCTCATTTCTTCAATGTTGTTTAAATTATAAGCCGCTCTTGCCTTCCTTGCCTGTGCTGCCAAACCCACTTGTGGAGTAATCAAAAAGCCTACGTCTACAGCAGCTTCAAACTGTTCAGCGTCTGCTGGGTTTTTCTCTTTCTACTGTGCGTATACTTCGTACCCTTTTTTGAGAGATTCCATAGCTGTTGATACAATAGCCGTGTCTTTTATCTCGTCCCAGATCATTTCAGCGCCCACACGAATAGAGTCTGGAAGAAGAACATCAAGCGATCCTGCTACAAGTTCTCCACCCGTTCTAGCAGCTTGAGATATTCCAAGAGTTACCGCTTCTCCCGCAGACAAAGAAGGCTCTTCAATTCCCATTTTACGCTCTATTTCGGTAACTGGCTTTGCTTCTTTTATTACTTCGGCTCGTCTCTGAAACTCAGGAACAGCTTGAGACAGTGTGTCTAAAGGAGAAAACTCTTCGTAACGCTGGCGTACCTGCTCTGAATACGGAGGAAGTTGCTCAAGGCGTTCACTAAAAGTAGGCTGTACTTCAGGTTCTACAAAGTCTTCCTCTGTAGCGTATCCTGCGGAAATAGCCTTTCTTCTTATTTCTTCTTTAGACGTTCCCTCAGGCACATCTTCAAGAACAACACCATTTGGTAATATAACATTCATTGTTACATCTCACCCCATTTGACTGTCGTAACGCCGCCTTCAGGCACCTGCACAGCAGGAAAGAAGTTTAATACTCCTTTTTGCCCTTCTCCTAACCCTGACCTAACGTCTTCTCTAACTTTGTTGTATTTCTTGATTTTGTTTACAGCACCATCCCTAAGTGACGAAAGAATACGCTTAAGAGAACTGGCGTCTGCCGTTACGTTACCGGCGACAACCGCCTGCGCGAACTCCCGGTCAGCATCTGACAAGCCTGTTCCAGCACCTAAGTTAGTGATGTAGTCGGCTACTCGTGTTGCCGCCATAGCCGCATAAGTCTCAGTGTTAGTAATTCCCTCAAGATCTCCTAAATCAATGCCAAAGGCTTTAGCGTACCTATTTACATTTAACTTTACGTTCGCTAAAGCACCAGTAAACATATCGTCAATCATAGGGAACGACTCATCAATAGATCGTATTGTCTCTGCCGCTTTAACCGCTTTGTCCTGTAGGTCTGTAAAATTCTTAGCACCTACTTTAGCCAACTCAGTACCCATCTCAGATGCAATCTGTTCAACCTTTTGTACCTGAGGTGGTGCTTGAGTAAGCCCAATCTCTCCCGGCTGCTTCCACCGCTGGTCAGACTCATCGTACACGAGTCCTGATTCATTAACTCTAAATGCGGCTATCTTACCATCTGCAGTCATCCAAGACTTAACGTCACCTTTTTCACCCATAATAATTGCATCAAACTCTTCGTCTGATACATCAGCTAAACCTAGTTCTCCAAACGCCTCAGTGCTAATCCCAGCAGTTTGAGCAATCCTCTGACGGACAGGCGTACTTTTTGTAGGTATACCTTTTAGTTCTTGCGCTCTAACGTCTTTAGCAATCTCTTTGAGTACCGCAGGATCACTGGTTGCCATTACAGTTTCAGCTACGCCGGTAAGACCTAAGTCAGTAGCCCGTTTAGCTAGTATGTCCTTACGTTTATTCATAGCTTCTTGTGACTGATTCGTCTTAATTATCTCATCAGCCTGTTGAATTAGAGCCATGCCTTGCTCAATAGATCCTTGTTCAATCAATAAGCGCCCGGCTTGAAATAAAGATGCGGGATCTCTCTGCTGAATGCCTGTTACAGCGCCAGCTAAAGTTTCTTGGGCCGATCTTGTTTTTGATGCTTGTGCTGCCCTTCGGAATGTTTCAGCAAGTTCGGTTTCGCCTCTAACATCGTAATCTTGAGCCATTTGCTCTAATGCCGCAGGATCGTTAGCGTACTTCTGAAGCAACGCTTGTGCTTCTTGAGCAGCAGCCTCTTTATCCTTACGCTCCCGCCTTGAAGCAAGCCCTGTGCCGATGCCGGTTAACATACTGCCTAACCCAGTACCAAACTGTTCGAACCCAGATGCTATCTGTTGCCCCTGAGCCTGCCCAGACCTCGCCAGCATACCGCCTATATCATATCTAGCCATTGTATGCGCTCCTTAAATTAACTTTGCGTAGTTGACCATCAGATAGCCTTCGTTTCCACGAGTAACTGCTTCTGGTATGACTTCTTGTACTTCTTGAGCAAGTACGCCGTAAGTAGGATCGTCTCCTGCAAGACGCTTGCCTTCGTCGTTCCACTCCCAAGTGTACAGGCTAATACCGTTGTCTAGTGACCCAACTTTGGTAATGTTATCTTTCAGTCTAATATCACTATACTTAGCTATAATATCCGAAAGAAGGCTACCACCGGCAGAAGTCAAGCCACCCAGAAGACCACCAGCCCCACTAAACATTGAACTGTACAAGCTACCCAGAGCAGACTGCTGCCCTACCTTACCAGACAAGTTAGCAAGGGCTGCTTCTAGATCAAACTCGCCTTGCTGCCTACGTGCTACGTCAGCCATACCAGCTACGTTCAGAGCAGGACTGAGGGCAGACAAGAGTGCAGCCTGAGGTGCGTAGCCTGCTTGCAATGCGCCTATTCCTAACTGCTGTTGTGCCTGCTCAAGACCTAATCCACCAGAGATAAGCCCCTGTCCACCTGCTAGTGCCTGTAGCGCCTGTTGTTGCTGTGCAGCACCTAACGCCTGTCTCTGAGCAGCTAAACTAGAGCCTAGTCCAGCGTATTGTGCGCCTAATCCAGCCTGCTGTGCCTGCTCTGCTTGTGCCTGTTGCATAGCCCCTAGCATAGCCCTGTTTTGTGCTTCAGTTTGTGCTTGAGCCATTGCTAACTGCTCAGGTGTACCTCCGTACTGGCTAGTGGTAACTCCTCCTCTGCCTTGAGCAAACAGACGTTCTTCTAGAGCCATTCTCTGTCGTTCTTCTTCAGGACGCTGTGTAGCTCTCATACGCTCGTATACCGCTGCCTCTCTGTCTGTGGTAGGCATACCAGCCTGACCCATAAATTGCTGTCCTAGTCCAAACGCCTGTTGTGCTGCCTGTTCTTGCGGCATCACCCCGAAAGGCTGTTGGCCTAACGCCTGCTGTCCCATTGCCATCGCTTGTAAGCCTGCGGCAGAAGAAGGAGCTACGCCTGCTGGACCTTGTTGGAACCTTCCTAAAGCAGAACCCATCAGAGCATCTTGGATTGCTTGCTGCTGTGGAGACAGTGTGTAAGATGTTCCTGTTGGCCCAGCAGTAACACCGCCTAAACCAGACGTAACCGTAAAAGGCTGAAACGTAATGTCCGGTGCAGTTATTGGATCCAGCGCAGTAGTATAGAGGCTCTTAATTTCATCCGGTATTTCTTTGTACAAATCAGAAGCAAGGCCTCCTAAAAGATCACTTAGTATTCCCATTAGTAAGTACCTCCGTCAATCGTCCCTGTAGACAGAGTTCCTGTAAATGTCAGATTAGGTATCGTCACAGTCCCAGTAAATGTAGGTGACGCTAAGTCTGCTTTGGTTGCAACAGCAGTCGCAATGTTGTCAAACTCTGTGTTAAATTCAGTGCCTTGAATAATCTTGCCAGCGTCTCCAGAAGGCAAACTATCCTTAGCAGCAAAGTTAGTTGTCTTTGTATAGTTGCTCATATTGTTTTACCCATAAGTGCTAATACGTTGATTTCTTGGAGAGATAAAGCAAAACCGTTTATTTCTGACTCAAGACCAATAGTTATAATAGAACCACCACCAGTGGCATTAACAGGTGGCCTAGTGGTAGTAGAACCTCCTGTAAACTCAGCAACAGTGTACTCTGAAGCTGCTTCGTTAAAGTAGTACGGAACCTGATTTCCAACGGTAAACTCCTGTGTACTGTACGTTGTGCCAAAGTCGTAAGCCCACTTGATAAATACGGTAGCACTGTTAGCACCAACTAGTGTAGGTCTTATCTTCTTTAGTAGCTTAGTCTTAGCCGGATCACCAAAGGTTAGTCCGGGGCTGTAGTACCTGAAGCGGTAGCTTGAGGGTGTAATAGTACCAGCGTTGTTGTACTCATCAGTGTACCCAGCGTACTCACCTACACCGTCATTAGTTCCTACTAGAAGTGTACCGTCAGTCTTTCTCTCGTACGACTTAAACGGAGCAGAGGTCCATCGTGTTACTCTGTAGCCTCCGTTCTCTAGCCTACCCTTTAAGTCAAAGCAGTACGTAAGCTGTTGTTCAGGAAACGTGATGAGATAAAAAGAGTTCTCAGGGCTGTATATGGAAGCTGTTGGTGCGGTTCTTGTTTCTACTGACGAAATAATCTCAGTCTTTACGTTGATGCTCAGGTCAGACAGAGGTAGTGACTTTTCTTGTATAGTTCGTCCAAAGCTGCGTAAACCAGAGTTAGACATAAACAATACATCAGTTCCTATGTGCTGAACAGAGTTTCTACAGATGCACCCAACACCAGCTACAGTGTCTGCGAGCGCCATTACAGCAGGGCTAAACGCATTAGAGTACACGAGTATGCTGTGCTTGCCTAATATAATTAGGTTGTTGTTGTGAGCAACCAAAGCCCGTACTTCATCGTATCCATCAGGCCACGCCTTAGATACATCTATAGAACCACTGGAGCCACCAGTGAAGTCTGTGCCTATTAGCAGGTCAGACCAATAGATAGTCTGCGTGTCTGCTGCGTTATCAACGATCCAGAGTCTACCGTAGGCTGCAAGAGCTTCGTGGCAGTAAAAGTTAGAACTAGTGCTGCTGCCAGTTGCAGTACCAAACGTCCTGAGTCCTGTCGCATTGTCGTACACAAGAGGCTCGTGTCCACGCTGGAAAAAGTAAGCCTTATCGTTAAAGTTAACTATCTTCCAGTTGTCTGCTGTAATAGTGTACGATCCGGGGGTAATGTCAGTTAGTGTGTCGTCAGGGTTAGTCGTCTGTGTCGTCTTAAATATCTTGTTGTTACCTGCAACAAAGATTTCCTCGTTACCAGCATCATCGTAAAAGTGGTGTACTTTTACAGCGTAATCAGATCCCAGAGGAGTTGACACAGAAGTCAAAAGGTCTACACCCTTACGTGCTGCTATACGCCCACGCTTGTCAATTACGGCGTTATCTGCAATTTCAGCAAAAGAGAAGTCCTGTCCGATAGGAGAGTCTTCTGTGTTGATTCCCTTAAATCCGGGAGCAACTAGGTTAATACTTTGTAGTGGCTGTGCCATTCACTAGTCTCCTACGGAGTGTACCAGATAACTTCTTCGGGGTGCTTCTGTGCGTCCAGAGCAATCGCATCAGACAAATACTTGTCAGCAATACCAAAGTACTCAGGGGTTGACGTACCGCCTGTCTCGCCACGCTCACGAGCTAACAGAGCTACCGCCATGTGTATCACTGGCTGACTAGGAATAAACAGCTTGTCTGTATCAGCACTAAGGTCATCGTTACGCAAGATGCAGTTAAACCGCAGGCTGTACACACCGTCAGGCTTAGGGTAAATGTCTACCTGAGTATCGCCATCAGAGTCCACACCGTTGTACGTGTAGTACTCAGGCGCACCCGAAGGTGGGTCTTGGTTCAGGTACTTGTCGTTGAACCAGTGCTGCGTGTTGTACTGCATGAAGATGTTAGAGGTATCGTTGATTACGTCTAGCACCTTGATCTTGTTCTGAGATCCAGTGAGTACGTAGTTAAAGATGTCAGCGGTTGTTGTGACGGTTAGAGTAGTCCTTAGTCCAGACCAGTCCCAAGCGTCCTCTACAATCTTCTTTGCATCATTAACAAAGTCACCAGCCATCTTACTGTACGTTGTAGACTGTACACTAGCTACCTCATCTTCCCTGAGGCGTCTCAGGACGTTGTTTACTATGTCTAAATATGTCATACTATACCTTTAAATAGTCCGGCTAAGTAATCTGTAATTGGGAACTCTTGTCTTGCCAGTAGCTGTGGGTCACCTGCGATGTCAAAACCTATTTCTACCGGCTTTGCTCCGGTGAACATACCAGCACCGCCGCCACCACCGCCGCCACCGTCATCTCCTCCGGGGCAGTTTTCAGGTGTTGTACACTCACCACCTAAAGCCTCGCAAGGTTCTTGTCCCTCTGGACAACCACCGCCGCCGCACTGTTCTTTGGTGGGTGCAAAAGATCCGTCAGGACACTCTTCCCAGCCACACTCCAGTGGATTCTCTGAGGCATAGACAGCATCGTCACATGGGTCCGTATCAGGTCCAAATACACACTTCCCTTCTTTACCGTAGTTGGTAGCTTTAGGATCATCACAGATTACTGGATCAGGTCCAACGCATATACCTTGGTCGTTAAACTGCTGTCCTTGAGGACATTTTTCACAACCAGATTCTACAGTAGCTCCTGTAGGTGTACCGTCAGGCTTTACGCACTCCTCTATCGGCCCTTCAGGACAAGAACCGTCCTCATTCTTAGGAATGGTCATGGCGTCATCACACCAGTCTTCTCTACAACCTTTGTCTGGGTCTGGCGTAGAGCCGTCTTGACACAAGTCGCCACCCCCTGATGGACACTCTGCGTCTTTGTCTACGTATACTCCGTTACCACATGATTTTTTACCACAGCGTTCGTAGTTCTCCTCTGTTATCTCGGCACACTCGTCAGATGGACCGGGAACGCACTCTAGTGTTCCTCCTTCTCCTCCTAACCCAAGGCCAGTAGGCTGTAGTGTTCCGTCATTTACTCCATCACCGTTGGAGTCACAAGGGTCTCCTGCTTTTGGTCCTGTTCCAGTATTAGGATCTATACAGTCTGCATCGCTTGCGGCTATCGTTGTGTCAAACTGACAAGGCTCTTCACAGTTTTCTCCGTCAAACCTTTGCTGATTTCCGGGGCAAGGCTCTACAGGAGTACCACACTCAGACAAATCATTAACCATTTGTCCAGCTTTAGGTGTATTCTGTGGACACTTCACTTGTACCAAACCTTTAGAACAATCACCGTCAATGTGCTCTGAAGGCAGGGAACCGTTTTGACACTGTGTACATTCGCTATCTAAAGTTGCGTTGTTATCACAACCCTCTGGAGGGGGGTCAGCAATACAGTTACCATCAGCATCATAAGTTCCGTTGTCCCCTTCAACCGTTTTACACGGATCACCTACTACAAACTCAGGAGGCGGGTCTTCACATTCATCAGTTAACTCATTTCTTACCTGATTTCCCGGGCATGGATCAAGAACTTCTACACATTCGTTTCCTTCCGGCTGGTATCCTTCTAAACACCCGCCACACTTGCTTGCCTCTTGGTTTTGAACATTTGCTGGTATAAATGTCTTGTTAGCTGCAGCACACTTCTCTGCTGTTGGCGCATCGTCTGGATTAGACCAAGGCTCTTTACACTCCTCGTTAGATGCAGGGATGCTATCGTCATACTGACACACAGGCTCACACCCGTTGCCAAAGTCTTTGAAGCCTTCCTGTAAACACTCGCCACACTCAGCCGCATTAAGTACAGTACCTCCAGCCTTATTAAACTGAGATTCACAGTTTACGGCACCTGCCTCTTCGCAGTAACCCTCGTAAGGCTCAACAAAACCCTCTTCTGAGCAGTCTTGCGCGTACAAAAAAGGATTTAATACTTCAGTTTTTTCTTTTACTTGACTTAAGATGTAGCCGCCTAAAACATTACCTAACCAATCATTAAGTATGTCTAACAGACCGCCTGTGCTTTTAGGGTCTATGGCCCCAGTTATATCTCCCCAGATGTCTTGTACTTTTTCAACGGCCTTATCAACAAGGTCTTCTAGCCAGCCAGTAGGATCATTAATAAAGTCTTCAAAACTTTGGCCTATATCTTCAGCTTTTTCTATTATATCGTAAACGCTAGTACTAATGTCTATCATTCCGGGAGGAAGCGGAAGGTCAAGTCCGGGTATACCAAAAATACCAACGTCTACACATTTAGTCCAGCTTGGAACAACGGTGCCGTTATCAGTTGTAGTAGTGCCCGTCCAACTTTCACACTCTTCCAAGGCAGACCCTAAAATAGTAGACCCAAGTATATCCTTTACAGTTTGAATAGCACTCTCAGGATCTGTAGGTATAGAGCCTTTGACGGTCTCTATAATGTCTACGATGCCATCTAAGACATCTCTATCTACTTCTTCTTCAGCCGCTAGCTCGTCTAAAAGATCTCCTAAAGTTTTAGTAGGCTCTGGCCCAGTGTCGTCACCTCCTCCCTCGCCGCTCCCTTGACTATTGAGCCATTCTAGATAGTCCTCATCATTAGGATCAACCATACCACTCTTGTCGGTAGGTTTACCTGAGTACACCCAACGGTCGTACCACGCTTGCATATCTGCGTTACAACCAGCGCCACTCTCACACTGCTGTATTATGTAATCTTTGTTGTTTTCCCAGACGTAATCGTAACCGTCTTGAGTACCGTATATGCCGGGATTGCCGTCTGTCTTCAGGTACTCGTATGCAGCGTCTATCTCGTCCTGCGACAGGCCTTCGTAGTGCTTATTCTTTTCTCCTGTAAGCTCGTATCTTCTGACAGCGTGAGCATTGCGCTCTTCTGCTGTCATGTCTTCCCATGCTACTTGATCGCCTTCGGCGTATTCTGTGCCACCATCAAAAGGGCTGCCTAGACCTGCTTCTTCTAAAATTGCGTTCTTTTCTTCGTTGCTCAGGTCGTTCCAGTTTTCAGTGTTTTCTACAGCAGCTTTGTAGGCATACAGTGTTCGTAGCTGTTCTGGAGAAGCATTCTCAATAAACTCTGGAACATCGTCTACGCTGCTTACACCCATCATTTGCAGAAGGGTAGAGCCGTCATCGTAGCCTATTCCTGATCCCCACCCGTATACTAAATTACCCTTGGAATCATAATACGTATAAGTAAACCAATTAGCTAGACCTCCTCTTATGTCTTCTGGAGGAAGCTCTGGTGGTGGCTCAAAAATATTACGCGCCATTATTTATCCCTCGCTACGCCTTTGGTCTTTTCAAACGAGCGCATAGCGCCTAAGCCCAACATACCCATTAACACAGGCATCATCTGACTCAAATCCAGAGGGGCAAAAGAAATATCCACGCCACTGACAGCACAAACAAAACTCCCAAGAGGAACGAAGATAAAATTAAACCCCATTCCTGTTGCACATATCCACCCAACCGCTGGACGCCAGCCAGCAACAAACATAGAAGACGATTTAGC
>Ga0181592_10003847_pt1 | contig 12436 bp, 6 predicted proteins | sample 071ome_20_FD_133755 | JGI IMG/M metagenome (GOLD analysis project Ga0181592, IMG submission 133755) | Coastal salt marsh microbial communities from the Groves Creek Marsh, Skidaway Island, Georgia - 071412BT metaG (megahit assembly) | ecosystem: Environmental > Aquatic > Marine > Intertidal zone...
GAGACGTTTTACGCTCCGACCGAAGCCATCAACATCTTGAAGAGCATCGCGAAAGCAAAGTTTGATGAGACCGTCGAGGTAGCGATCCGCCTCGGCGTTGATCCTCGTAAAGCCGATCAGATGGTTCGCGGAACCGTCGCTCTTCCATCGGGTACCGGTCGCGATGTTCGTGTTGCTGTCTTTGCTGCTGGTCCTGCCGCCGATGAGGCTCGTGCCGCCGGTGCAGACATCGTTGGTGCCGATGACCTTGCTGAGCAGATCGAGGCCGGAAAGATGGACTTTGATCTCACGATTGCTACACCCGACATGATGCCGCTCGTCGGTCGTATCGGTCGCACCCTTGGCCCACGCGGTCTTATGCCAAACCCGAAGACGGGCACCGTCACCACCGACGTCGGTCGAGCAGTAAGTGAATTCAAGGGCGGGAAGGTTGAGTACCGCACCGACCGCTTCGGAAACGTGCACGTGCAACTCGGTAAGGCCTCGTTCACGCCCGAACAGATCGAAGCAAACTTCCGTGCGGTGATCGACGAGATTCAGCGCGCAAAGCCCGCAAGCGCGAAAGGTCGTTACATCCGCAAGATTACGGTGTCGACGACCCAGAGCCCCGGTGTTCGCATCGACATCGGCCGCCTCCGTCCAGATAACGACTGAGGTTTAAAAATGTCGGAGCGCAGATAGCGTTCCGTCGCACATAGCAACCGCTCGCCGAAGACAGTTGGTCCCACGTGGAGTTCCACACGGGGTAATGGATTTGCCGCCAACCGAGGTGCTGCCTCCGAAGTACACCGATGACGGTGTGTGTCGTGTGGTATCGCCGAAATGCGAGCCACCGACATATTTGAAAGGAGGAAAGCACCATGACCGACACTGCCACTAGAGCACCACGTCAACACAAGGTCGACACCGTTACTGAGATCAGCAAGCGCCTGCAGTCAGCAGATGCCGTATTTGTTTCTGAGTACCGCGGAATGACCGTGAAGGACATCACTGACCTTCGTAATTCGCTGCGTGGCTCAGGCGCTGAGCACACCGTGTACAAAAACACGCTCGCTCGTTTTGCCGCAACCGAGGCCGGAGTCGAGGGCCTCAACGAGATTCTCATTGGACCAACCGCCCTCACATTTGTCGCCGGTGATGTCGCCGCAGCCGCAAAGGCACTTCGCGACGCAGCCAAGGCAAACCCAAGCCTCGTCGTGAAAGGCGGAGTGCTGGGAGAAACCATTCTCTCCGCATCCGATGTAGCAGCACTCGCAGATCTCCCATCGCGCGAAGAGTTGCTCGCCCGTTTCGCCGGCGCGCTTCAGGCACCGCTCGTCAAGACCGCCGGACTGTTGCAGGCAATGCCACGCAACTTCGCCTACGGCCTTGCCGCACTTATCGACAAGCAGGCTGCCTAAGCAGCCACCCCGACTAATCAATAATTTTCAAACACATCGAAAGAGGAAAACACCATGTCGACCAAAGAAGAAATTCTCGACGCAATTTCAAACATGTCAGTTATTGAGCTCAAAGAGCTTCTTGATGCCTTCGAAGAGCGCTTCGAAGTAACCGCTGCAGCTCCTGTTGCTGTTGCCGCTGCTCCTGCAGCTGGTGGTGGCGGCGGCGACGCCGGCGCCGAAGAGAAGGACAACTTCGACGTCGTTCTCGCCGACGCTGGTGGCCAGAAGATCCAGGTCATCAAGGTCGTTCGTGAGCTCACGAGCCTCGGCCTGAAGGAAGCCAAGGATCTCGTCGATGGCGCACCAAGCCCCATCCTCGAAGGTGCAGCCAAGGATGCAGCCGAAGAGGCGAAGGGCAAGCTCGAAGAAGCTGGAGCAACCGTCGAACTCAAGTGAGTCTGTGATTCGCTCAATCGGGCCCCGGGGAGTTCGCTCCCCGGGGCCCGTTGCCGTATTGAGGTGCTTGACAGAGGTGGTCTGAATTTTCTACGTTGTCGGCCACAGCACCTCGGCGCCGCCGTTTGGTGTCACGAAGACGCGGTAGTAGCACGTTGACGATCCTCGCCCGACGGCGGTAGGATCGTCCGTTGCTGTGCGTCGTCGTTTGAACACTCCCCCCGTGTGTGTTTTCTTGGCGCGCTCACTTGACCGACTCGCTCAGAATTTGAGGTGAACCGTGGCCAGTTCGACCACCCGTGAGCGTTATTCCTTTGGCAACCTCGAGGAACCATTAGAGCTTCCCGACTTGCTTGCAATTCAGCGTGAAAGCTTTAAGTGGTTTCTCGAAGAAGGCTTAGCAAACACCTTCCGCGATATTTCACCGATCAAGGATTTCTCAGAAAACCTTCAACTCGAACTCGACTTCGATCCGTTTGACCCTGACCTGCGCCCAGAGCCGAAGTACTCGGTGGAGCACTGCCGTCAGCACAACATGACGTACCAGTCGCAGATCTTTGTCCGTGCTCGCTTCCTCAACGCCCACACCGGCGAGATCAAAGAGCAAATGCAGTTCATGGGCGAATTCCCGATGATGACCGAAAAAGGAACGTTCATCATCAACGGCACCGAGCGTGTCGTCGTGTCACAGCTCGTTCGTAGCCCAGGCGTCATCTTTGAGCCAGGTGAGCGCTACCGTCTCCGCAACCTGACGAAGCACCAGCTCGTAAAGGGAACCATTCACCCGTATCGCGGTGAATGGATGGAGTTCGACGTCGAGCACCGCCCCGGAAAGCACGTCACCTGCGGAACCCGAGTTGCTCGTAAGCGCCGCATCGGAATCTTCACGCTGCTTCGTGCCCTCGGTTACGACGAAGAAAATGCTCCTGGCTTCCTTGAGCAGTTTGTTCGCCATTTCGATTTCCTCGAAGACCAGTGGGATAAAGAGCGTGACAACGCCCCAACCCGTGAAGAGTCACTCGTCGAGATTTACAAGCGTGCCCGTCCGGGTGAGCCACCAACCGTCGAGTCAGCAAAGGCCTATTTCCGTAACGCGTTCTTTGAAAGCCGTCGTTACGACCTCAGCCGTGTCGGTCGCTACAAGCTCAATCGCAAACTAGGAGCTGAAGTCGAGCGCCTCGGGCAGATCTTCGATCTCAGCGGAACCAACCTTGACGGCGAGCCGCTACTCGACCTCCCAGAAGAGGGCCAGTACGTCCTCAGCCGTTGCGAGGTGCTCGCAGCAGTGACCTACATGTTGAACCTCGTCAAGCAGGAGCCTGGCTACCGTCTCGACGATCAGGATCACTTCGCGAACCGTCGCATCCGCTCGGTGGGTGAACTCATCCAGAACCAGGTTCGCATCGGCCTCAGCCGCATGGAACGTGTGGTCCGTGAGCGCATGACAACCCAAGATGTCGAAGCGATCACCCCGAACACCCTGGTCAACATCCGTCCGGTCCAGGCCGCGATTAAAGAATTCTTCGGCACATCCCAGCTGTCACAGTTCATGGACCAAGTGAACCCGCTGTCGGGTCTCACGCACCGCCGCCGCCTCTCCGCCCTCGGCCCTGGTGGTCTCAGCCGTGAGCGCGCTGGCTTCGAAGTGCGTGACGTCCACTTCTCGCACTACGGCCGTATGTGCCCAATCGAGACCCCTGAGGGTCCAAACATTGGGCTTATCGGTGGTCTGTCGAGCTTCGCTCGGGTCAACGAGTTTGGGTTCATTGAGAGCCCGTACCGTCGCGTTGTCGATGGCCGCGTGACCGGTGAGATCGTCTACATGGCCGCCGACGAAGAAGAGGACTACGTCGTCGCACAGGCCAACGCTCCGCTCAACCCTGACGGCACGTTCAAGAACCCTCGTGTGCTTGTTCGTCGTTCACCTCAGGCGGCGAGCCTTGACGACCTCCGAAAGATGCTTGAACAGGAAAGCTTCTTTGGTGCAACCACCGACATTGGCTACGTTGCTCCCGCAGAGGTCGACTTCATGGACGTGTCACCGAAGCAGATCGTTTCGGTTGCAACAGCGCTGATTCCATTCCTTGAGCACGACGACGCAAACCGTGCACTCATGGGAGCGAACATGCAGCGCCAGGCAGTTCCGTTGCTTCGCGCTGAAGCGCCATACATCGGAACCGGCATTGAAAGTCGGGCCGCACGTGACGCTGCCGACCTCATCGAAGCAACCGAAGACGGCGTCGTGACAGATGTGAGCGGTGAGACGATCACCGTGAACTACACGAAGTCGGGCAAGACCACATACCTCCTGTCGAAGTTCCGTCGCTCGAACCAAGACACCTGCATCAACCATCGCGTGCGGGTTGCCGAAGGCGAAAAGGTCAAGAAGGGAACAGTGCTCGCAGACGGTCCGTCAACCGACCGTGGTGAACTCGCTCTCGGAAAGAACCTCCTCGTCGCATTCATGCCGTGGGAGGGCTACAACTTCGAGGACGCCATCATCTTGTCGGAGCGGCTTGTTAAAGATGATGTGTTGACGTCGATTCACATTCACGTCCACGAGATCGACGCTCGTGACACCAAGCTCGGTCCAGAGGAGATCTCGCGTGACATCCCGAATCTCTCCGACGACATCCTCGCCGACCTCGATGACCGTGGAATTATCCGCATCGGTGCCGAAGTTGGCCCTGGTGATGTCCTCGTCGGAAAGGTCACACCGAAAGGTGAAACCGAACTCACCCCAGAAGAGCGGCTCTTGCGTGCGATCTTCGGTGAGAAAGCTCGCGAAGTTCGAGACACCAGCCTCAAGGTTCCGCACGGTGAGTCTGGAAAGGTCATCGACGTCAAGGTGTCAAACCGCGATGACGGCGACGAACTTGCTCCTGGAGTGAACCAACTCGTTCGCGTGTACGTCGCTCAGACCCGCAAGATTTCAGTGGGCGACAAACTTGCTGGACGCCACGGCAACAAGGGTGTCATTTCCAAGGTGCTGCCGGTTGAGGACATGCCGTACCTCGCAGACGGTTCACCTGTCGACATCATCCTTAACCCGCTTGGTGTTCCAAGCCGAATGAACGTTGGCCAGGTGCTTGAAGCGCACCTCGGTTATGGCGCTCGCTGGGGATGGTCTGACGCATCCGGTGAGACCGTTGGCAATGCGCCCGTGCGTGGTGTCGAGCGGAAGACTCGTCCGAGCACCGATCCATCGGTCTTCGTGTCGACACCAGTCTTCGACGGTGCCAACTGGGACGAGGTCGAAAAGGCCGGTAACCACCCAACTATTCAGCAGGTGCTTGGCAACCTCACCCCAGAAAGCATCGACGGCGACCGGCTGATCGGCACTAACGGTAAGACAACCCTCTTTAACGGTCGTACTGGCGAGGCCTATGACAACCCGGTCACGGTTGGCTTCATGTACATCTTGAAACTCGCCCACTTGGTCGACGACAAGATTCACGCCCGCTCAACCGGCCCATACTCGATGATCACTCAGCAGCCGCTCGGTGGTAAAGCCCAGTTCGGCGGACAGCGCTTCGGTGAGATGGAAGTGTGGGCCCTCGAGGCCTACGGTTCCGCCTACTGCTTGCAGGAACTCCTCACGATCAAGAGTGACGATGTTCTCGGCCGCATCAAGGTGTACGAGGCCATCGTGAAGGGTGACAACATCCCAGAACCGGGCGTGCCAGAGAGCTTCAAGGTCCTCATGAAAGAGATGCAGGCACTCTGCATCAACGTTGAGGTACTCGGCGACGACGGCCGCGAGATCGAGATGCGTGATCTTGACGACGACCTCCATCGCACGATGGAAGATCTCGGTATCGATATTTCCCGACCTGAGCGTGGCGCAGACGACGACGACAGCCGTCAACGCGCAAGCCGCTGATCAACCTGACACGAACGAGAACGAACGAAGAGGAACGAAGGAACCGACATGCTTGACGTCAACATGTTCGACCAATTGAAGATCGGGCTGGCAACCGCCGACCAGATCCGCATGTGGTCACACGGTGAAGTAAAGAAGCCAGAGACCATCAACTACCGCACGCTGCGCCCAGAGAAGGAAGGTCTCTTCTGCGAGAAGATTTTCGGACCAACCCGCGACTGGGAGTGTTACTGCGGTAAGTACAAGCGAGTCCGCTTCAAGGGCATTATCTGTGAGCGTTGCGGCGTTGAAGTGACCCGCTCAAAGGTTCGTCGTGACCGCATGGGCCACATCGAACTCTCAGCGCCTGTCGTTCACATCTGGTACCTGCGTGGCACACGTTCATGGCTTGCGTACCTGCTCGCCGGTCTCGAACCCCGCGAAGAACTCAAAGCAAAGCAGCTTGAGAAGGTCATCTACTTCGCAGCCAACCTCGTCACCTGGGTTGATGAAGATCGTCGTCATGAAGATCTTTCAAGCCTCGAGGCCGAGTACCTCGCCGAAAAGGACGAGCTCGAGAAAGAACTCGAACTCGAGATCGACCGTCGTTACAAAGAACTCGAAGCTGAAGCAGAAATCGCCGAAGCCGAGGGTGTTGATGCGAAGAAACTTCGTCGCGATGCCGACAAAGAAATTGAAGCCCTGCGCGAGCGCTACATGGCTGAGATCGATCTGGTTCAGCGTGCCTGGGAAGAGTTCAAGGGCATGCACTCGCGGCTCATTCTCGAAGACGAATTGCTGTGGCGCGAACTCACCGATCGTTACGGCGACTACTTCGAAGGTGGCACTGGCGCTGATGCCATCAAGTCTCTGATTGAGCGGATCGACTTCGATGAAGAAGAGCGCAAACTCCGTGAGGCAATCGACCCACAAGATGGCCAGAAGCCGCTCAGCGCTCAGCGTAAGCAGAAGGCAATTAAGCGTCTGAAGATCGTCGCATCGTTCAACCGTCGTGTTGACGCTGATGATCCGTCGAGCCAACGCCTGAATGACCCCCGCGCAATGATCCTCGATGTCGTTCCGGTGATCCCGCCAGAGCTCCGCCCGATGGTGCAGCTCGACGGTGGCCGATTCGCCACCAGCGACCTCAACGATCTCTATCGCCGCGTGATCAACCGCAACAACCGCTTGAAGCGCCTGCTTGATCTTGGAGCCCCTGAGATCATCGTCAATAACGAAAAGCGCATGCTCCAAGAAGCCGTGGACGCGTTGTTTGACAATGGTCGCCGGGGACGTCCGGTCACCGGCCCAGGAAACCGCCCACTGAAGTCACTGTCCGACATGTTGAAGGGTAAGCAGGGACGCTTCCGTCAGAACCTTCTCGGTAAGCGGGTTGACTACTCTGGTCGTTCGGTCATCGTTGCCGGACCAACCCTGAAACTGCACCAGTGCGGTCTTCCCAAGTTGATGGCTCTCGAACTCTTCAAGCCATTCATCATGAAGCGCCTCGTCGAGCTCGACGTTGCACAAAACATTAAGACCGCAAAGCGCATGGTTGAGCGTCGTCGCCCGCAGGTATGGGACGTTCTCGAAGACGTCATCAAGGAGCACCCTGTTCTCTTGAACCGTGCGCCCACCCTGCACCGTCTCGGTATCCAGGCGTTCGAGCCAGTTCTCGTCGAAGGTAAGGCCCTTCAGATTCATCCGCTCGTGTGTACAGCGTTCAACGCTGACTTCGACGGTGACCAGATGGCTATCCACGTGCCGCTCTCCGCCGAGGCCCAAGCTGAAGCTCGGGTGCTCATGCTGAGCGCGAACAACATCTTGTCACCGCAGTCAGGTCGTCCGATCGTGACCCCAACCCAAGACATGGTGATTGGTGCGTTCTACCTCACCGAATTTGTTGAGGGTGCGAAGGGCGAAGGCCGTGTGTTCCGCCATAACTGGGAAGCCATAAAGGCCTACGACGCTGGCGAACTCGACTTGCACGCCGAGATCGAGATGCGCCCCGCTGGCGCCGAAAAGTATCGTTCGACATTGGGTCGAGTGCTTTTCGAAGAGGCACTCCCAGTCGACTTCACCGAGCGCTTCGGCCACATCGACACGGTGCTTCGCAAGCGTGAGCTCGGCATCATCGTTGAGCAGTTGTCTGATCACTACTCCAACGCAGAAGTCGCCGCATCGCTCGATGGCATCAAGAACATCTCCTACCGCTTCGCGTCACAGTCGGGTTTGACGGTCTCAATCGACGACGTCCGCACCCCAGACACGAAGAAAGCAATTCTTGAAGATCACGAGTCGCAGGCTGAGAAGGTTGAGCAGCAGTTCAAGCGGGGCATCATCACCGACGGTGAGCGTCGCCAGCAAGAGGTTCGTATTTGGACTGACGCAACCAACGCCGTCACCCGTGACATGGAGACCGAGTTCAAGTCACAGCGCTTCAACCCGATCGACATGATGGTCGGTTCGGGCGCTCGTGGAAACATGACCCAGATGCGTCAGATCGCCGCTATGCGTGGTCTCGTTGCGAACCCTCGTGGTGACATGATTCCTCGTCCGATCAAGTCGAACTTCCGTGAGGGCCTCGAAACCCTTGAGTACTTCATTGCTACTCCTGGTGCCCGCAAGGGACTCGTCGACACCGCTCTTCGTACCGCTGACTCGGGTTACTTGACTCGTCGTTTGGTTGACGTTGCTCAGGAACTCATCATTCGTGAAGAAGACTGTGGCACCACGCTTGGCGTGTGGATTGAAAACGTTGCCCCTGACACGGCGAACACTCGCTCGTACCTCGAGACAAAGCTGTTTGGCCGTGCGCTTCTCAGCGATGTCGAATTGTCAGAAGCGCTGTCCGATGGACGCAAGACTCTCGAGCGCAACACGATTATCGGCGACCTCGAGATGGCTGCTCTTCGTGACGACGCCGCAGTTGACCGTGTTCGGGTGCGCTCAGTTCTCACCTGTGATGCCGAACTCGGTGTGTGCGCAATGTGCTACGGCCGTTCGCTCTCAACCGGTAAGGCGATTGAGCTCGGTGAAGCGGTTGGCGTTATCGCCGCACAGTCGATCGGTGAGCCGGGTACTCAGCTGACCATGCGTACCTTCCACACCGGCGGTGTTGCCGGTAAGGACATCGCCGGCGGTCTGCCTCGTGTTGTTGAGCTCTTCGAGTCACGTACCCCGAAGGGTTCCGCACGTTTATCACCGGCTTCAGGTGTCGTGCGAATTGGTGAAGACGAAGGAAAGGGCATTCCAGTCGTTGTTGTCGACGATGCTGGAGATGAACACCCGATCGTGCTTCCACTCGGCGCACGCCCTCTGCCTGAGGTGGTCGACGGAGCAGAAATTCGTGCAGGTGATCCGATCACCGACGGACCGTTTGATCCGAAGGAACTCATGGAAATCAAGGGTCCTCGCGAAACGCAGATGTACCTGGTTGAAGAGGTGCAGCGTGTCTACCGAGACCAGGGTGTGTCGATCCATGACAAGCACATCGAACTTATCGTTCGTCAGATGACGCGCCGCATTGCTGTTTCAGAACCTGGCTCGACCGACTTCCTCCCAGGAGAGCGCGTTGATGCGAAGCGGTTCCGAGACACAAACCGGGCGATGGTGGAATCGGGTGAACGCCCCTCAGAGGGCCGTCCGGAAATCATGGGCATCACCAAAGCGTCGCTTGCCACCGAGTCATGGTTGTCTGCTGCATCATTCCAGGAGACGACCCGAGTGCTTACCGAGGCTGCAATCGACGGCAAGTCCGACGGTCTCATCGGCCTCAAGGAGAACATCATCATCGGTAAGCTCATCCCAGCCGGTACCGGCATGATGCGTTACCGCGAGTTCTCCGTGCAGGCTCCTGACTACGAGCCGATGACGTATTACTCAAGCGAGGTTGAGGACGATGACCCGGCCGCAGCTCTCGCCCGTATCTTCGAAACAGCAGCAGTTGGCGATGCAGCAGCAGCTGACGGTGACTGACAGGTTGCCGGTTTTCGTATCCACTCATAACATTCCGGGGTCTGCGTAACGAGCGATTTGGCTCAGCGCAGATCCGATATACGCAACAACGAGAAGGTCAACGTGCCAACAATTCAACAGCTCGTCCGCCAGGGACGCCAGTCGAAGTTCACCAAGAGCAAGACCCCGGCATTGAAGGGTTCCCCTCAGCGCCGAGGCGTCTGCACCCGCGTGTACACCACGACTCCGAAGAAGCCGAACTCGGCGCTTCGTAAGGTTGCGCGTGTTCGCCTTTCGAGTGGCATTGAAGTGACGGCCTACATTCCTGGCGAGGGCCACAACCTTCAGGAGCACTCGATTGTTCTCGTCCGCGGTGGTCGCGTCCGTGACCTGCCCGGTGTTCGCTACAAGATCATCCGTGGCGCCCTCGATGCGGCCGGAGTGAAGAACCGCAAGCAAGCCCGTAGCCGCTACGGCGCGAAAGCAGAGAAGTAAGTCATGCCACGTAAAGGTCCAGCCCCACGTCGCGAGCTCGTTGCCGACCCGGTGTACCGTTCACCCGTCGTCACACAGCTCATCAACAAAGTCATGTTGCACGGCAAGCGCAGCACCGCCGAGCGCATCGTGTACGACGCAATGGATCTCATCGCAAGCCGCACCGGTGACGATGCACTCGACACCGTTCGCCGTGCGATTGACAACGTGAAGCCACCGCTCGAGGTGCGTAGCCGCCGTGTTGGTGGTGCCACCTACCAGGTGCCCGTCGAGGTTCGCCCTCGTCGTGCATCGACCCTCGCGATCCGTTGGATCGTCGAGTACTCCCGTGCCCGCCGCGAGCGGACCATGGCCGAGTGTCTCGCTGCTGAACTTATGGACGCAGCAAATGGCCTCGGAGCTTCGATGAAGAAGCGAGACGATATGCAGAAGATGGCCGAGTCGAACAAGGCCTTCGCCCACTACCGCTGGTGATCAACCCGATCGCCAACTTTTTGCCCTTTGACATCCCCCAGACCTGACGACCGAACGGAAGTGACCTGTAATGGCCAAGCGTGAGTTCCCACTTGAGCGCACCCGAAACATCGGGATCATGGCGCACATCGACGCCGGAAAGACCACGACAACAGAACGAATCCTGTACTACACCGGAAAGAGTTACAAGATCGGTGAAGTGCACGACGGTGCAGCGACCATGGACCACATGGCGCAGGAGCAGGAGCGGGGGATCACCATCACCTCAGCTGCGACGACGTGCGTCTGGGATGACCATCGCATCAACATCATTGACACGCCGGGGCACGTGGACTTCACCATCGAGGTTGAGCGTTCGCTTCGCGTGCTCGACGGAGCCGTCACCGTGTTTGACTCAGTTGCTGGTGTTGAGCCACAGACCGAGACCGTCTGGCGTCAAGCCAACAAATACAACGTTCCCCGATTCTGCTACGTCAACAAGATGGACCGCATCGGTGCGAACTTCTACCGCACGGTGGAAATGGTGGAGAGCCGTTTGCAGGCCAACCCACTCGTCATCCAGCTTCCTGTCGGAGCGGGTGGTCCCGAGTCAAATGAGCCATTTGCTGGCCTCGTCGACCTTGTAAAGATGAAAGCACTTATCTGGCAGGACGAAGAACTTGGTGCCAAATGGGATGAAGTTGACATTCCAGATCACATGGTTGAGAGCGCCAACGATTACCGCGAGCGCATGATGGAGACCATCGCAACTTCAGATGAAGAGGTGATGGAGAAGTATCTCGGCGGTGAAGAGGTCTCGATTGCAGAGATCAAGCGCGCGATTCGTGCCGGAACCCTTGCAGGCGATTTCGTTCCAATTCTGTGCGGATCGGCCTTCAAGAACAAGGGTGTCCAGCCCATGCTCGATGCCGTTATCGATTACCTCCCATCACCTATCGACATTGAGCCGGCGCAAGGAACCAACCTTCGCGGTGATGAAGAGATCTTGCGGGGCCCGAACGACGATGCATTCGCTGCGCTTGCGTTCAAGATCGTTGCGGACCCATTCGGCAAACTCACTTACTTCCGTGTGTACTCGGGCGAAATCGCCAAGGGTGAAGAGTTGTACAACTCGACCAAGGAGAAGCGTGAGCGTCTCGGTCGCATTCTTCTCATGCATGCAAACCAGCGAGAAGATCTTGACGTCGCAATGGCGGGAGACATCGTTGCCGGCCTCGGGTTCAAAGAAGTCACTACCGGTGACACGCTCTGCGACCGTGACAATCCGGTCATCTTGGAACGGATGGAGTTCCCTGAGCCGGTGATTCACGTCGCTATTGAGCCGAAGACGAAGAGCGACCAAGACAAACTTGGTAAGGCGTTGAAGTCGCTCTCTGATGAAGACCCAACGTTCCGTGTTCGCACCGATGAAGAGACCGGTCAGACCGTCATCTCAGGTATGGGCGAGCTGCACCTTGAAGTGCTCGTCGACCGCATGATGCGCGAGTTCAGTGTTGAAGCAACGGTTGGTAAGCCACAGGTTGCATACCGTGAGACGATCACCAAGCAGGTTGACTCGGTCGAATACCGCCACATTAAGCAGTCGGGTGGTTCGGGTCAGTTCGCGGTCGTGAAGATCACCGTTGAACCAAACCCGGGCAACGGCTACGAGTTCGTCGACGCCATTACCGGTGGACGTATTCCCCGCGAGTACATCCAGCCGACCAACCAGGGCATCCAAGCCGGGCTTGAGTCAGGTGTGCTCGCCGGATACGGCATGGTTGACGTCAAAGTCACTCTCGTCGACGGTCAGTACCACGACGTTGACTCA
>Ga0181592_10003850_pt1 | contig 12431 bp, 19 predicted proteins | sample 071ome_20_FD_133755 | JGI IMG/M metagenome (GOLD analysis project Ga0181592, IMG submission 133755) | Coastal salt marsh microbial communities from the Groves Creek Marsh, Skidaway Island, Georgia - 071412BT metaG (megahit assembly) | ecosystem: Environmental > Aquatic > Marine > Intertidal...
AGATCAGTGTTCTCATATTGAACACCATCCTGGAAATTTAATCCCTGCGGAAGATAAAGATTTACTGTTCCACCTGTAGTGGTGATTGTTTTGTCACCAATTCTTTGATCCCCACCAACAACGGCTGCAGCTAAATTTGGATTACTAGTCCCAATAGCTGCCATTCTCTGTCCACTCGTCGAAGAGTTTAGTGCAGTGAAACTAATCTTACCTTCATACTTCTCATCTGGAACTAATGGAAAGTTAAATGCCACGTATCTTACCTATAAATATATAATGGTTTAAATTATTTATATGGTATTATGAAAACTTACAAAGGCAAATACAAAGTCAAAAAACCTAAGAAGTATGCAGGCGACCATACACAGGTTATTTATAGATCCTATTGGGAGAAGTTTGCATTTATGTGGTGCGAAGATCAAAATGATATAAAATCATGGTCCTCTGAAGAAACAATTATACCATATATCAGTGCAATCGACAATCGTGCTCATCGTTACTTCGTTGACCTAAAACTAAATATGAAAGATGGTAGAACTATTCTCGTTGAGATTAAACCTGAAAAGCAAACGAAACCACCAGCTGGTAGAAGAAGAACTAAAAAACATATCAGCGAGTCTTTAGAGTATGTTAAAAATCAATGTAAATGGAAAGCAGCAAGTGAATACTGTAAAGATAATGGTTATGAGTTTCAAATCTGGACAGAAAAAACACTCCGAGCAATGGGGATGAAAGTATAGATGGCCGATCTATTTCAAAAACTGGAACTTGAAGCATTCCGTAAAGGAATTACTCCAAGAAGTAAAGAATCCCGTGAGTGGTTTCGTAAAAAGGCGTCTCAATTAAATCCTAATCGTGCAGAGTTAATGCGTGCAGAATCAGTCCAACTCAGGAATCGTCCTGCGGTTGGAAGCATGTATATGTATTTTTATGATCCTAAAACAAAAGAAAAACTGCCATACTATGATAGGTTCCCTTTGATTATTATGGTTAAACCTGCTCCTGGTGGATTTTATGGCATCAATCTACATTATCTGCCCATGGCATTACGTGCTAAATTCCTAGATGCACTGTTAGACAATATAAATAATGAACGATACGATGAAACAACTAAATTTAGAATATCTTATAGTATGCTAAAGCGAGCATCAACATTGCGAGCATTTAAACCTTGCTTTAAAAGGTACTTGTCTAGACATTTAAGATCAAGACTCGCTTTAGTTGCTCCTACAGAATGGGAAATTGCTACGTTCTTGCCAACTGCTGATTTTGAGAAAGCAAGTTCAACTACAGTATACAGAGATTCTAGAAGGAAAATGGTAGCTTAATGGCAAGTGTAGAAGACTTAAAGGGTAGAGTATCCAAAGGTATATCTAGATCAGATAGATACAGAGTAATCTTGCCGACAGAGTTTGGCGGAGATGCTAGAACGATTGATGCTCTTTGCCGTGCTGTCAATATTCCTGGACGTCAAATCGTAACCAACGAAAGAACGATTGGTATGATGTCTCAGAAAATGCCATATGGATTTTTATCTGAAGATGTCAACCTTACATTCCTCCTTGATCAAGACTATTCAATGAGAAGATACTTTGAGAACTGGCAAGAGGAAATTATTGGATTCGACACTTACGAATTAAAATATAAAAGCGAATACGCCAAGACAGTTGTGATTCAACAACTAGATCATGGCGATAACTCAGTGGTATATGCTTGTAAATTATTAAAAGCCTTTCCTACAACAATGCAAGCAATCGAACTTGGTGACGATAATCAAAATCAATTAGTACAACTCAGCGTTCAACTTTCCTATACTGACTGGGAACGAATTAGATAATTATGGAGTGATATTATCATGGCTTTGCCAAAACTTAATGAAACGATTAAATATTCTACAAAAATTCCATCTAGTGGCGACACAATTAGATTTAGACCATATCTCGTAAAAGAAGAAAAGGTGTTAATGATTGCTCTAGAGCAGGGCGATGAACTTGGATCGCTTGAGGCAATCTGTGATACTCTTGAGTCTTGTATTGATGAAGAGATTAACGTAAGAACCCTTCCGATCTTTGACATCGAATATCTCTTCACTCAGATCCGTAGCAAGTCCGTAGGCGAGTCTAGCGATATTAAAGCGAAGTGTACCGAGTGTGAAACATCTAATGATATCAAAGTAGATATCTCAAAGGTTGATATTAAAGTACCTAAAGGCGCCAATGCAAAGAAGATTAAACTGTCTTCTGATATTACTTTAGAAATGAAGTACCCTACTTTGAAAGATATTGGTCCTAAAATGGTTAAATATAAGGGTAGTCAAACTGATCAGGCATTTGATATGATTGCTGCTTGTATTAGCGCAGTTGAAACAAAAGAGGAAAGATTCTCGCTGGATGAAGAGACACCTGAAGAAGTGATGAACTTTATTGAATCGTTCTCGACAGAACAGTTTATGAAGGTTCGAGATTTTATTGAAAATATGCCACGACTTAAACATGATGTAGAGTTTCAATGCGGTAGTTGTGGTCATGATAATAAGTTGACATTGGAAGGAACCGCTGATTTTTTTTAGTATGCCTCTCTCATGATAACCTGACAAATCATTATCAGGTTAATTTTCAGTTGATGCAACATCATCATTATTCTTTGACTGAAATCGATCATATGATACCTTGGGAGAGAGAAATCTATCTTGCTATGCTAATCAACTATCTTGAAGAAGAAGCCGAACGACAGAGAGCAAAATAAATGGCAGAAGCTACACTAAATGACGTAACCGCAATGTTACAAATGCAGAACGAAGAGCAAGGTAAAACTACCTCTGCTGTCGTTGCACTTGTACAGCGTTTTCAAAGTTTGCTTGACATGCAAAAAAGAAGTATTCTAGACGAAGCAGAGGCTAGAAGAGAAGCAGGTAGAACACCAGAGCCACCTTCTCCAACTGGAGGTATGGGAGCGGGATTCGGTGCAGGTGTCAAAGAAGGATTATTTGACATCAGTGGATTCGGCGTCTTAGATATTCTAGGCGTAAGTTCTTTAATAGCGCAAATTACAGGATTCTTCGTTGCTACAGCATCAATAATTAAAAAACTTGCGAAAGTATTTACAAAAGGTTTACTATTAGCATTAGAGGAAACATTTAAAGGTATATCAGCAGGTTTACGGGTCATCGAAAATGCAGCATTTAAGTTGCGAAAAATACCAGGAATGGGTGCCATCGCTAATTTGTTAGCAAGACTTTCATTATTTTTTGAAGACTTAGGTGTTAGAGTTGCAAAGATTTCTGCAAAGATTATGCCAACACTCGACTTCGTAAAAGGTTTCGGTAAGATTTTGGGTAGATTATTCTTACCTTTAACTATCCTTATTACTGCATATGATACAGTCAAAGGGGCGATTCAGGGGTATCAAGATGCCGGAATCGTTGGAGCATTAGAAGGTGCAGTTACAGGATTCTTTAGTTCATTAGTTGCAGCGCCGCTGGACCTTCTTAAAAATGCTACTGCTTGGGTATTAGGTAAACTTGGATTTGAAAACGCACAAGAAACCTTAAATGAGTTTTCTTTTAAAGAATTATTCTCTAATCTGATTGGAGGAATCTTTGATGATGTAGGTAAGATTGGTAGCTTCGTTGGTGATCTTTTCAAAGGAGAGTTTTCACTAGAGAAAGCAAAAGAAGCACTTGGTGCAATATTCAGCCTTTCACCAGTAGGAATGATTATGAATTTAGTTGAAGGTATCGTCCCAGGTATCTTTGAAAAGATTGGCAATGCTTTAGATTTCTTTGTGGAACAACTAAAGATTGGATCGCAAGAAGCTCTTCTAAAAGTTATGAATTTAATTCAGAATATTCCAGATCAATTAGTAGCATTCTTGAGCGATAACCTCAGAATCAGTATTCCTAAAATTGCTATTCCTATTCCAGGATTCTTAGGTGGCGGTGAATTGGTTATCGCAGAGCCAAGTGAGATTGGTGTTCCTGGCGGAGAATCAGCAAGAGCTAGAATCGCAGAGCGTAATGCTCGATTGGAAGCTCAGCTGTTAGAATTGAATAGGCAGAACCTACAGAATGTTCAAGGTGTTGGAGCAGGAAGTACGACGGTCATCAACCAAGTGAGTGAAACAAACAACGCTCAGTCGACGACCATCGCATCAGATATCCCAGCTGCTCAAGATATTTACATGAACAAAGGACTTATTGGTTAGTCTTCATTCGCAAGACGTGAGAAGTATGACATAGTGTCATCATCATCACTACTTGTCGAAGGAGACTCTACTGGTTCAACTGTTTTAATTGGAGCAGTATCAGCAGTAATGGACAGGTCTTCCTGTTGCTGAGGCGTAAAGGTTTCACCAGAACCCAAAACAGCATTCAGACGTGCTTTTAGTTCGTCATACGACTTATAGTTAGCAGGATCAGTAAACTCACCCAGTTGGTAAACCTTGGAGTAAATTACATCCAGTTGTTCATCATCCGCCAATGCTGCCGGAGATGCAAACTCTGACCGATCGTAGTTCCGGTATCCTTCTACATTACGAATCTTGAGTTTAAAGTCAGCACCTTCCCAAAGATCAAATGGATTAATTGGATCTTCATCTTCAAACTGAGGCTGCATAGATTCCATCAGTTTATCAAAGATCTTCTTACCATATTGATACAGGAAGACTTTACCTTCATTCTCAGGATTACCAGAATCAGATACGACATAGATGTTAGAAACATAATGCAGGCGACGCTTTTGCTTGCGGGCAGTTTCCTTATCTTCATCAATACCAGAGTTCCACAGCTGCGAGTTCAACTCACCTACAGGGTCTTTTTGACCAATCGAAGTCAAAGACTTCTCGATATACCACATACCTGTGGTCTTGCCTTGAAATCCATGATCCCAGTATCGAACCCATGGCAACTCTTCGCCTTCCGGAGCAGGAAGAAAACGAATCACAGCATAACCGTTACCTGATTTATCTACAGTAGGTTTCCAGAATCGCTCGTCAGGTCCTGTACGGTTCTCTGAGGAGGATTCATTGAGTTTTGCTGCCGCAGTTACCAGTTTATCAATAGAGGAAGTGCGGGATTTTTTAAGTGAAGCAAGTGACATATTTGTATTTTCCTTATATTACTGAAGTATTAAGTTTTGTATCATACTATAAAAGTTCAAGAAAGTCAATCATTTTTTAAAAGGTGATTGAACCTTTATTCACTTCCATCGGTTTTAGGGCAGACGCACTCACCGATTCCTGGAAGAGATTCGAGATCGGACTCTTCAGAGTCACTGTTGTCTGTTGGTTCTGTGACGATTTCATCAACGGTTGTAGACTCTTCATCATTTCCAACATCAGCTGGTAGTTCTGTTGTTTCATTTTCTACTGGTTCCTCAATTGTCTGTTCATCATTATTACCAAATCCACCAAAGAAATTATCTCGATAGACATATGAACATGCACCAATGCCAAGGATGACCAGCACGAATGGAATATACATTCCGATTAATCTAAGCATAAAATTCCCCAATCGTTTCATTTGTTCCTCATAAGGGTAGTGTGTTAATCCTTTCAAGGAAATTTAAATTGCGGGCTTCTGCCTCTAGTTTATCCTTGATTGATGTATTTATTAGATTACCTACTCGCTCAGGTTCAATTGAATGAGCAGACATTAAATCAGTAATGGCATCTAGATATGTTTCTTTCTTAGTAAAAACATAAGTTTCTACCATATCACAAAATCGTTTCTTAGTCAAAATTTTATCTTCAATATCCATTATTCTTCTCGAACACAAACTCTTGATATGCCTCATTACCAGATAAAATTTCATCTAGATTATGATTATGAGCATAATCCATATCAAAAGCAGCGAGTTTATCCTGCCGTTTCTTTTTACGGAACTGTGTATCAAAGTGTTTCTTACGGATTTTATTTTTCAGAGTAGCCATGTAATATATTCCTTTCATTAAAACACTTGGGTAGTATACTATACTTTTATCAGTTTGTAAATAGTTATTTTAGTACTCATACCCTTTAAAATATCTAACATCAACGGTAACCTCTGAGGTATTACCATCACTATCAGTAACGGTCTCTAATTCATATCTTTCAATCCACTTATTACTAAGAAGCCAATTTTTGTAATCAACTTTGATTTCTTCCAGTTTTTCTTTTAGAGCTGTCGTCCCAGAAATATGATAAGCTTCTGGTATCTTTGGATGCGCTATTTGAAAAACAGTGTTCTCTGTATAAGAGGGATCATCTAGATCAGTAACATTCCTGATCTTTGTAGTCTGCATTACCTGACCATTAATCTTTTTTAAAACATAATTTAATTCACGAATGTGATATCGCTCAATATCAGTTTGTTGATTTAAGTATGTTTCTACCTCGTCTGTAATATAAGACACGGCAGAATCCATAGTATCAAAAACAGAAAAATCAGAGTCTCTTGTGATCCTATACTTATACGTCATTTAAGTTATCGCCCCATAAATAGTTCCATTATTTACATAAGAGAAATTTGTTACATAGGATCCGGTTCCAGAAATAGCATTAGCATCACCAAACGAACCTCCAGCACCTGCAGTAGCTGCTGCATATCCGAATTGACCATTAGGAGATCCCAATCCTAGAAGGTTCGCTCCTCCGCCACCATTTGCTCCGGTAGTTCCAGCTGGGAAAACTGCACCACCACCGCCAGACATAGAGGCTCGAGCAGTCTGATCATCCGGACCGCTTACCTGTCTACAAGCAGCTGCAGCAACACCACCACCACCACCAGCCTGCCCACCGGATCCAACAGTTACACCCCCAACAAGATTCGTTCCTCTTTGACGATCGGCTGTACTATTGCCATTTGAACCAGCACCAGTAATTGATCCTAGTGCATAGTAGTCGGGAAACCCTGTTGAGTTACTGGTTCCCTGATCATTACTAGCTTGTGCGCTGGTGCCGGGTTGCCCGCCGCCTGCTCCACCCCCACCAGGGGCGGTTGCGCCAGTAGCACCTTGAAGGCCGATGCCAGCAATCACTCGTTGACCGCCGTCACCGCCTCCAGCTATATACCCTCCGGAATTATTAATAATTAATACTGTATCACAAACATCATTAGAATTAAATCGAATTCCAGGGGCTCCGGGATTACCGGATGTACTACTTCCTCGACCACCTTCGCCAAAAATCATACCATTATTTTCTATAACGAGGTAAGAAAATTTACCTCCAATATCAATATTTCTTACTCTCGTTGTAGCATCAATTACAAATTTAATTGGCTGTTCTATTTTACCAGAAACTGGTGTCAATCCCCCAGAAGATTGTGCTAACTCATATAAATCAAGTTCGGGATATCCACCAGAAGGAGCTCCAGGCAAATATGATTTTATGTTTGTATTATCATAAACTCCATTAGCTACATTAATAGTAGTAATAACGCCAGTTTCAGAATCGACATTTCCTTCTAAATCACCTGCTGATATAGCACCAATCTCATGAAAAGTCTGAAGTTCGACATTAAATCCAGTTGCATCAACTGAATATCCGCCTCTGCCAACAGCGGAGGAAAACCCCCGATCATTTCCTGATCTTCCGGGTCGCCCCCATCCGCCGCCGCCACCACCGTAATAGGTGTTCGATCCATCGGTGCCATCATTAAATCCAGTTGAAGTAAAGTCTAATCCACCATATTCCCCAGAATAGATTCTAGCTGTTGTAACTCCCCAAGAAGCACCATCGCCCCCACCTCTTGCAGGGGTAGAACTGTAGGCATCATATTGCACTCCTCCGGTCTGATTTAAGTTCGTAGATCCACCTCCAGGCCGTCCCGCTCCAGCACCGCCACCGCCTCCGGCATATGGTATAGTCGGAGAAGCGCCTACCCCTCTACCAAATCCTCCTCCTCCACCACCGCCTAGAATTCTGTCATAGTTTCTGATTTCAACATTATTTCCAGTTACCTCTATTGCAGAACCGCCATATTGACCAGTCTGAAGAAATGAAAAAGTTGATGCCGATTCAGTAAGCTTTGCAAAACCTCCGCCAGTGCCTCCATGGCCATGAATAATACCATAGTTATTAATAATTGTATTGCTAGTGTCTATTGTTAATGCGGGCAATCCAGTAAATAGGCGAAGATCGCCAGCACTTTCTCCGACATAAAATCCCGTAGGCTGGCGATCTGGTGTTGGCGCCCCAACTATAACATCTGGATTAATAGTAACTTCTAGTATGTCATTACCATTCCAACCGTTTGCAGTGGCATAGCTGTCTAAAAATACATTGTTGATATTAGTATCAATTGTTACTTGGAATGTGAGCGTTGATGTGGCGAGTCCAAAATCGCTAACGGAAATTGTTCCACTAGTAGGAATATCTGAATACTGTGCAGAATCTGGAACGAAATCTCCGCCTCTATAGTATTCTGATAATTCGTGAGGTCTGGCACTATCCTCTGTCTGGAAGTCTCCTAAGAACGTCCCAGCAATAGATGAAAAAGAGGAAGTAAAAGTAATTGCCATAGATTATACCAAAAGATTGAGATATAAGACTATTTATATACCTCCTGCTGGCGTGTAGTAATCATATATTTCCTGAGTATATCGAGTTGTTTCATTAAACTCATCAATAGATTCATTGATCACTGAACACGGAATACCTTTCATTCCATCATATTGCTCTATTAGTTTTGCTAGTTTCCATCCTTCAATATCTTCTATCGTGACATTATAACCTTCTTCTTCGGCTTTGTCAAGCATAAAGGCATCAAAAATCACATTAAATCTTTTTATGTTTTCTTTATTAATTTTACCACATCCCAGAACTTCAGCCGCAGCTAAACTGGCAATGTCTTTATATTCCATAATCATATTTTCTTTAGTGATTACCTGACTCATAGCAATACTAGGAACCAAAGCAAACAGTATTGCTATGAGATATTTCATTTAACTCTCCCTAAATATTTTGTGTATGTCTCTCAGCAGATTCTTTGCTTCTGCTGGTTTACGTTGGAATACATTACGTCCTACAATCATACCATACCCACCATTCTTGGAGATTGCTTCTGCTTCCATCAACAGCGATCCCTCAGACCGTTTAGAACCACCAGAGAAGACTACAGGAAGTCCGCAGGCTGCCTTCACAACATTATCCACACGAATACAAAGAGTTGGCATATTATCATAATCAGGTAGTTTTACCTTGATCACATCTGGTTCTAACTGTGCTGCAATGTATGCTGCATGTAGTGCAGTTTCAAATGATGTAGGATTAAAGTCGCCACCACGGGGATAGGACCAAAGAACAGTCTTTACACCACCCGGCTTATGGGATCGAACCATACTAAACTGATCAATCATTTGATCTTGCTTTGAAGAACCAGGATAGATTGTATATCCTACCGCTCCCATATTTCGTGCTGAATAAGATGAAGCAAATATAGCTTGCGATGGTTCAATGTCTTTGTTCAGATTGTTACCATGATTTAGTTTCATAATAACATTCTTGGTAAGATGCGGATATTTCTTTACTAGAAGATTGGCAATGCGTTGCGGTAATGCTGTTGCACCAACAAGACCCTCATGCAGTAACTCAGCAATGTAATCAATTTGATAATTCACATCCATCATTTCAGGATGATCACTGCTATAGAAGGCTGCATGAGGACCGTGCTCTACACCCTGATCAATCGGCAGGATGATAGTGTAGTTCCCCTTCTTACCGAAGTCTGGTTCACATAACTGTTTATGATTCATAAAGACCTCGTTTCATATATTCCTCCATATTCACATCATAACAAGCTTGAAGATACTTCAAACGACTTTTTGCATTCTGCTTTTTACACTCATCAATTTCAAGGTTCAAAGAAGTGAACCCTACGGACAAATCTTCATCAGATAGATTTGCCACCCAGTTTACATAAGCATCAGTCATTGTAACATTCCTTCCAAATCAGATAACCAAGGTCTACATCAGCATCAGAGAAGCCTTTCATGCCTTCTAGAACAGACATATACTTGGCAAAGTTCATAATGCTAGGATCATTCACGTTCACTTTATATTCATTCCGATCATATCCAGTCTTCTTCGCAACAAACTTCACATATCGTTCCGTGTCATTTTCTACAGGTGGAGCCCACTTGTAGATAGCCTCACTGAGAGTGAGTCCAGTGTAAAGACGGTCCAGAAGGTCAAACATAGCTGCATATCCCCATTCAGGAGCAGCGAACGACTCAAAGGCTGGGTCATTAGAAGTTTCGCCATAGTAGTCCCTTCCTGTTTTGCGGATATTGCCAGGATTGTTGTTTCGAGTAGGGCGATTAGTGGAAACCTGGGTATAGTCGTATGTACCGAGGTCAATCTCATCACAGTTCAATGGTGCTTCTTCTACAGTTGCTTCATGCGCCCAGAGAGGACGGATGATGCTGTAAGCACAAAACCCAATAAAGAAAAATACAACGAAAGTGACAATCGTACGAATAATATTAAACACGTCAAACACCTAAAAATAATCAACTTATAATACTTATATAAGTGATGAGTAAGAGATTGTCAAGCCCCCTACTCATCTTTTTTTTAATTATCGTGTAAAATTTTAAGCACTGAACCAAGAGATAAGTTTACTGGGCTTGATAGTGCGCCATCCTTGATTGCTTACGCTATAGACTCGCAGATAGTCCCTATGCATAATATCATCAAGACTTTCCATCAAGTCTTCATATTCAGGCTGTCCCACACCTGGATGCTCCTCAGGGATATATGAAGGATCAAGGGTCACATTTCGATCAGTCTGAGTGCCATCCACTTTTTCAAATCGAATATTGACAATACCTTTCTGGACTTTTTCTAAAAAGTTTTTGAACATTGTTTCATCAGCCATCATTTTCTCCTATCGCAAATACTTCTATAATGTCTTCTGTGAGAACTCCGATTTGCCAGTTTTCTATGGCATCTTCAATATAATAATTACTATGGGCAGAGTAGTCTATCGTCCCGACAAATCTACCATTATCATAGAAACTTACCTGAGTCCCATCTCGTTTTGAAGTTTTCATAATTTATCCTATAAGCAAGAGTAGGGTGGAGAAGTTATCCCCACCCGCTATTTAGATTACATATTAACTGCCAACTCTAGAGCCTTCTTCTTCACGTTCTGGTTGTAACCATACCAGGAAGACTGAAGCCGAGTGTCGCTGTTTCGACCAAGAGTGTGATCAGTCATGTAGGTCACAGTGTTAAACAGCTGCCAGAAGGTGCCTTCACCAAGCTTTGCACCAGCTTGAGTATGCATCACTTCCTGTGCTTCACGAGCTTTGTTAGAGTCACGATCAGAAGCGGAAGGGAATACTTGGTTGAAGTAGTTTACAACATCTTCCTTAGTGTAAGTCTTCTGGCAAAGGTACTCAGCTGCTTCCTTGTAGGTCTCCAGCTTTTGCTGAGCCATGCCCAGAGCAGCATGAGCGTCTTCAGCGTTAAATGGATTTTGGTGACCAACCCTTACATACTGATCTACGTTCTGGTTGAGGGAAAGTGTGAGAGTGTTATTGCACACTACACGGATCGGAGTGAACCGAACGTCGATAGACTTACCGTACTGGTGTGGATTAGAGAACAGAAGGTAGGACTCTACAGAGTCTTCGCCCTGTGCGGTCTTGATAGTGAACCCATCGTTGACTTTTGCCAATGCCCAGACCATCTTGCCGTCCTTGAGAGAACCAGCAGTATGCATCTTCATATCACCCGCATCAACGAACTCACGGAAGAACTCGAATGCTTCTGCGTTCTGTACAGGATTCCAGTCAGAACCTACAATGTCCATGACCTTATTGTCAGAGGAGCGAACCAGAGCAGTCTTGCCCGGAACTTCACCCATCTCACCAAGATCATCCATGTAGTACATAGGCTGTTTGGTTACAGACCAGTCAAGACCAGCAGCTTTCATCATACCATCAGTGGTAATATCATCAGAGACCTCAGTGCCGAGACCGTGCCAAGGTGTGTCACCCGCATATGCCATCTGAGCAACACCGTTTACCATTTCAATTTCGTGAGCCATTTTGATTCCCTTTCATATCAAACTCATGTTTTTAATATAAGGGCTGACACGATAAATGTCAACCCTTATTTTCAAAAAATTACAACTTTTTTACACAGCACGCAAAAAACTTGGTGCTACTTTCCAACGCACAAGTGGAGCTGTCCGAACGTAAATCGTTTTACGATTAATCTTTTCGATCTCGCCACGCTCAACACCATCTTTCTTGGTGGTAAACTCGACCATTTGACCTACGGTAAAATTACGACGGAGCTCTTTTTGAATGGCGCTGCGACGAGCGTTGATCTCTTCGATCATTTCTTTGATAGTTTCGCTGTCAGCGTTACGGATAGCCTTGAGAGTCGTTGCGTTAATCATGACATAGAACCTTTCGTTTTCAACTTATGAATATAATATAAT
>Ga0181592_10003854_pt1 | contig 12426 bp, 13 predicted proteins | sample 071ome_20_FD_133755 | JGI IMG/M metagenome (GOLD analysis project Ga0181592, IMG submission 133755) | Coastal salt marsh microbial communities from the Groves Creek Marsh, Skidaway Island, Georgia - 071412BT metaG (megahit assembly) | ecosystem: Environmental > Aquatic > Marine > Intertidal...
AGATTTTGCTTGATACTCTGAAAATCGAGAGTCGTGAGATTTTTGCTAGCTGTCATTTTATCTTACTCTGTATAGTGTGATATCGAGTGATTCGTCTGTCTGTGATGTAATAATACTAAATTGTATTCTAACATTCATTGCGTTCAGATCTTCGTTTGATTGAACGTCTACGTCTAATAATCTCACTCGCGGTTCGTAAAGCTCTACTAACTCTTCGATAGCTTGTTTAATTTCTTCGGGAATACGATCGTCGTCAAATGGCTCGAAGAGATATCTGCGTAGATTTCCGCCAAAATCAGGATTTCTCAGTCTTTCATATTTATTAGTCAAAATGAGATTACGTAAAGCCATCTTCACAGAGTCGACATTAGTCTTGCGACTAATCTGATTAGTAAAAGGATGAGGTAAAAAAGTATGATTAAAATCGCTGTAAATATCGCGATCTTTATTTAACTGTTTAAACTCGTCATCTTTAAGTGCTGTCTTGACGCCCATGTTTTTCTCTTTTAATTGTTATTTATTATGTATTTGCTATAGCTATTTCTAATGCTTCTACTCTTTCTAATAGATATTTGATATCGACTCCATCAACTGTAGTATTAGCCGTCGAAATAACAACATTGCCTGTACTCGGACCAGTCAATTGTATCGATTGATTTTGTATAATCATCTGTGTATTTCCAGATGATGTTTGCAGTTTGCTCGTAATTCCAGTAGATTCGATATCAAAATAAGTATTCGATGTGCTAGTTTGTATTTTACTCTTTATTGTTGTTTCTTCAATATCGAAATGAGTGTTAGTAACGGTAGTATTAGTGCAAATTATTTCTCCGTAGATGTGTTGTGGTTCTACACAAAACATTGTATTGCATGTATCGATTAATTTAAGACATATTTTCTTATTACTACCATTATCTCCTGATTGTATTTGTATAGAACCATCTGGACATATTTCTAAATACGGGTCTCCACTGCTGGTATTTGCTGGAAAACTATTTGCATTGTTCGCTGCCATAAAGAGTATACAGCCAGTCGATTCTCCGACTAATTCGTCTGGAATATCTGGTATTCCTGCAACTAAAGCCAACGCATTTGCTTGTAGTGTTTGTAATTCTAATACTAATTCTTGTGTAGCCGATTGTAATTGATCTGCATATACCTCTATCGAGATATTATTAGAAAAAGTATTCGCAGTTAAGTTTAGAAAGAAATCAGGTACAACATTCAGATGACCGATGACTGCGTAACGTGAACCGTTATAATTTGGAGTTAACTGACCCGAGGCTTCTACGAGCCTATTTGGTGCACCAGGCGGTAGGTCAGTTCTGCACGCTTCAGACATTATTTATCCTCTTAACGGTATATTCAGTGTTGTATTTAACAATTGATCTTTTGATCTTTCGATAGAATTAATAGATTGTTGAGTACTTTCAATACTGTCTTTCACATTTTCGATCTGATCTTTGACTTTTTGTACTCCATCCATAATTTCTTTAATTCCTGATTGCTCGTACAAGTCGTCCTTGAAATCTTCATATATTCCTAAAGCTTGATCATATAATTTAGCGGCGCCATCTAATACTTCTCTCGCCAAATCATTAAGTGTATCTCTGACTAAATTAGTAATACAGTTTACGAGTCTTGCGGCCGCTGAAGCGATAGCGCCCGCCAAACCTGCTATTGCTCCGGCGAGTTGAGCTATCTCAATAGCGAGTTCGATTGCTGCAGCAACAGCGGGACCTGCTAGTCCTGTCACGACCTTTTTTGCCCACTTCAGAATCTTGAGCGGATTACCGGGTAGACTGAGAATTGGTGCATAGTTTGAAATCAACGCAGATATCTCTTCGACTTTCGCTTTGATGTGATCTGTCACTGTCTTCATGTGCTCTTCAACGAGCATCTCTAATCTCTCACAACTAAATTCACCTGCGACCGATTCGATATCACCATTTGCATTTTCTACTTCAGTCACGCCTGTGGCGGCCTCAAGTTCCTCTTGCATCGCTTTGATTCTGTCGATTGTAGCTTCTAATGACATTATTTCGGATCGCCTATGTCTGTGATTATTCCATTTGTAACTGTTATTGTTCTACCGTTCATTGCAGTAAAAGATCCAGTAGCGGCGACAAGCATACTACCACCTTTCTCCACCGTCAACGAACCCAATATACTGACCGATGGCGTGTCTAATGTAATGCCAGTCGGTGAGTTCATTACAATTTCATGTCTTCCATTAAATGTAGCGAGAGCATGAAAATCAAAGAGAGCATTACCTATGATGCTATGAGTATAATTACTGTTCGATCTTTCTTTTCTATTTGAACCTACAACTAAACTATATTCATTAGCAACATCGATAAACAAACTTCTTTCATGTTTATCTTGCATATCTCTTTGAGTGTTAGGATTGAGACCAACATTCAAATAATAATTGTTTTGTGCTGTCGTAGCATAATTATTTCTGACATCAACATAAAAATCATTTGTCTCTGAACCATCAAATTTCCGTGCGTTGTCACCGTTTGGTTCATATCCTATATTTAACAAAGCACTGTTTTTAACATCTATTGTTAGGTCAGTCGATTGATCTTTGATATCTCTACCGTTCGTGACTGGCTCCCAACCGATACTCAATGCGCCATTATTTTTGATCTCGAGATAATAATTATTCGTATCGTTCTCTGTCAATAATCTCGCTTGATCTTTCGGCTTCCATCCTATCTGTGTAACGCTATTATTTTTGATGTCAAGATAATGATTAGTTTGTTCTGTCTCTTGTACCTGTCGACTCTCACCGTTACCTTCTTCATTATTTTCTGGTATCCATCCGATGGTCGTCAACTGATTGTTTGCTATCTCAATATAATGATTTTTCTGTGAGTGTTCGTCTAACTCTCTTGCGTATGTGTATCCCCAACCCACATGAAGTTGAACATTATTTGCTACGTCAGTAATAAAGTTCGCCTGTTGTTTTTCGGGAATAATCTTGGGATCCATGATCTGATCTTTCTGATACAAATCTTCGATCTGATAACGCGCTATTCTCGATGTTAAAACTTTCTCACCGTCAGTTGTAGTACGTGGGATATATCCCACCGCCAAAAACATATTGTTTCCAGTAGTATGGAAATCATTATTACTAATACCTGTCGTGGTATTATTTGCTATCTCCAACTTCGCGCTATGGCCTACGAGTGTTTCTTTATTGCCGAGTACGATATTGTATTCGCTTTCTGTTGTCTTTCGTACTCTTCGCCCTGACCATTTCTCTTTTGGTTTTTCTTTTAAATGAGAATCGTTTTGCTCTTCCCATTTATCTGGACCCATACTGTTAGGATAAGGCCTTTTGAGGCCGTCTCTGTTTTGTTCGGGCGGACCATTAGATACTTCTTCGTAGCTACCTGATCTGTGCCACCAATGTATTCTCTCGTGTCCTGGTGTATCGTCTAATTCAATCGCATGACCTGACTTAGTCGTATGAACGAGATTGTATGGATATTTTGTATCATAGTCAGAAGGAGGTTGTTTCACGATACCAAACATTCCTTGGGTATATGGATGTTTAGGTAAAAGCTGACCGCCTTTTTCTGGTGTTGATTCGTCTTCATATTCACTAGCAGAAACAATTCCGCCGTCATTTTCTCCCACTCTCTTCTTGTCTTTCCACCATCCTTTTGCGAGAGCAGATACATCCATGTAATCTTCTTCTTCAGTCGGAACATCTATCTGAAGCATTTTACCAGTGTCTTCGTGAGTAGGTGGTTCTGGAAACAGAGAATTTTTATGGTAAGTAGCGAAGATGACGGGAATATTTGCTTCGGCTCCGTCGAGATAGAAGCCAAAAACATATGTACCAACAGCGATACCAGTCGGTGATGTACCTACAGCATCGATCCAGTATGGCACTTCGAACTCTTCGAGTTCTACGATCTTACGATAGCTAAGAGACGCTGATTGAATAGAAGAAAGTGGCCAAGCCCATAACAGATCGTCGTCAGAAATGCCGTACGTACCTTCTTTTTGGCCGAGCTCGCCAGTTTGGTCATGCAACACTCTGACCTTGACGCGACCCAAATACCGCATTTCTTTTTCTTCATCGACAGGATCCAGCTCGACAACTCTGCCGAGAAACCAGTAAAATCCTTCGCCTAAATTATAGTACGCCATCTTTTCTCCACTAGCCCAAAGATTTATTAAATTGATTGGGCTTAGCAACTTCCATGATTAAGTAGTGATTAAATCTACCGTCGTCTTGTTTTTCACAACGATGTTTTAAATTAGTACAAATATAGTTTGAAACAAATATCTTTCCGCGAGGTCTTTCAGTCGTCGTTCCTGAAATGATAGGCAAATCGAGGTTCACAACATCCCCGACTCTCATATTAGTATCGCCATAAGTTCTGAATCGAACAACATACTGGAACATTCTTTCTCTGAATGCTCTCTGAAAATGTATGTTTTTATTATGTTCCATTTCTTGGCGAGTGCCATCTTTCACTGCCATTCTTGTCATGCCAGGCAATTTTGTCGTGAATGCATTATAGTCGGCGCTATTAAAATCAAACGGATCATCTGTCTTTACGAATTTAGTATGATCAGATGAATTATTATATTCTTCTTTTAAATAATATGTACCACGATGAATATCAAATTGCCGTATTTGATTGCGCATCGCTCCTCTCATTACCTTGCCTACCGAAGAGCCTTGTGATATCGTCTCATATGACAATATATTTCTAATGTTAATGTCTTTACCGTAATCAGAAAGTCTATTACTCGTATCTAATACGAACTTCTTTTCAGATGCTTCTGACTTCCTATCTTCGATCAGTTTTTCAACTGTCTGAAAGTGATAGCCTCTGTTATCTTGATAAAAAACGAACGTAGAAGATTTATACTTTGTTGAGACTGCTCTTTCTTTGATGATGTCGACGACCTGAAAAGGTCTCACATTATTGACAACGTAATCAAACTGACCTTTGGTTTCTTCATTCGTTTTAAGCTCGACTTCACCGGCCAAATCGTTATTGATACAATCAAACAGCGCTTCATGATATAGTTTATCTTTATATCTCTTCGAAAAAACCTTAGAGCTATTCAATAGAAAATCTTTTGTTGTGCATCTAAGAATGTAATATCTCATATTCGACTGTTCGTTCGATCTCATTGCTACAACACTTTCGATCAAAAAGTTATAGTTGATAGCTGCTCGCCCAGGAGTTTGGAAAGAAACTTTGATCAGTTCTTCGCCGCCCAGTGGAAATTCGTTGACAAGATCGATACCTTCTGCAATATAAAAGTCAGCGGTAACAGTGTGATTATCTAAAGATTCAAATACATCGAATCGACGAACAAGATTGTGTATGTTCATCTCTTTCGATCCATTAAATTTAGAGAGAGTAATTGTATCGCCTACAATTATTACATCACCAGCATCGTTAGCTTGTCTAGCCATAATTTATTTCATTAATTCGTCGAGTTGATCGTTAACTGCGGTCTTATAATTATCATCTATGAGATATATTTTTCTCTTTTGTTCGTTCGCTTCTACTTCATAGTCGAAATAGTAATATGGAGAAAAATAAATTTGTTCATCTGTTGGAATCACATTTTGAATCAGATTATACGTATCATAATTAAATTCGATTGTCTCTTGTGTATCTTCGCCGACTACGTCAAAGTCAGTAGTCATCATACTCCAGTCTCCTGAGATGTGTTGCAACATTACATATGTATTATTTGCAGAAGCGACAGTTGCTGTACCTGACTTTGAGCCGCTTGTAAAATTTACTAATTCACCGGTATTAAATGTATTAGATACTGTACCTGTAAATGAATAAGAGATGATCATATTTGTCGAGGCGTACTCATCTGATTCTTTTCTTTGATAACCAGTGATACCTGTAACACTCGATACGATGTCATAATACTTTTTATGATTTGAAGCAAGAGCATCATACGAACCAGATGACAGAACAGAAATATCGCTACGATAATTGTTACGATATACAAATACTTTTCTCTGTGCTTTCTCTATCGACCCGTGTTTCTGTTTGATAGAGGCAAGGAGTGTTGAGTCTTCCAATGGTACATCATTATACGGATCGATAATATCATTCGTATGATAAATCAACCAATCGAGATCAATATCATCATAGTAATCGTGCGCTAGAGTTTCTATTCTTTCTCCTTCTTTTAAATCTACATCGTAGAAAGCAGTATAAAAACCTTTTATTTTCGAATTAAAATCGACTCTGCGCATAATATTTACGGCCATCTCATTATTGTAAATGATGAGAGGGAACTTTCTAAAATATTCTGTACGAGTACTCATAGCTTTACTCTGTTTGTGAGATAAATGCTTCGACTTCTTGGAAAGTCATAGCACAAATGATTGAAACTGGTTTACCGTTATGAAAGAATGCAGAAGTTCCTTCACCTGTAAAATTGATACTAAAGTTTTTGACACCTGCCTTTTTAAACTCTCCCCATAAACCGCCGTCTGGCTTGATCACTGGTTTGACAAGATTCGGATAATCAATAAATGTACCAGCTTTAGGTGGTAGTATACTTTGTTTGATGTGTCGTAAAACTTTGTCTAATCGATCAGCTTCATCCGCAGATCGTGGTACAAATTTCCATGTCCACTGAAACTCTCTCAGATCTAAACCTTTGAAGAATACAGTCGGATGTGGATTAGGCACTGTGCCCGATAATTGACCAGCGAGACCACCCAAAACTGGTTCTGAATCCATCAATGTAGTATATGCAGCACTCGCTGCGACTCCAGCTGCGTCGGGACCAATTGTTTTAGATAATCTTGCCACCATACCATCCACATCTACATCGCCTCCAGTCGCCATGTTTTTAATGGCCGAACCCATTTCTGCAGCTGATGCAGATTGAGCTAATTGACCCAAATAACCTGTGTCTCTTTCTTCATATCGTACTGAGTGAAATACGTTAAAGTTTTCTGGGATAGGTAATCTGACAGTCGTGTCTAACTTGACTGTGCCCTTGCCAAATGGCTCTGGACGATCGTAGCGATAAAAAGATAGTTCAACATACGCTGCTGCTTGAGTTGTTAGATCGGGCGGATAGTCATAACCATCGTATCTCAGATCTTCTTTTCCTAACAGTCTCTCTTTTTTCTTTTTGATTCTTTCAGCTGGACTCTCTTTAAACGGATCAGGCGTTCGATTTTTAGAGACGTTCAAGTCAACTGGATTACGTGGAAATAGCTGTGACAATGGTATTTTTTCTTCAACTGTCGATACAACAGCAGGAACTAAAATTTGTTCTGATGTTTTTGAGATAGAGCCAGCAACTTCTAACTTTGCTGCGAGATTCGTTCCAATCTCCATCATAGATTTTTGTCTATTGTTAACTCGCGACACCGAGCCAGAAACATCACCAGTAATGACACCAGCAGTCGGTGATAGAGAGGAACCAATATTCCTCACAGCATTTATCTGTGTTTTTTCTAGCGATGATAGTTTTTGCTTGAGTTGTGCCGCTATCGGACCAACTGATTTGAGCGATGTGTTATCTGATGCCATGAGATTTCCTATATATAAATGTATGGCTAGAACTTATAAGGGTGTCTTTAAACCGAGAAATCCTCAAAAATATCGCGGAGATCATACCAACATTATTTATAGAAGTCGTTGGGAACTGGTTTTCATGAAATATCTCGATGATCATCCAGGCGTGAAAGAATGGGCAAGTGAAGAACTCATTATTCCTTATAGATCACCGATCGACGGTAAAATGCACCGATATTTTCCAGATTTCTGGTTAAAGAAAATCAATCGCGAAGGTAAAACTGATACGGTCGTAGTGGAGATTAAACCAAAACACGAGACTGTAGAGCCGACTCCGCAAAAGAAGCTCACTAAGAAGTATTTATATGAAGTGAAGACATGGGGAATAAATAAATCAAAGTGGATTGCCGCAGAGAAATATTGTAAGCAACAAGGATGGCAATTCATGATACTCACCGAAAAAGAATTAGGCATTAAATTCTAATGGCCACATACATCTTTCAAAAGATTGCTGACGAAGGCAAAGCTGAAGGCATTAAATCAGGTTCTGAAGAAGCGAGAGACTGGTACAGAGATAAAGCTAGCTCTGTCAAGAATGTCAATACTCGGCGCGAGTTAAGAAATAGAGCGAGAACATACAACAAAATGGTTGACATGGATATCGGCCGTATGTATATGTTCTTCTATGACCCCAAACATAAAGATACTCTGCCTTATTACGATCAGTTTCCACTGATTTTTGTACTTGAAAAGTATAAAGACGGATTTTTGGGAATGAATCTGCATTATTTGCCGCCAGTTTTTAGAGCGAGACTAATGGACAGACTATATGCGATCGAAAGACAAGACAATCTGAGGGAATCTAAAAAATTAAGATTAAGCTATGGATTATTGAACGGTGTGGCGAAATATAAATACTTTAGGCCCACCGTTAAGCGCTATCTAAATTCTCAAGTGAGATCAAGATTTTTATGGATTCCATATGAAGAATGGGATATCGCTTTGATGTTACCTACTCAGAGATTTAAAAAGTCTAAACAAAATGTTGTGTGGAAAGAATCTAAACAACTAATACAGAGAAGCTAAAATGGCATTAAACGTCGATCAGTGGAGAGGCAAAGTAAAAGAAAGTTTACCAGCCACACACTATAAGCTCATCATCAATCCTCCCGTAGGCGGGGGAGGAGAAATAGAAATAAGGACAGAATCGGCATCGATGCCGGGTGTCTCTTTTCTCTCTGTAGATAATTTTTCGCCGTACGGCAACGGTAAAATGTATAATATTCCATATCGTTACAACCCGCAAGAAGTAACGATGTTGCACACAATGGATAACAAAGCAGACATTTATAAAACTTACAGAGATTGGGCTAACGAAATAGTAGATTTAGAACCAGACTCTAAATTTGGAGCTAAATATTTAAAAGATTACACAGTCGATTTTACTCTCATTGTTTATAATAGACAAGGAGATATAGCAAAACAAATCGTGTTTATTGAAGCTTATCCTATCGTCGTAGAACCAGTATCTCTATCATGGGGTTCTCATGACGAACTCGCCAAATTATCAGTCAACTATCGATTTACAAGTTTTATTGTAAGTCCTTAATGTTATTATGAGGTTATAACATGGCACTACCAAAAATACAGACACCATCATTTGAGGTGATTCTACCATCAACAGGCGATAAATTGCTCTATCGACCTTTTCTTGTTAAAGAAGAAAAGATCTTGCTTGTATCGAAAGAGTCAGGCGAGACGAACGAAATATACAATGCTATTAAACAAGTCATTAATAATTGTATTATGACCGAGGACTTTGATATCGATCAATGTTCTACTTTTGATCTCGAATATCTTTTTATCAAAATCAGAGCAGTATCTGTCGGAAACATTGTCAAATTTAAAGTCGTTGACAGTGACGATGGTATCGAATACGATTTGGAAGTAGATCTCAACGAAGTAGAGATTAAATTTCCGAAAGATGAAATCACTAAGAACATCATGCTCGATGAAAATACTGGTTTGGTGATGAAATATCCCACACCAAAAATTTCTGATAAGATATCTAATTTGACAAGTTTAAGTGATATTACATATGAACTTGTCAAAGAGTGTATTGATTATGTGTTTGATGAAGAAGACACATATGCATGGGCATCAGAGTCAAAAGAAGTGCAAGATGATTTTCTCGAGACATTGCCTGTAGAATCGTATGCGAAGATTGCTAAGTTCTTTCAAAATCTACCGAAGATCGAGCATGCAGTATTTTATACGAACAGCGAAGGAAAAGAAAAGAAAACAGTATTTAGGAATCTGAACGATTTTTTTATGTTGGACTGAGTTATATGGACTTGTACTCACACTACAAGTTGACTTTTAATATAACTCAGTATCACAATTTTTCTACTACCGAAGTTGAGAATATGATTCCTTTTGAACGAGACCTATTTCTCGAGATGATTATCGAGAAAATAGAAAAGAAAAAGAATAAAGACAAGACTGAGATAAGCGATCAATGGCAGTAAAGCTAATAGGTGGTGCTCTCAAAGGGCTAAAAGGGCTAACTAATATTACTAGAAAATTGGGCAAAAAGAAAAAGCCTAAGAAAACTGGTAAGCCTGATGTCAAGAGCAAGAAAAAATCAGGAAAGAAGAAGAATAAAACTTCTGCTTCGAAGCAAACTGCTGCGCGCAATGCGAAAGTAAAAGAAAAGACAACTGGTTTTAAAAGCAAGATTGGCAAGATGATGGGACCAGGACTCATTGGTGGCATGCTGGGAAAAATGATGAGCGGTGCCGATGATGCTGAAAAAGCCGCAAAAGAAACACCCGAAATAGCAAAACCACAACCCCAACAAACTGCAACTCAAACAAAAACTGGCGATGATCCGTTTATCGATATTTCTGCAGTCGCAGCAGGTTTTGCCGCCGCAATACAAGCTGCGATTAGTGCAAACAGAGAATATAATGAAGAAAGAGCAATAGCAGCTTCTAACATCGTTGTTGTAAAAGATATACAGCTTGACGAAGAAGGTGGCTATCCATTCATCGAATCTGGCACATTAATTCCTGCTCGAATTGCTGAGATCGGCACATTATTTAGAATCACTGATAGATTGAACGGCCGTATGGATGATGTGTATAAACGCGTCTTCATACTTGACAGCACTCTCAAATATTTAGCAAAACAATTAGATATTGCTATCGATGCAAACGCCGCTACAGCGAGAGCGAATGAGAGGAGAAGAGACGAAGAAGACGTAGAATCGGGTATTTTTTCTAAAACGAAAACCGCTGTTATAGGCGCTACGGCACTTGTTGGTTTAGCTGCTGCGTCGAAAATATCAGCAATAGCAATGCGCGCTCTGAAAGTCGCTACGTTAGGCGGCATCGCGATGTTTGCTGACGATGTTGCTGCGATGATGGAAGAGGAGGAAGTTCCAGAAGCAGACGAAGAAGCGGAAGCTATCGTCGAAGAACAAATGGACGATCTCGACGAAGCTGATGATGAAAAAATTCTAGCGTCGCAAGAGATTGCTGAAGAAACACCGAGCATGATAGACAGCGCCATTGAAACTTATGAAAAATATTTTGAAGATGATGTCGTAGCGGGTTCACTAGGGACTGCTTCGATGATTGCATCTGGAGCAGGACTTCTTGCTGCTGGTACAGCTGCAGCACCTGTACTAGCTGTCGCTGGTGCGATAACTGGAGCAGCGGCATTAGGTTATGGTGTTGGAAATATGATTGCTGACAACACACAGATAGATGAGAAAATTGGTGAAGCTATAGATTATATTGTAGGTAATGAAACGATAGAAGATGTCGCGACAGATCAAGAAATGAATGAAAAATTTGGTGATAAAAGAGGTGCCGCCTTACTCGGAGATTTATTAGGTGAAGGCATGTTCGACATGGCTGAAGAGCCAAGAGAGATCATTGCTGCATTCAAAGATATTGATACACAGAAAAAATTATGGGCGCTTGAAGACGACTACGAACAACTATACGGTCGCACTTTAGATGAGGCTTTGCTTGATGTAGTCGGCGCAAAAGGATTAGAAAGCATCGATAACTTTGTTACCACGAATATTATTAATAAGAAAAAACTCGAGAAGGCAACTGGTGCTGTTGAAGAAACAAAGAATATTATAACTTCAGTAATGGCCGGTGATTTTTCTGGCGCAACTCAGCAGTTCGTTGAAGGAGAAATATCGACAATACTTTTACCTGAAATGCCAGAAGAAATTGCTGGTATGCCAGTTGAAGAAATTGTTGGGGACATGCAAAGAGTAGTTCAAGGCGATATAGAAAATGTTATTATGGACAAAATTTCTCCGCCAGTTTTTGAAGCTGTAAATAATATAGAGCAGAAAATTGAAGGTGTAGTCGAAGATACACTTGGTGATGAAGGCGCGAAGATAATTCCTATTGTAATGAATCGGATTAAAAAAGATCCGCGTTTTAGTATGCCAACTGGTACTACACCTAAACCACATCTCGATTCAGCACAGCCTACATTTTCTGCTATCGATCCCTTTTTATCGAGAAGTAATATCACATAAAAAAGGCCGTAGACCCGCGCGCTACCACATGACTCGCGCTTTTGAAGATCTACGGCCTAAGCTTCCCAAGCATTATTCGTTAGCTAGCTTCCTAAAGAAATCCAGTGACTCATCATCGTCATCAAATGACGTCGTTGTTTCTGTTACTGGTTCTGCTTCAGCTACTGGAGGTGACCAAGCTGGAGCAACCTGAGGAGCCGCAGGCGATGCATCAGGTACATCTTCTGCTACACTATCAGGCTGAAGACCACCAAGCACACGCATCAACTTCTGTTGAAGTTCTTCGTACGACTTGAAGTTCTTCTGATCGAGGAA
>Ga0181592_10003858_pt1 | contig 12417 bp, 13 predicted proteins | sample 071ome_20_FD_133755 | JGI IMG/M metagenome (GOLD analysis project Ga0181592, IMG submission 133755) | Coastal salt marsh microbial communities from the Groves Creek Marsh, Skidaway Island, Georgia - 071412BT metaG (megahit assembly) | ecosystem: Environmental > Aquatic > Marine > Intertidal...
GGGCAAAATTCTTATTGATGCTATGGATGCAAGCGGAACAGGTGACGCTAAATTACTTGTTGGTGTTTTACAGGAAGATGTTGATACAGGCGATGATAGTGTGGCTCTTGCACTTGGTCGCATTAAAGGCATTGATTTAACGGCTCTTAAGCCTGTTAGTGAAACATGGGCTGATGGTGATATTCTATACTGTGACCAAGCCAATGACGGTGGCTTAACAAATGTTGCACCGTCAAGTGGTATTATTATTCCAATTGGCTTCATCATTGATTATGCTTCTAATGGCTCTGTTGCGATTCGTGCGCTTCCTATTGATGAAGGGGCTACGGGTGGAGGAGGTGGAAGTGGAACGGTCACAAGCGTTGATATGGCAGTTCCCACAGGTTTTGCGATTAGTGGCAATCCAATTACAAGTTCGGGAACTTTGACGCTGGCCTATGACACAGGCTACGCTCTCCCAACAACGGCTAAACAAACTGAATGGGACACGGCATATGGTTGGGGCGACCATTCAGCCGCAGGGTATCTCACTTCATTTACAGAAAGCGACCCTGTATTTAGTGCATCACAAGCCGCTTTAATCATAAATGCTGGTTCTGGCGATGTGTCGCAAGGTGATACTGCATTTGGATGGGGCGACCATGCTTTAGCAGGTTATTTAACAACAGAAACAGATTCAGTCGTTGCCGCAATTAATGGTATTGTTAAATCAAATGGTGCAGTAATTAGTGCCGCAGTAGAAGATACTGACTATCAAGGTGTCCTTGCTGAAGGTGCATTTGCTGATGGTGACAAAACAAAATTAGACGGCATTCCAACAGGGCAATATGAAAGATATTATTTTCATTCTCTTAGTTCAACAATTTCAGCCTCAACAACCACACAATTAACTTTTGGAACAACAGGTGCAGTTTTAGTTCCAACATATTCAGTAGCAAGTGATTTTTCTGTTCCAGCAACAAATGACCGTATTCTTATTAACACCGCAGGTTTGTATCAATTTACTTTTGCGGGATTTTTAGCGGGTATATCGGGAGGTTCAACAATTGATTACAGATTGACTCTTTCATCAACTTCTTCACTTACAGGTGATATTTTGTCATTCCGAAATAGAACAGTCTATATTGACAGATATACAGGAAGTGGTGTAGCAACCGTGTATCTAAACGCTCTTGACGAAGTGTTTATTAGCGTTAGGGTTGATGGGCGAAGTTATCAAATAGGCGGTTTAGAAACATCTGTATCGCCTGCCGAAACGAGAACATTTCTTGACATACGGAGGGTTGAATGATGATTGAAATTTTAACCGCACGATACCCCGATTTTGATTGGGCTAACATGAATATGATACCTATTGTTTTCATGTCGGGAACAGGAGAATATCGTGTGATTGAAGAATTGTGGCCTACTGACATATACCCTACTATCCCCACTTCGGATGAAATCAAAACATGGGTATCGGAGTGATAATTATGGATGAATGGCTTGAACAATATGTTGAAAAAGTGATGGCTCAACAAAAGAAACAAAATAAAATTTTTAAGAAGGTGAAGAAAGATGAGTAAAAGAAAAGGTAAAATCGTGTATATTCCCGTAGAAAGATGCTATACTAATGTAAATATTGAAGAGACACCCTATGGCTATCGTCTATTTAGGGAAGGCGAAAGCCATCACTTTACGGTAATTCCTCTTTCAAAAGTAGCATCAGTTGAATACTACGAGGATGGTGAATAAAATGAATGAATATGTTTTAGCAGGCGGTGTGGCTTTATTTGCGATTGGTTTTGGACTTAAAGTCCTTACAAAAATACATTTACAATGGAAGCAAGCAATAGCCGATGGCGAAATCTCACTTGATGAAGCCATTGGACTTGCGACTTCCATTCAAGAAGTTGTTGAAGAAGTTGAAAGCCTACCAAGTTTATCTGCTATTAATAAAATGAAAAAAGATGAATTAGTTGCGCTTTGCGAAAAACATAATATTGACACAGAAGGAACAAAGCAAATATTGATTGAAAAATTAAAGGAGTTGAAAAATAATGCCAGCGAATCTTGAAAATAAAATTGATTCTCTTGATGAACGAGTTCGTTTGCTTGAGCAAGCCGTCTTTGAGTTATCCACTATGGCTAAGTATCTTAAGTATGCTTTCTTTGCTATGGTTGCCTCACTTGGCGTTGATGTGCAGGGGTTGATGTGATGACTTATTATTGTAGTGTGGCAGATATAGGGTCTCGTATTGGACTTGATAGCGCACAAAGAACAAGAGCGCAGACTCGCATTGAAAATTGCATTCGCAGAGCAACCATTGAAATTGACCAAATGTTTCTTGATTATGGTCGTGATGAGCCAAGCAAATCAACTTACGATACAACTTTAGCAAGTTCTATTACGGCAGGTGCTACAACTATCAGTTTAACAAGCGCAACTTCTTTTAGTAGTGCTGGAAGCGGAAATGTAAATGGTGACTCTTTTGAGTGGACTGCTAAAGATGGAAATGATTTAACAGGAGTCACAGGAATTTCCTTTGACCATAGTTCGGGTGTGACAGTTCAAGAAGGAGCATATGCTCATATTATTCGTGAAATTTGTGCTGATATTGCAAGTGGTCTTTATTTAGAAGATGAGGCGACTTTGCAAAATGCTCCAAATTTGCGAGGTTCAAATTTGCGAGAGAGAGGAATGGTAAATTTAACAAGACTTGCTCATTTAGGTTCGGTGTGATTATGGGTTATGTTAAGGGAATGCTTAGATATGGGTCTGGCGGCCCATATCAACTCGGTTCGCGAAAAGGCCCGATGATTATCGGGAAAACAACAATCGGGGATGGTATTTCTAATTACAGAAAAGACAGATATAGTTCCTTTGGAGCAATTCAATCGCAATTTCGTCTTGATTGGGATGCTCGCGATTTACAAAATGCTCTTAATAGTGTAGGGGCAGATGGAGATAAATTTGTCTCAAACTTATTAAAAGAAGAAATAAGAATGGCTATTTCAGAAGTTAGAGAGAATTTTCGTGAAATGGCAGGGGGTCTAAGAGGTGAAAGACTTCCAGATGGAACAAAAACACTCTATGATAAATTAGCAGATTCTCTAAGATTTGACCAAGTGCCAGGTGATGTAGCATATCGTATTCACATGGGAGATAATCTTAACAGAGCAGAATTAGGTTTAGTAGGAAGTAGAGGTGGTTTTCTATCAAAAAATATCGCAGAAGGCGTGTCTCCTTTTGAATATTCTCAAAATTTACCTTTTTTTGTAAAATCGTCTGTTTCATTTTTTAAAGACACAGGTCAAATTTCAGCATCTTCTCGCGGTATGGAAAAAGAAGGGCTACATCCAGGTTTTCCACAATATGACTATATGTTAGACATAGAAGAGTATGTAGTTGAAAATTTTGAAAAAGATGCGATTCATTTCGCAGAAGCGTGGGCGGCAAGATATGGTTTTTCATTATAAGGTGATAATATGGGTATAGCAGAATCAAGTCATTATTGGGTATCTCGCCTTGCTGGAAATGACCCAACAGACCCATATGGGGATTTTAATAACGCATGGACTTTGAAATGGGGAGATTTAGAAGATGGTTCAAATCAAGGTGCTTATTGGCGTGTTGTAGCAGACCCTCTTGCTTACGAACATGCTTCTGGTCAAGTATGGAAATACACCATTGACGATAGTAAAAACGATTTAACATTAATATGTGCGATTCATATTGAAGAAGTCGTTGATGAAGATTTCCCAATTCTTACACTTGATAATGGGACTTATCGTGTTGAGGTTCGCAGTAATGGAGATTTTAGCAAATTAAAGTTAGTAGGAACTTCAACTGTATTAACGCCAGAACTTGATTTTGCGATGAATGAAGAAGAAGCAGTTCCTATTCTTTTGCGATTAACATTAGACAGTAATGGACTTGCGACTTTGTATATGTCAGAAATTATTGAAGACGATGATGGTAATCAGCATTACATTCAAGTCACAGGATATGCAAGTGAAGAACAAGGTGCTTTTTTTGGAAACAATAAAGGAACAGTAGATTATTATCTTACTTACTTTACAGATTTTGGTGCTTATTCCCCAGATGAAATGGATATGTCAGATTGGGTGACAAACAGTCTCATTCAGACAGGTCTTGCGGTTGTTGAGACACTAAAAAGTAGTCGCAGATATTATCTTACAAATCATGTCACAGATTCTTCAATTGTATATGGCTATGACTTATCAAGTAATTCTTTTGTGAACAGAGTGCCTTCTCCATCGGTTCATGTTCTAACGCAGAAAATACAATCTCCCGATTTTTTGACATTGGCTGGAAAGCGCACAGACCAGCGTTATAACATTATTCTGTATGTCACTACAAAAGGAACAGATTACAAAAACGCATATCGCACAGGTCTTTCTATTATGGGAGAATGCTTTGATGAATTATACACACAGACGGGTCTTCAAAGTGGAGTTGATTCTATTGTATCTTATCAAGCGTCATTTGATAGCAAAATGGATAATGACCAATTTATTTGCGTTCATACCTTACAACTAACTTATATGAAAAAGGTTCGGATGTTTATGCGAGAAGTATGAGAAAGATTCATAAATGAAATTATCTATCCTTAAAATATGGCATCACACCACACACGCTATGTTAGCGTAGGAAAAGAAACCGCTTTTAACGATGCGGCAGCCGCAACCGCAGTTGGCGAAGTAGAAAATGAAGGATTTCAACAATCCTATGATATTCTTAAGCGAGCAGATATGAATTATTACGGTTCAGCAAAAGCAGTCGTTAGCAAAATTTACTCCGAAGGAACTTTTAGCATGGCTCTACAACCAGACGATTTTACATTTAACATTCTAATGGGAATCATGGGCGTTGATACGCCAGGTGCAACTCCCGCAACAGATGAAAGAACATTTACTGAACTTGGGGTTTCTGCTACAACAAACCTTCCTTCGTATTGTTTTCGTATTGGCCGAGATGATAACGAGCATATATTTCCAGGCCAAGTCATTGAGAGTATCAGCGTCTCTGCAAGCATTGGCGAATATGCCATGATGACAGTTAATACTGTTGGTGCAAAACAAAGCAGTTCTACGGGAACATTGGCTACGGCAGTTCCTTCTTATACAGGCGATGCCGCACATTTCCAAAAGGCTTATGTTGAATTTGAAGGAACTGCTGATTCATCAAGTAATTATTCAAATCTTGTTCAAAGCATTGATTTTGAAATTAAAACAAACCGAGATGTTGATAATACTTACAACTTGGCTAACGATACTTGTGTTCGCGCTCCACAAGCAACTATGCGTGAAATTACAGGAAGTCTTACTTTCCACAAGGCTCTTTTATCTGGGGATATATCTTCAAACGAACCATACTTTGAAGAGTTGCGACCTGGAACTGCAAACCTTAACAATCCAGCAAGCGGAACACCAGCCCTCTCAGTTTTATTTTATGTTGATGCTAATAATTACATTCGCTTTGATTTCCCAAAAATTATTTATGAGATGCCAGAAACATCAGTAAGTGGCCGTGATTCACAGACTATGACTGTTGCTTTCCACGCTCTTTATGATTTAGGCGATGCAAATAACATGGTTAGTATTACCGCAAAAAGTGAAGACGGAAGCGCAGCATATTGAGGGGTGATGATAGATGGCTATCACAGACCCAACAATGGTGACAACGACAACAGTTGTTGGCACACATATTACCTTAGCGGCTGGAATTCAAGCAACAATACAATTACTTTCTGCTGGAACAGAAATTATTGATATTTCAGTTGTTCGTCATGCAGTAGGAAACAAATATACTGCGTATATTACTTACGAAGCACCTGTTCCATCCCCATAGGTATGATATTCCATGACAAATAATAGTAGTATTTTGTCATCATGGAACGGTTCAATGAACCAGAAAAGTATAGAAGAAGAAAAGGAAAGTGAAAACAATGCCCGTTTTGAAGAAAGAGATTGAATTAAACGATGGAAAAAAAGTATGGGTGCGTCAAGCATCTGGAATGGATAAGTTAAAAATTGAAAAGGTTCAAGCAGCAACTTTGCGAAAGTGCCGACATTTCGGAACAGACCCTACACAATGGACTGATGAACAACAAGAAGAATTCGCAACTTTGCTTGATGAAGCAGGTGGCGGAATTGATGCTCAAGTAGATTCATGGATTGCAAAATGTGTTCTTGATGAGCATATTGATGTAGGACTTCTTACCTCTGACGAACTAATGAAAATTTTGCAATTTGTTCGTGGAGACGATATTGAGGGCGCAGTCCCTTTGGAGTAATCAGCCAAATCGCGCCAAGTTTATGTTCAGCATTTAAAGGAGTGATGCCAAGCGATTTATTTAAAAAATATGATTGCGAAGGCGGATTCCACATGCTTGAATTTGACCTTGCGATTGCGGCTGAAATTTCAGAGAGAATTACAGAGCAACATGAAGAAGCAACCAAAAAACATTCATCATCAAAAGCAAATAAAGCAGTAGCCCGAAGAAATCAAAAGAGAGAACAGAGAATATCATCTAAAGAAATGGGAAACATTATGAATGAATGGGTTGGTGAATAATGGCAAAAACAGGTGCAGCAAGAGTATTCTTTGATATTGTTGGTCGTTTCCAATCAACAAGACTACTTGCTGACAGTAGAGCCGCTATGACGGTTCAACAAGCCATTATTGTTGATGCTATTGGTGCAGTCCAAGATGCTATGGGTGACATGGCAACTTATGTCACAGGAGCATTAAATACTGTTGTAGAATCATTTTTTACTTATGAAGAAGAATTAGTTCGCGTTCGCAAATTTTACAATGCGGCAGAAGAAGATGTTTTAAGATTCGCTGACGCTTCTCGCGAACTTGGTCTGCAATTCGCATTTACAGGAGCAGAAGCCCTTACTGCCGCAGCACGAACATCCCAATTAAAAGGTGTATTAAAATCGCAAGAAGCCGTTATTGAGGCTACTCGTCAAGGTCTTTTAATGGCTCAAATTGGTGAAATGGAAACCGAACTCGGTATGAACCGTTTTATTGCTTTGGCTCAACAGACGCAATTTTTGTATGGCGGTCTAACAAAAGCACAGTATGAATCTCTTGATGCAGAAAAACAGGCTAATATTGTTCGTGAATCATCTATCCATGCACTTAACCAATTAAACACAATTGAAAACTCTTCCGTTGCTACAATGGAAGATATTACTTTTGTTCTTAATCAATTTGCAAGTCAAGCGGATATTGCTGGTGAATCAATAGGTGACATGGCTGCTATGTCTGCTCTATTGCTTGAAACAGGTGAAGAAGTAAGTCGTGCTGGAACAGGTCTTCGTATGATTTATCAGCGTCTTGGTAATGCAAATAACGAGGCTACAAAAGCAATCGCAGAACTTATCCCAGAACTTGATTCACAAGGAGTTGCACAACTTAAATTATCAGAAGTCATTGAAAAAATAGCACCAGCCTATGCTGATATGACGGCAGAAGAAAAAAGAGCATTAGCAGTTAATATTGCTGGTTCAAGACATTATGTTAAATTCCTTAAAATTATGGAAAATCAGACCCGTCTTACAGAATTGCGAACTGCTGCTTTTAGAGCAGAATATACTGCAATTGATGAATTTTCGCAAAAATCAAAATCAGCAGTATTCCAAGCACAACAAATGGAAGCCGCACTTGAAAATATGCGAGCCAAGATTGGTGAAGATTTAACAGATGCTTATATGACTGCATATGAAGCAGAAGAAGTTTTCTTAAAAGGTGTCGGATTTGCTTTAAAATCAGAAGCGATACAAGATTTAGTTGGAGGAGTAGTTGCCATAGGAAATGTATATCAACAGACAGTTGAGCCTGTATCAAATATTGCTTTTCAAATTAGCAATTTAGTTATTGCTATGCGAACATTAAATGCAGTCACGGCAAAAGGACAAGCGCAAATTAAAGAAAGAGTTCGCACATATGCAGAAGCAAATCTTATGAACAAATTGCAAATGGGTTTTGAAAAAGATTTGTTAAGTATAGGAAATCATCGTCTTGCTCTTATGAACAGACAACAACAATCCCGTATTATGCTTGCAAGTATTGAAAGAAGGGCTGCATCTGCAAATTTAGCAGAAACAAAACAAGAAATAACATTAAAACAAAATCAACTATTAGTTGATAAAAAGGCTTTAAATTTTTTACAAGGTAAAAAAGGAAAAGAAGCAGCAGCATCAAGAAAACTCTTAACAAAAAGCATTAATGAAAATCAAATGGCTTTAATAAGTTTAAACTTAAAACGAAAAGAAGAATTAAAAATAGTTCGTCTTGCAGTCATTGAACAACAAAGAGAATCAACAATTATGAAAATCACAACTGCTCAAAAAGCACAACGCATTCTTATGGAAAAGCGTAGCATTGAACAGAGATATAAACAAGTAGAATCGCAAAAATCATTTACTGAATTATTACAAACAGAATCAAGTTTAATGCAACAAGAAGTCGTTCTTTATACTGCTCTTGATGCAAAAATTAAACAAAATCTTATTTCAAGAAATGCTGATTTGGCTTTGCGACAAAGAGAAGAACAAGATATTCTTGCTGCTCTTTATTTACAACAAGCAGAGGCATTAGCAAAAGGTAAATCTACGGAGGCTATTAAAGAAAGAATTCAAAAAGCCCAACAGAACATACAGACAATGGCAGAAGAAAGAATTCAAATCCAAGCACTTATAGGTGCTGATAAGGCTTTAGAAGTTGAGACTAAAAAAGCATCTGTCGCAACAGGCACTTTAACTGCAAGAATGAAAGAAGCAGCAATCGCGATGCAAGAATCTGGTGCTATGGCTAAATCTTTTAACATAGCAATTATGGGAACTTCAATGATATTACCTATGGTCGTAGATGAGCAAGACCAAATGACTGCTATGATGTATGGTATGGCTCTAATGATTAGCGCATCTGCTATTCCCGCTTTAGTAAGCCTCAATGCTACACTTATGACAACACTTGCAGTTAGCGGTCTGGTGGCAGCACCAATTACTCTTCTTATTGCAGCACTTGGAGGTCTTGCGGCATGGTTAGGTTATGAATATGTCTTTAAACCTCTTGTTGGTGACACATTTAAAAGTGATTTAGCAGACATTAAAGCCTTAAATGCCGAACTTGATACAACTGCAAGTATTCTTAGTGATTTATCGGGAACGGCAGGTGGAACAGAAGTTCTAAGTGGTCTTGGTGTCACATTTAATGATTTAAAACAAAGCGCAGAATTAACGGGAAATACATTAAGTGGCTTAGAAGATAAACAAAAAAGCCTTGAAGAAAGTATTTTACAAGCACAACAAAGAGGAGATACTGAATTAGAAGCAGGTTTTAGAGCAACTTTATCTTTGACAGAAGATGCTATTACAAAAGTTAAGGCTATTTCGCAAGCACAAAAAATTATTGCTTCTGACGCAGCACAATCTTTTGACGATGTTGGTAAAATTGTTGGAGAAATGCAAAAACAAACTCTTTCAGTAGAAGCAAGTGGATTTGCAACAGGCAAAGCAAATGACTTAGTAAATTATTATACTATTACATATGAAGATATAGATGGTATTATTCAGACACATACTGAAATGAGCAAAAAAGGTATGGAAGATTGGATTGCTTTACATAATAATTACAATGAAACTGACCTTGATTTTACAAAAGACTATTATCGTTCATTATTAGATGTTCAGATTGATGGTAATAATGCTATGATTGAAGAAGAACGAAGATTTTACAATCATCTTACGCAAGAACAAGAAGGTTTTGCGAATGCAAGAGAAGAATTGTTTTTTGGAGAGAGGGCTAACTTTACGGGTGCTATTTACAAACAAGTAGTGCAAGGTGGAGTAGAAAGTCTATTACACAAAACAGAAATTGTGCAGACTAATGTATTTAATGGATATAACACAGAGCAGATGGTAGATAGAGTCACTAAAGGAGTATTAGATGAGTTAAGAGCGCAAGGTGTTGTGAGTATATGAAGACAGTAAATACAGATTATAATTTTTGGTTGTCGGGATATTACGATGACTTTAATTCCGCAAGAGCAGTAGCAGATGACGCTAATTCTGCATCATACAGAACATTAGACCATACAGTATCGCATTTTGGTTCTGCTATTGGTAAATTAGCAAGACTTAATACAAGATTTAAATTTTCATATCCCGATAGATTGCGAAGTGGGGGTTATAATGCTGATGACCCAACACTTGATTTGGATTATCTATATCTTGCGACAAATGAAACAAAATTAGCATACAATGATGGAATTGCAAGTTGGGTGACAAGAGATAATGTCACAGATGACCCAGAAACATACAATAGCAAAGCAATTTTGCAACATCCCATTTCAATTGTAGGTAATAGGCAGAAGTATAATGGTAGTGGTAATGAATCCTATCTTGCTTTTCGCAACGGACATGATACTCAAGGGATTTACTATTTTCCTCTTGGTGAAATGGATTTTAGTTATGGTTCTGCCCCAATTAGCAAAAGTAATACGGCAGATTTGACAACTCCAACAAATATTCACTTATCTGCTGGCAATCCAATCCCATTTTATCAAAAGGGAAATTATAGAGCGACAGGAGATGCTTCGCACGATACTCCCGATAAGACAATGGCAACTGTCTCATTTGCAAGCGTCTATACGGGAGAACAACCTACATTAGTAGCATCTGCAACAAAACCAAATGAATACATCCATGAAATAACATCGCCTTCCAAAATGCCTTTTCTTATTCACAATTTATTTGTTGAGCGTGGTGATGGTGAAAATGGAGTAGGAGCAAGCACTACAAGTGGAACTACACGCTTAATGAATTACACAGGTGCTTTGCGATTCAAAGGAATTGGTGAATCTTTTCACATTCGTATTCTTCCTCATGTATTAAGTGGCTTTGATATTGATGCTTATACTCTTAAAATAGGATATAAAGGCTCAACAACTTATGATTCATCAACAGATGATTGGGTTGATACACAGGCTCTTATTTCACTTAATTTTGATTTAGCAGATTTAGGTCTAATTGGAGCAGGTGCTTTAACAAAATATCAAACAGGTTCACCTGCTGAACTTCCACAAGTTGATGATTGGGTAGATATTGAAATTGTTCCAGACTTTGCTCTTAATACATGGAGAGCGTATGCTGATGGAAATACTACTTCTTTCGCAAATGGTGTAATTAATATCGCAGGGCATGATATGGAGACTGCTGTTGGTTGGAGTCTTGATTTGTCATGGTCTCATAATGCTGATGATTATGTCTGCGTATCAACTTTGATTGATAGAGTAGGAGTAGGCCTTCCTCTTACAAATCGTTTTGATGGTGATTATGATTCTGTTTCTGCGGTATCTTCTTTTGATATTACTTACGGTGCAAACAGGGTATCAAGTGCAGAGATTACTATTTTAGATGATGAAAAAAATTATCTTCTTACTCCAATTACAACAGGAACAACTGCACAAGATTGGCGTTTATTAATTTTTGAATCTGGCGAAGACAGACCTATTTGGTGGGGTCATATTGAGACAATTGACCATCAACAAGATGCTTACAAAAATACATTACAGACTACAATTAGAGCAAGAGATTCAATGTCAATTCTTGACCGCACACTCCCAATATGGGAATTAGGTCAAAGTGCTTTTAGTAGTCTTAGCAATCATATTTCAATGGATGTTATTAATCTCAAAAAAGCAAGTCAAACAACTGCAATCGCAAATAGTCTTGTTTTTGGTATAGGTAATCTTAAGCCCAAAAAATCAAGTATTGGCTTTGGTAAAAACGATAATCAAGAAATCGCAAGGTATAGCAATTTATGGGATAGCAGACAATCTCTTTTTACATCTGCTGCGATTCAGATGTATATTAATGAAGACGAAAATGGCCCAAATAACATTGAAAATGAATGGCTTGGTTTTAACGCTCAAGATAAAATGATAAGTGATATTGTAGCAACAAATATCTATGTTAATGGAACAAGAGCAGTATATGTCAAATATGACGGAGTATCTACTCAAGGAGCAACTGATTATAGAGGAATTAGTATAGGAGATTATGTTAAAATACAAGGTTCAACATTTGATGGTGCATATGAAGTCACAGATATTAATTATTTTAGAAAAAAGAATTATGCTAATGGTGAAGTATGGGTTATTTTTGATTTAGATGATGCAACGGCTTTAGCAACATCAGAGCGTTTAGCCCACATATCTACGGTTGAAAAATTAAATATTGCTGCTGGCGGAGCAGGCTTTTATAATTATAAAATGACAACTTTTTCTTCACATGGTCTATCAATTGGTGATACTGTTAGACTTGTATTATACTCTAATAGTGAAAGCACAAGTGGTTTTAATGGAGAAGATTACATTGTCAAAGCAGTTCCAAGTGCTA
>Ga0181592_10003864_pt1 | contig 12412 bp, 8 predicted proteins | sample 071ome_20_FD_133755 | JGI IMG/M metagenome (GOLD analysis project Ga0181592, IMG submission 133755) | Coastal salt marsh microbial communities from the Groves Creek Marsh, Skidaway Island, Georgia - 071412BT metaG (megahit assembly) | ecosystem: Environmental > Aquatic > Marine > Intertidal zone...
CAGCGACGTCGCCGCCTCATCGAGAGCTTTGTCGTGAAGCGCTGCCTCACCAAGCAACCCGATTTCCTCTGCCGTGAAGAGCCCACGCGCGAATACATAACCGTCTCGATGATAATTCTGGATGTCTGCCTCGGAGAAATTGCCGCTCATATAGATACTGAATCACACCTTCAGTTCTCCTGTAAACACCGTGAAACCGCAATTTCAGCCTCTTTTCTACCTTCTGCGCTAAGCTTGGCCTCTTTGCATTATCCGCCGTTCTCGACATGGTCAGCTTTCTCGTTGTAAAAGCAAAAAGCACGGAAGTTGCTCTTAATTAATGTATCCATTGCTGGCGTCACTATCGCGACGACCTATCGCAAAGTTCCTTTTGATGCAAAACCGGCTCTCCGTGCCCAGAGGTTGAATCCCGTCGACATCGGTGGCGATGCATTTGGCGTTCTCTACATCCTGCAGAAAGACGGAAAAATCATTCGAACCAACCCGCATGCTGGAAGCATGAGCGTCTCCACTCAGTTTGCAGCCCTGGCCACAGGCGCGACCAAGCCGACTATCGGGTTTTCCGCGATTGCCATGCATACCGGGTTTTTCGTGAAGGATCGGCTTTTGTCAGGCCCTACTGCCAACTGCCATCGATCAGCCGCTGAGTCGGGCCCTCATAATCATCGCGCAGGATCTCAGGGAGACGGTGCTGTCTGACGGCATCATAGCATTGCAGCATTCCGAAACGCAGCATCGCGCCAGGGATTCCGACTGCAGTAAAACCAGGGTGACCAGTCGCAGGAAACGGCCCGCCGTGATTCATCGCCGGGGAAACCGCCACGCCAGTTGGCATTTTATCATTAAGCAAACGCCCGACTTTGTTTCGCAGGACGGGAGCCAATTGGTCGTAGGCGACATCGTCGCTGCCATCAGCAGCAGAGTAAATACAGCCAGTCAGATTTCCTTCCAACTGGTCGAGCACTTCAACAGCCTCATCAAGATCGGCTGCTTCAACAATGAGCGAGCTGTTTCCAAACGCTTCTGTCTGCATGGTCTCAGGATCACGAACAAAGGCTGCACCGCTGACTTTCAGAATTGTGTTCGCCGCGCAGTAGCCGGCTCCATTCCCTTCCCCTGTCCCGCAAAGAACTTCGGCACCAGCCGCTTTGAGGGTCTCATGGCTCTGATGAAGAGAATTTTTAACGGCGGAGGAAAGCAAGGTTCCGGATGTGGCTTCGGAAAACTGCTGAACGATGGAATCGATGAAGGCATCCGCCGCTTCGCTTTTCAAAACAAGGACCATCCCTGGGTTTGTGCAGAATTGCCCGGTGCCCATCAGGCAGCTGCCGGAAAATTCTGTCGCGAGTTCGCCACCCTTTTCCTCCAATACACCTGGAAGAAAAACAACCGGGTTCACACTGGAAAGCTCGAGATAGATCGGCTTGCCCGACCCGTCTGCGGCACGTTTCAGCGCAAGGCCAGCTCCGCGACTACCGGTGTATCCCGTCGCGCCCACGCGATTATCGGTTACTAGCTGCTCACCGACTTCGTGACTGGTGCGGTAGATCAATTGCACGATCGCCTCAGGCATACCCGTCTCCTTCGCAGCATCGAGAGCGCACTCGCCGAAAATTTTTGTCGTCCCCGGATGCGATGAGTTTGCCTTTGCTATGACCGGATTTCCCGCAGCAATCGCTGCCGCAAAGTCACCGCCCGAAGCACTGCCAAAGGCAAAAGGGAAATTATTAGGACCAAAAACGCAGACAGGGCCAAGTGGTCCGTAGCACGACCGAATGTCGTTCGCTGTGTCTACGACCGGATGTTTCCAATTCCCCGAGCGAGCCGCAGCCGCAGCCTGACGCAGCTGGCCTGTCGTCCGCGGCAACTCCACATCGGCAAGGCGAGGAGACTTGGGAAGCGCAGTCTCAGCATGAGCCATGTCCACGAGATCGTCGGCACGAGCTTCAACACCGTTTGCCATCGCCTCGAGAAATTCTGCGATCTGTTCTCCCGACATGGATCGCATTTCGACGAAAGCGGCATCGGCTGCTGCCAGTGACGCTTCGCAATCCGCCCAGGAGCTCACCGGATAGGTCGCCGGAAGAGCTTCCTTCGTAGTCGGGTTATCAGCCTGAAAAGTGCCGGTGGAGTCTGCAGGGCGCCATTCGCCTGCAATCAAAACGGGTTCGATGCTCATGGGATTCGTTTGGATAGAAAAGGTCATCGACTCTCCCAGAGTGCTATCGACTCGTCAAGTGGAGGGTCCGCCATCTTCCAGCACGAGATCGAGCGGATGATGGGAAAGGCACCGATGACCATCTTCGGTGATGAGATAGTTGTTTTCCAGACGCAAACCTCCACTAAGAGACTCGTGATAAAGACCCGGCTCGAACGCAACGAGGTCACCTTTCTCAAATGTGTCATCCCAACCAGGATTGATCCGCGGGACTTCATGAGCATCGAGCCCTACCCCGTGCCCGGCGTGGTGAAAAAAAGCATAGCCATTCCATCCATCGAGTTCCCCATGAACAAAATCATACATCTCGCGGCAAGATTGACCGGGCTTCAGATATTCCTCTCCCGCTTTCATCACCTCAACGACCTTTTCCCACGCCGCGATCTGCTCGTCTGTTGGGTTCCCGCTCACGGAAAAAGCTCGGCAAAGATCGCTGCGATATCCACGCACGCCAACTCCGACATCGAGCACAAAAATTTCTTCCGGCTCCACTTTCCGATTGGGCCGGGCGAATCCTCCGGGAACACCGCATTGAAAGTCCTGCCCCCATCCCGAAAGAAACTCCCCCGCCGCGCAGGTGGCTTCCTCCAGCATTGCCGCCATGACCTCGACTTCCTCGACACCAGGCTCGATCATTTTACGCGCTGCATGGTAAGCGCGGTCCGCGCACTTGATCGTGAACTCAAAAGCGGCGACCTCGTCCGCATCTTTGTGGCGACGGATGTATTGGTATTCTGTCGTGATATTTCGGCACTCCGGCCCCTCCAGCATCGCTGCCGGAGTCATGTGGCAGGTACCTATGGCACTGAGTCCAGCGAGATGGGGATTGAGTTGTTCCGCGACGCAGCCGGCTAGGTTTTCTTTTAAAGTGAAAAGATGATTCGGAACGTAAGAAGCGATTTCGTCAGCGGCAGGCGCGACAGGATCCTCGAAGTGTGTCACAACCGTCGCTCCACCATCCGTTTTAATCAAAACCGCTGTCGGCGTAAGCGGCTGCTCGTGCCAGAAGCCGGTAAGGCCGTAGACGTAGTGGCGGTCGTACATCACCGCTCCATCGAGATTGTTTTCTGATAGGAAAAATCGCAGGGCATCCTGGCGTTTACGACAAAGAGTAGGGTCAAGTGTGGGAGGCGTTCCAGACATAGTGCGATGTTACGCGTTTGCCTAAACGAGATTCAAGTATCGAATCAAGGAGTTCCTCTCGAGACCCTCACCAAATCGGGTCCATAAAGTAGTATCGAAGCAGGTGTATCAAGATTCGAACTCAAAAAGCGGGATCAAAAACGCGCTACTCCTCATCGCCCTTCATTGATCTGCCCGGAGTTTCGGCTACCGTTCGACCGATAGTTATCATCCGGAAGCGTCGAAGATGAATCGAGAAGCCACAGTCTGAGAATCTATTTCGACAAGGCCTTACAGAATCGACAAATTTCATCCTTCCGGGTCGACCAAACCTTCTCCTTCCCCCCACCCTCTTTTGCCTGTAGCGTCCGAGCGCATTGAAAACGCTGGTGGGTAGTGAAGCTTTGGATACGGTGATTCCGTCGTTGCAACGGAGTCAGCGTGTCGCGTCTGTGCTTCAGGGAATTGGTCTGGCGACGCCAGAAAACCCGCTCGCCCTGAAACACATCGCTGAGGCAGGACAACCGCTGTTCGCTGCGGCGGCGATCTCAGCTTGGCGAGAGTCGGGAAATCCAGACGAAGTGATTTGGGTGGTCTGTCCCCACGTCAAAGCGCAGGAGATCGTGCAGGCGGAATTGGCTGTCTGGGGGCACGAGGCACTCTTTCTTCCGGAGTATGAATGGGCCGGATTTGAGGAGTCCCTTCCCGATCCCGAATCCGCGGCGGAGCGACTTGCCGTGCTGAAAGAAATTCACGAGCAAACCCAACAGCGTGCCGCACCTGTCATCGTTCTCACCGCCGACTCGCTGACCGAACAGGCACCGCCTCCGGGCCTGCTGACTCGCAAAGCCGAAACCATTCGCAGGGGCGGAGAATTGGATCTGGATGCTTTTTCGAAATCGCTGGAGGAAGCAGGCTACGAGCCGGAAGCGCAGGTTTTCCAGCGTGGCCAATTCGCTATGCGCGGTGGGATCGTCGATGTCTTTTCCTGGCAGGCCTTGTATCCCGTGCGAATTGAACTTTTCGATCGGGACGTGGAATCCATTCGCGAGTTCGACATCGACACCCAGACTTCAACAGGCCGGGTCGAATCCTGCGAAATCCTTTTCAGCGAGTCCAATCTCGAGCACAGCGGTGAAGTGTCGGATTACATCAGTGAAGACGATCTCGTCATCGCGATTGATTCAGAAACGGAGCGCGCGCATCTGCTCATTTCCTCCGGAACGGTGGATAGCGACGCGGGGGAAGAAGATTTCTCCGATGCCTGTTACGACAATCCGCTGGGCGAATTCGGAGCGGGCGATTTCATCCTGCAGGAAGCGCGTCGCGAGGAGTTTTCCCGACAGATCAACGATTGGAAAAAGGAAAAATGGATCGTCCTGATGGCGTTCCATTCGGATGGGGAAAAAGAACGTTTTTCCGAACTCGTTTTCGATGTCGCAAAGGAAAAAGGATTTCTCCGCCCCATGTTCGGGTCGCTCAGTCGTGGCTTCACAATTCCAGAAGCGAAGATTGCCGTGCTCAGCGACGCGGAGATTTTTGGTCGCTACCAAAACCAGCGCGGCCACCGCCGCTACCGACTCGCCCGCGAACGCCAAGCCAGCCAGCAGATCAGCAGCTTAAGGGAGTATGGATACGGAGACCTCGTCGTTCACATCGACTACGGGATCGGAAAATTCCGCGGGATCAAAGCGAAAGAAACCGTAGACGGAGAAGAGGAAGTTCTCGAAATCGAATACGACGATCAGGCTCGGCTTTTCGTTCCACTTGATCAGGCTCACCTCGTCTCCCGCTATATCGGAACTGGGAAAAAAGCGCCGAAACTTTCCCGACTGGGTGACAAGCGATGGTCACGTCTCCGCCGCGATGCGGAAAATTCGATCATGGATTACGCAGCGCGGTTGCTGTCAATCCAGGCGGAGCGGGAGGCACACAAAGGGTTTCCCCATCCTGCTGACAACAAGTGGCAGTGGGAGTTTGAGAATGCGTTCATCTACAAAGAGACCCCAGACCAGTTGCGCTCGATCCAGGAGACGAAGGAAGACATGGAGCGTGCCAAACCAATGGATCGTCTCATCTGTGGCGATGTTGGGTTTGGAAAAACCGAGGTGGCGATCCGAGCTGCTTTTAAAGCGGTGATGTCGGGGAAGCAGGTCGCGATTCTTGTTCCAACCACAGTTCTCGCTGATCAGCACTATCAGAATTTCCGGGAGAGAATGTCGGACTTTCCGGTGAAGATCGAGGTCCTGAGCCGCTATCGAACCACAGCGCAACAACGCGAGACGCTGAAACGCATGGCTGACGGCTCGGTCGATATCGTCATTGGAACTCATCGGATCATTTCCAAGGATGTTGCCTTCAAAGATCTCGGCCTCGTTGTCGTCGATGAAGAGCAAAGGTTCGGGGTGACACATAAAGAGCGATTCAAAGAGCTTTGGCGATTCGTTGACGTGCTCACTCTTTCGGCAACACCGATTCCGAGAACTCTATACCTCTCAATGATGGGGGTCCGAGAGATGTCGGTAATCGACACTCCGCCGCCAAACCGACGGCCTGTCGCAACTACGATCTGCCCCTACGATGAGCGCATCATTCGATCGGCAGTCGAGAAAGAACTCGCGCGGCAGGGACAGGTTTTCTTTCTTCACAATCGGGTGAAAACGATCCGAGGAATGAAACGCCGCATCGAGGACCTGGTCCCGGGAGCCCGAGTCGAGGTCGGTCATGGACAGATGGGCGACGACGAATTGGAGGATGTCATGAACCGATTCGTGCGGGGCGAGTTCGATGTCCTCGTCTGCACGACGATCATTGAGAGCGGTGTGGATATCCCCAACGCAAATACTATCATCATCGACCGTGCCGATCGTTTTGGCCTTGCCGACCTTTACCAGATCCGTGGCCGGGTCGGACGGGCAGACCGGCGGGCCTATGCCTATCTTATGCTGCCGCCGGACATGCTTACGGTGGGCGACGCGCGGAAGCGTATCAATGCGATTAAACAGTATTCTTCGCTCGGGGCCGGTTTTAAAATCGCAATGCGCGATCTCGAAATCCGGGGTGCCGGCAATCTCCTTGGCACGCAGCAAAGCGGGCACATCGCGGCGATTGGGTTCGATCTATACTGTCAGCTTCTGAAGCAGTCGGTCTCCAAGCTGAAGGGGGAACCTTCAGCAGATCGAATCGACCTTTCCTTCCACGCTGATTTTCTCTGCACGAACGAATCTCATTTCCTCAAGGATCCGTCCGGAAGTCTACCGGCCTTCATTCCTGCCGATTACATGCCGGAAGCGAGGCTTCGCATTACTGCATATCGTGAACTGGCCGAGGCAAGCCGCATCGAGGATCTCGAGACACTCCGTGAAAACTGGGCGGATCGATTTGGGCGCCTTCCCGCCCCGGTCGAGCATCTTTTGACCGCAACAGAGGTCAAAATTCGGGCCGGATTGCACGGCTGTAGCTCCGCTGAAATCCGCGATGGAAAGCTGAAGCTGATGAAAAACGGGAAATTCATCCAAATAAATGGTAAGTTTCCCCGTTTAATCGGCGACAATGAGGAGGAATGGCTTGAGTCAGCCCTCGACTGGGTGCTAGATTTGGATATCTAACCATTCCGCTCGTTCCGCCCGTAACCCTTCCCACCGAGCGATATGAAAACGTCATCACTTATTGGAATTGCAGCATGTGCCGCAATCCTTCTTTCTGTTGTTTGCAGTAAAGCTGCACCTACCCTGCTCAACAGCATACGCGCTGTTGTGAATAACGAGCCCATCACGCAGGCCATGGTCGACTCAGCAGTCAGAACACAGGTCCAGGTCTGGCTCATGGGCAACAAGGGGCGGGTCAGTCGTTCTCAAGCGGAGAAAGAGATCCGCGAAATGGAGCAGAAAGCGCTCAACGACTTGATCGATCGCAAATTGATTCTCTCGGAGTTCAAGAAAATGGGCGGCAACATCAAGGACCAGTATGTGGATGAAGCTGTGAATCGCTTTGTGAAGGACCGCTTCGGTGGCGAGAGAGATAAATTTTTGGATGAACTGAAAAAGAATGGCATGACGATCTCCCAGTTTCGGGAGGTGCAGCGCGACATGATTGCGATCAATGCTCTCCGTGCCGAACACGCCGGAGACGATGTCATTCCCAACACACCGTGGGAGAAAAAGCGTGTCTACAACGAAATCAAAACGGACTTTGCCTCAGACGGGAAACCGAAGGTCTGGATCATGTCGATTCCCAAGCAGACGCCAACTAGCAGTGAGGCCGAACAGGAGAAAGTTCTCGCCAACGTTCGCTCGCAACTGAAAAGCGAGACTAGCTTCTCTTCACTCGCGAAGAAGTATTCTGATGACAGTTTCGCCAGCAAGGGCGGCTACGTCGGAGTTCTTGACCGTTCAGGAAAGCTGGCTCAAGGTCTGCACGATCTCGCCTACAGTCTCCCTCCGGGTCAAACGACACCCACAATGGATCACGGAACACACTGGCGGATCGTCTATGTTTCCGAACGCATCGGAAAATCAGTTCCTTCTTTTGATAAGCTGGAAGAGGAAGTCGACAAGCGCCTCACCGTCGAGAAGCGCCAGAAGAATCTCGAAACCTGGCTCGTCAAGCTTCGTCGTGATGCCAATGTTCGCATCTACGAGGACTAAATTCTGCCTCAGCGTTCTTTTTCCGACGGTGGCAAGCCGTTGATATCGGTGTAATCTTTCCCCGTGCGCGTCCTCTCCATTGATCCCGCTTTGCGGAATACCGGTTTTGCTGTGATCGAGAGAATCTCGACCGGTCGCAAACCGGCCTACAAGGCTTTGACCTACGGTACAATCAAGAACAAACGCGATTTGCGTCAGTCTGGTTGTCTCGTCAGGATTCGAGAGCAACTCAAGGATGTAATCGACAAATACAACCCGGAGGTCTGCGCGGTCGAGGGTGTGATCTTCGTGCAGAGCTATAAGACCGCGATTACGATGGGCGCCGCTCGTGGAGCAGCGGTTCTTGCCGCTGCGGAACACGGCATGGAGATTTTCGAATATGCACCCAAACGGGTTAAGCAAGCCGTTGTAGGGCGGGGCGGAGCAGACAAGCAACAGGTTGCGTTCATGATGCGGGCACTGCTCGAACTCACTGAAACCCCTCCCTCTGACGCTGCCGATGCATTGGCGATTGGACTTGCTCATTTCTATGCGCAAGACCCTGGACGTGTCACGTCGATCAAGGACAAGCCCGTTCCGCTTTAGCGATGAAATTTCTTGATGACATGCGAACGACTCTCGTCGTCCAGGCCCTTGAGCAATCCGACCCAGGCGAGGTTGTTCTGCTAGACGAGGACAAGCGCGAAGTCGGAGTCACGGCTGGCGCTCCGCTGGCGAAAAACCTCTCCACCAGGGAAGAAAATACCTTTCTCGCAGAACGGGCCGAACTCCTTGGACTCCGAGCGTCAACCCGTCACCCGGAAGAGACGCGATGGTTTCGACGCGACCCGAATCACCACCGATTCAATTGGCTGGCAATCGGGCTCTGTGTGATCGCAGTTGTGATCGGCTTCCTCACCAATGAACTGGGGCCGCAAAAGAGGATCAACATCCTCTCTTTTCCCCTCCTTGGTCTTATCGCGTGGAGCCTGATTGTCTATGTCCGCGAACTCGTTCTCTTTTTCCAGAATCGAGATCGCCTTTTTCGCGACGGCTGGTTGCAGGGGCTGATTCGCTTTGTTCAGCCTGAGGTAAAAAAGCCCGAACCGAAAAATAATTCGGAAGCCGCTGGGATTCTCCGTGTTGCCTCGCAACTCTTCGCCGATCGCTGGAGGGAAATAATGACTCCGGTGACGGGGACTCGCGTGAAATCACTGCTTCATCTCGTAGTTTTTCTTCTCTCCGCTTCCGCCATCGCTGGAATGTATGTGAAAGGACTCGCTAACGAATATCGCGCAATCTGGGAAAGCACCTTTTTTACGGACAGCTCGTCACTGCGACCTTTTCTTGAAATGGTTTTGGGACCCGCGGCTCGTCTCACCGGAGAGAACATCCCTTCCGTGGCCGAACTGAACGCCATGCATTGGATGTCCGGTAAAACGGAGAACGTTACCGGTGAGAATGCTGCGCGTTGGATTCACTGGTATGCGATCACCGTTGGAATTTTTGTTCTGATCCCGCGGCTCGTTCTCAGCTTTCTCTGGCGTTGGAGAGGATCCCGACTGCTACAGACACTACCCTTTCGCGAGGTATCCCCAGGCTACTTCGAAAATATCCTTTCCATTTCCTCGGGCGCAGCGCTTGAGATTCGAGTCGCCCCCTACTCTATCGATCTCGATGACAATACCCGGCGTGCCGTTCGTTCCTGTCTCGAGACCCAATACGAGCGGCCTGTCGAAATCACCTGGGCACCCGGCATTCCCTTTGGTAAGGAGGATGAGATCGAAGTCGCGGAAGACGAGATTTCCATTATTCCTCTTTTTCACTTCGCTTCTACTCCCGAGAAAGAAACTCACCTCGCCCTGCTCCAGAACCTGTTAGGCGTCGGATCTAACCCTGTTGATGAAAATGGTAACAGGGTTCACATGCGAGTTGAGTTTTTACTCCTCGATACCACGGCCTTCAATAGAAAGGCCGACTCATTCGCAGATGCGGATAAGAGGCGTGGTGATCGCGAAAAGGCTTGGGAGCAACTGCTCGAAGGTAGCGGCATCGAACCACTTTTCTTTTCTCAAGATCAGCCGTACCGGAAACCGAAACCGAACGACTCCTGAATGGCCCGTGATTCTCAACCGAGGGAACTCGTCCTGAGCCTGATTTCTCACACCAACGTGGGAAAAACGGCTCTTGCGCGCACCTTGCTACGCCGTGACGTCGGCGAGGTGGCAGACAGTGCTCATGTCACAACTGTCCCGGAAGCCTTCCCTTTGTTGGAAAAAGAGGGTCGCGTAGCTCGCCTTTGGGACACACCCGGATTTGGTTCCAACCTAGCCAAACTCGCCAAAAGACTCCGCTCGAATGACAATCCGATCGGCTGGCTGCTTCACCAGGTCTGGGATCGAGGAACCGACAAGTCACTCTGGTGCAGCCAGGAAGCAATTCGCAACGTGCAGGCTGAATCGGATATCGTTTTGTATCTGGTTGACGCTTCCCAGTCTCCATCGTCCGTTAAGTATGTTGATTTGGAGATTGAAGTGATTGAATGGATCGGGAAACCAGTTCTCGTTTTTCTTAATCAGACCGGCCAGCGAGATCCCGAGCGCGAACGCTTAAATGAATTGGAGTGGCGGGCCCACCTCTCCCGATTCGACATTGTCAAAAATGTAGACACTCTCGATGCATTCACTCGTTGCTGGACCGAAGAGCATCACATTCTCGAGAAAGCAGTCGAAGTTCTCGAAGGCGAAAAGAAGAAATCGGCCAAGGTCCTGCGCGATGCCTGGATCGAAAGAAACCTCGAGACTTTTGACAAGGCGATTGAGGGGATGGCCAAATGGGCTGAGTTCGCCTTGAGCGATACCGAGCCGCTACCCAAAAAGGGAATCGCTGACCAGATTTTCCAGCTTTTGAATCGCTCGGAGCACAACGAGGAACTCGATCGCATTCAAAGTGAAATGTACGAGCGCCTCGCTGAGAAAACCTCGACAACCGTAAACGACCTGATTGCTCTGTACGGGCTCGATGGAGAGACAGCTGCAGAATTGGAGAAAGCGTCTAAAGGCGAATTTGCGGTAAAACGCGACGTCGAGGAGCCACTTGCTGCCACCCTCGGTGGTGTGGTTTCCGGATTGGTAGGAGGGCTCTCAGCCGATCTCATGAGCGGTGGAATGACCTTTGGCGGCGGCACTATCGTCGGCATGCTTCTCGGCGGAGCTACGACCTATGCACTCGCTCGCGGATACAACCTCACTCAGACGGGACAGAATATGGTTCGCTGGTCAGAGGCACACTTTTTGACTCAGATTCAGTTTCTCACGATGCTCTATCTCGCGATTTCTCATTATGGTCGTGGTCGCGGGATCTGGCAGGATCCGGTTAACAATCCCACCCATTGGCAAGAAGTGCTTCAGCAACAGCTTAATGAGGAATCCGATACCTGGTCCAAGCTCTGGAAAAAAGGTGGAATCAATTCTGACCGCGGCACGCTGCCGAAACCGCTGAAGAAGGCTCTTCGTCAGTTGCTAGTTCGAGTGTTTTCGCAGCTTTATCCGGAAAGTAAGGAAATGTTTCGGAGATAAGTCGCGAACCGCAATTTCACGCATTGCGAACAGCATCTGCTGAAACGCCCCGCAGCTCGAACGACTTCAGAATCGTTTCTTCGATCAAGTTGCTCGGGCACGATGCGCCGGCAGTAATGCCGACAACGAGTTCTCCATCACCGGAAAATACCTTGAAGTCACTATTGATTTCCTCTTTCTCATGAAGGTCGTAGTGCACGATTTCCTCAAGAGACTTCAAGCACTCCGCACTGCGAATGAAAAATGTGGGCAGCTCCTTTTCCCCGATCTCAACGAGGTGAGTGGTGTTGGAGCTGTTGTAGCCACCGACCACAAGAAGAACGTCCATGTGATGATTCAGCAATTCAAACAAGGCATCCTGCCTTTCCTGGGTCGCGCCACAAATGGTGTCGAAAACGAGAAAATTCTCTGCATTTCCATCCCGGTCTTCAACCGCTAGACGAACGCGGCTCTGAATCTCTTCCGTCTCTGATTTTAGCATCGTCGTCTGATTCGCCACACCAACTCGCCTCAAATGCACTTCAGGATCAAATTCCTCCGACATTGCTCCCTTGAATCGTGCGTAGAATTCGTCACGGTCGCCACCATTGCGGATGTAGTCGCAGACGAAATCAACATCTTCCAAGGTGAGAATGATCAAATAACTGCCAGTAGTATCGTCGCCTACAGCTCGCGATGCGGTTGCCCGCGTCTCTTCGTGATCAGCTTTACCGTGAATGATGGATGTCACTCCGTCTTTGGCGAAAATCCGGACTCGCCGCCACACTTTCATCACATCACCACAAGTTGTATCAACAATCTGACAGCCTTGTGATTCCACTTTATCCATAAACGAAATCGGCGCACCGAACGCTGGGACAATTACGACA